>Ga0123335_1000396_pt1 | contig 73045 bp, 41 predicted proteins | sample BiotimSIPDNA_2_FD_89707 | JGI IMG/M metagenome (GOLD analysis project Ga0123335, IMG submission 89707) | Anaerobic biogas reactor microbial communites from Washington, USA - Biogas_R2 time_0 SIP DNA | ecosystem: Engineered > Bioreactor > Anaerobic > Unclassified | place: Washington, USA... | reverse complement strand
CTGGCGGTGAACTCCTGTTTTCCATTGTTCCCATTGGGGACACTTTTTCTTACACTGGAAAGCATCGAGTTTCACCGCCTTTTGTCAAGATCACATCAATGGATTTGTGCAACTGACGGGTATCCCTTGGGGAGATAAGCGGTTACCTGGTTCTTCCATTCCGGCAAACTCAGAGAAATCGCCCGTCCGGGTGCGGCCTCGGGATCGATCGGGGGCGTCGGAAGGTCGTCCGGCAAGGTGGTGGCGCTTGCCGCAAGGGTCAAATCAACCTTTCTGCGATCCTGCTCTCCCGCCACATCCAGGGCGATCTTGTCGCCCGGCTTGTGGCGAGCAACTCGATTGCGCAGATCGTCGGCACCGGAGACCGGCCGATCGTCGAGTGCGACAATCCGTTCTCCCGGCACGATCTTCGCTTCGGCCGCCGGGCTGCCGGGAAGGACCAAACGAACGAGGACTCCTTCGTCCTGCGTTGTTCCTCGCTGGGGCAAGACGCCGAGCACGGGGCAGCGATAGGGTTCGAGCGAGGCGACCAGCGTCGCTTCGCACTTGACGGTTTCGTCTCCCCGGCGAGCGAGCATCACGATCGTGTCGCCGGCATAGCGCCGGGCGAGTTCGTATCGGATTTCCGCCAAACGGGTGACGTTGGTGTCGCCGACGCGGACAATGCGATCGTCCTTCCTGAGGCCGGCCTTTTCTGCCGGGGAGTTCGGAAGCACGGAACGGACGACGGGCGGCCCGCTCATGGCCACTGATTTTGCGAACGTCACGCCGAGCCGGCCGGCGTACAGGTCCTGGCCCGCCTTGAGTTGCTCGACGGCCTGAAGCAATCCGTCCGAGGGAACTGCGAACCCGATCCCCGAATCGTACCACTCGACGCCGGCAATCTCCTCGTCGGACATGGGCGACATAGGCACGAGCAACCCGACCACTTCGCCCCGAAGATTGAGCAGGGGGCCGCCATAGTTGTTGGGCGAGACGGCAGCATCGGTCTGCAAGGCCTTGCCCCAGACGCGATTCAGGGCGCTGACGATTCCCACCGCCACATTGGGCCGTTCTACGTCAAAGGCCCGGCCTACGGCAATCGCCCATTGTCCCACTCGAACGGAGTCGGTTTGGGCAAAGGTCGGAACGGGGAGGGGCGAGTCGATCTCGACCTTGAGAAGGGCGATCTTCCGGTTGTGGTCGGTTGCCACGAGTTGCGCCGGCTGGCGTCGGCCGTCAGGAAAACGGATGAGGATTCCCGACGGCAGATTCGCAAAATGGATCGAACTTGAAACGATATACCCCTTGGCATCGACCACAAGGCCTGTCGTCGGACCGGTGCCGACCGGGAGTCCGTCGATCTCGTCGGTGCCGCCTACGGTTTCGATCTGGACGACGCTCGGTGCGACCTTCGCGACCGCTTCCTGCACGGCTTCGTGCGGAACGACACCGACCTCCTCCGCTGCGGCATGAACGCAAAGCAACGTTAGAACAACGGCAGTCAACCGAACCTGACGGGTCATGGGCGGGACTCCTTTCCCTCGGCCGACAATTCCACCTCAACGAGTTCGCGATCCCGCAGGACCGTCAAACGGACGACCTCGAAATGGTCTCGATACTCGAGTTCCTCGCGGAGCGTCCGGCACGAAGGCACGAGTGCATCGTCGAGAAAGACGATCAGGTCGTCGGGCCGCAACCCGGCGCGGCTTGCCGGCGAACCGGCCAGGACGCTGTCGACGTAGGGCGGGGTACGGGGGACGACGTCCGGTACGAGGATCAGCCCCAAGGCACGCGGGGTGAGCGGCCTAGCCGCCTTGGGACGTCCGTGATCGCCGCCGGCGACGGACTGCTCACCGGCAAGGATCGCATCGACGGAGGGGCGCAGCACCGAAATCGGCAAAGCGTAGTTGATCCAGGTGTTGTTTCGCGTGTTGCGGAGTTCTTTGCCCAGCATTGCCAGGAGCCGGCCGTCCCAGGTGACCACGGCGCCGCCCGCCGCCCCCGGATTGTTGGTGACCGCGTCGAGGATGTAGACGCGACCCTTGTAGGGAATTTCGAAGGTGCCCCGCCGCGCGTCGAGATCGGTCACGATCGCTATCGCGCCTTGTTGCACGCTCACCGGTTCATTGCCGGTTGCCACGCCGAACATGTTGCTCAAGGCCAGAACGGGCGCGCCCGCCTCGGCGTCGGCCGCCGCATCGAGACGGAGACAAGGGAGCCCCTGGGCGTCGATCTTGAGAACTGCCACATCGAGCCGCGCGTCGGCTCCCAGCAGTTCTGCATCGAATCGCCGACCGTCGTCGAGCACGACCCGCAGCATCGTCGTGTCGAGAACCGTGGTGTAGGCCGTGAGAATGTGCCCCTCGGGCGAGAACAGGAATCCCGACTGGTAGGCTTCGAGCCCACGAAAACCTCCCGCCCCGTATACCTTGACCATGGCCGGCTGGACCGTGCGAAGCGTCTGCGCAAGCGGTGACTCGCTCCGATCGTCGCCGGCAACCGGGATTGCCGCCAGCGCGACCGAGACGGCACAGACGCAACTTAGAGCGGCAGAAAAAGGCAAGTTCATTCGCATTTTCGGCAACGTGGTCAAAAAACTAGGGCGCACGGAGACCGCCACAGGTTACGGCCGGGCATCCATTGTCAGGATCGTGAAGGGAGCGTCTCCATAGATCACCTCGATCCGGCCGGGAGTGCCGCTCGACTCCGCGTATTCGGAAAAGCGGACCTCGCAGGGGTCCCTGGACGGGTCGGACCACATTTCCAGTCCCACCAGCCGGGCATCGTTGGGATCGAAGTAGAACCAGACTTCCAGTCCGCGGCGAACGGCAACGATGACGTCGAGGAGATCCTCGCGGCCGGGGAAGGGGGCCGTGCCCAGGTACGAGACTTCGCCGAACTCTTCGACCGGATGAGTGGCCAGGTACCGCCAGAGGTACAGAGCGGGCAGCATTCCGCCGCTCCCCTCCGGCTGCAAGTCGGCGGTCAAATCGTCGGTTGCCGCCCAATCGTATCGGTTCTCCGCGAGTTCGATGGAGGCGCCCTTGTCGTTGATCTTCAGTTGAAAGGTATCCTCAGCGCTCGTTTTGCCGGAAAGTGCCCACTGGCCTTCTTTCTGCGCGGGGGCGAGTTTCGCGAGCCAACTGTCAAGAACCCGGGTGCGGTGCTGCCGGTTGAAGTAGTAGTTGGCATATCCGGCACGTTCTTCAAGGTGTTGCTTCACGACTTCGGGCATGTCCGGCCCGGTCGGCCGGTTGCCGCCCGCGGTCTCGATTGGCTCGATCGGCGCCGGCGTCTTGCCAGGTTTCTCGTCTTTGCCGGGATTTCGCTGCGGGATCGGCAACTCGTCTGCCCGCGAGCTTTCCAGCTTCTCCAGCAATTCACCTTCTGCGTGAACGCCGGCCAGGCGAACGAGTACGTCCAAGCGCTCGCCGTCGCGGCGAAAGCTCAACGGCACACGCCACCCTTTAGGGATCGTGCCGAGGATGTTCTTGAATCCGTTGGGTGTCGTCACCGGGCGTCCGGCGAGGGAGACGATCTCGTCGTCGTAGCGCAAGCCTCGCCGATAGGCGTCGGAACTGTCGAGGATCTCGGTCACAACGACTCGCTGGGCGTCGTCGAAAGCGACGGTTGCGCCGAGAGTGGCATGATCGACGATCCGCCCGCTGTGCAGGTAGCCGAGGAATCTCCGGACCTGGTTGATCGAGATGGCGTAGCCGGCGCCGACGTTCACCCGTCCGCGTTTCTCGAACGACGCGCGGCCGACGATTCCGATCAGCAAGCCGCCGCCGTCGAACAGCGGGCCGCCCGAATTGCCCGGGTTGATCGAAGCGTCGGTCTGCAGGCAGTCGGCATATTCGAGCAGCGTGCCGGAAGGAAACTGGTAGCGATGGACGCCCGAAATGATGCCGCAGGTCACCGTGGGTTGAAAGTCGGCCGCCAGGAGAAAAGGATTGCCCATCACGTAGGCCCGATCGCCCACCTGAACCCGATCGCTGTCGCCGAGGATGGCCGCCGGAAAGTCGTTTCTGCCGAACAGCTTGATCAGGGCCACATCGCCGACCGGATCGACGCCCACGATCACTGCATCGTAGAGGCGCCCGTCGGATAGTCCGCACTTCAACCATTCGCCGCAGGGCCGGGCCACATGGAAGTTGGTCAGCGCCAATCCGTCCGGCGAGATCAGCACGCCCGAACCTCCGCTCTCTCCCTCGACGGCAAAGACGGCGATCACCGGCGGCTTTGTCCGCTCGATCAGCGCAACCCGCTCGGCCTCGGCCTGGAGCAGGGCCCCATCGCCGACGAGTGCCGCACTCACCGGCGTCAGCGTCAGGACGAAAATGGCGCGAAGCACCGGGGTCATTTCAGGAGTCTCGCCTCGGCAAGAATGAGATGATCGCCCACGTCGAGGTCCGAGCCGAAGTCGACCAGGATCGTCAGCGTCTTGACTCCCTTCAGACTCACGTCGATCTTCTGGGCGGGATGGGTTCCGGCAATTGTGGCCTGATAGACGACGCGGCCGTCTCCAAGAATCTTCAGCATAACGTTTCCGCCGGGGCGCACGCGGTCGTCAATTCCGGCCGTCGCCTGAAATCGCTCAAAGGGCCCCGTAAGTCGATAGGTCATTTCGGTGCGACTGTGGAGCGTGAGGCCGTGTTCGTATGGAACGCCGTCCAGCACGATGGGAACAGAATCCAGCGTCGCATTCTGACGCGGGCGATACAGCTTCTCGAGAGAAGCGACGCTCCCGGGCCGGCCGAAGTACGGTGTCCAGTGGACCGAGTCGGCCGTCAAATCACTGAGAAAGACGCGTCCACTTCCGGCAAACTCGATGCGGGTGACGGCTTCGAAGGGCAGCGTCAAGCGGATTCCGAGCGGCGTGTCGGCCCTGAGGGTGCCGTCTGCTTCACTCGTCACAACCTTTTGAATCCGCCAGATCGAGCCCGAGTCGTCTACAAGCCGGGCCATCGGCTCGAAGGCCTCTCCGCGGTCGGGACGGTAATAGCGGATTCCGTAGACTTTGCCGCGGCGGACGGGCACGACGTCGCCATCGAGATCGAAGTCGACCTGTTGCTCCCGCACGGCGCGGACGATTCCACCCAGGTAATCGAGCGTGTCGCCGCTGACGATGACCAGCATATCCTCGGTGATTTCCCTGTCGAGCATCTCCTGCCAGCGCTGCTCCATGACCGGCGGCCCGGTCTGGAATCGCACATGGTCGACACTGCCGGACGGCAGGTTCAGAATCCCCATTTTGGTCGTCGCGGCTTTGATCGTACCCGCTTCCGTCTGGTACGAGGCGGCTGCGATGAGCGAACCGTCGGTCAACGTCACCCAAATCGCATCGGCGGTCGGGGCGGCGGCCGGCAGTTTGCTCGGGACGATGGAAAGCAGCTTGTCCAGAGGAAGCCGCTGCACGATGTCGCCGACCTTCAAGGTTACGGCCTGGTCGTCCCAACCGGCCAGGGTCCCGCGGGTCTGGCTGCCGTCAACCGTGCTCGCCGAGAACTCCAGCGGTGCAGCCGAGACGAGGCTCGTCATTAGTAGAGTCACGAGCAGATTCATTTCTGATCGGCCTCCGTGCCGGCCAGTCGCCGGAAGTACTGTTCGATGACGTCGCGGTAGTGAGCGGGAAACTCGCGGCCGATCTGTTGCAGAGCGGCCTCACGATCCTTTGGAGGCAGGTCGCCCCATCCGCTTCCGTCGCCGATATCCTTCTTCGTCACCTCGCCTGGCCCGCGTCCCGGGAGGATGCGGCTATCGGGCGCCGGTTGACTCGGTTGGCTTCCCTGGGGAGTCCCAGCCTGGGCCTGCTGCTGCTCGCTCTTCGCTTTCTCGATCAGTTTGTCGAGCGACTCGATCACGCCGCGTTCGATTTCCTGGACTTTCTGGTTCGCCCGGCCGAACTGGAGGCGACGGCGGATATCGTCCATTCGCCGGGCAATGTGATCGAGGGAATCGTCTTCCAGACCCTCCAGATCGAGACGCATTAACTCGGCGACAGCCAGATAGCGGCGAGGCACCTGCTCGCCGCCCTGCAACAGCCTGCCCAACGATTCCATCGCCGCTTTCTTCTGAAGCAGCCGCTGCCGGACGACCGTCTGGTAGAACAGGAGTCCGGCCGGGTCGGCCACATCGTCGGTCGCCAGGCCGTCAAGCTGTTCCAGGGCCTCGTCGTAGAGCTGCTGTTGCACCGCCCAACGGCCCAGATAGAGGCGACCGTTCGACGAGACGAATTTCGGGCACTCCGGGGCCGCCAACCAGTCCACGGGTGGCAGAGCCCGGGGCGTCGTCTCGGCCGCCAGGGCGGCAGTGAGGGCAGCCATATTGGTGTCGGCCAAGGCGAACGTTTCGATCAGATAGGCGAGCCGATCGGAGGCTTCCGGCGGTTCTGAATCGGGCCAGCGCTCGGCAGCCTGCTGGCGTGTTTCGACGTCGGCGCCGCTGGACTCCAGCCAGGCGAGAACCTGCCCTCGAAGCTCCGCCCACTCGGGCGTCTTCCAGGTGGCCGGTCCGGTCAGCGGGTCGGGCGGAGCCGTGGCCCCCGCCTGCCCAGCCGCGAGCACGAGCAGAACCAGCATCGCCGTTATTCGAGCAGCGCAGTTTCTCATCGGTTTTTGCCTGCCTCCAGGTCGCTCGTGATCCGGTAAACCCGTTCTTGCCGCTCGGCCAATCGAACCAAGGCCTCCATCAATTCCGGGGTCTCGGCGTGCTGGCCCGTGATCATCTCGCCGTAACGTTGTGTACGCGTGTTGACCCGCATCTGGAGCGCACGGATCATTCGCAACTCGTCGAGGAGGCCGACCAGTGCCGGATCCTGGGGCGTTCCGGGCTCGCCTTGCTGGGCGTCGCGTCGACGCTCTTCGGCATCTTTCATCGCCTGCCGCACCGCGTCGAGCATCTCTTCCAACGCCGTCACAATGTCTTCCTCAATGCCGAGGGTCACCTGGCCCACATTGGCCCGGGCCAGCCGGGCAACCACCTGCTCCATGTCCTCGCGAGCCTGGGCAAGGGCCTCGGGCATGGCGACCGAGGAACCGTCCTCGCGGAGCAGCATCAGGGCCTTGTCGGCCTCGGCCACGATCTCAGCCTCGTGCGAGCTGAGACGTCCCGCCTCGATCTCCTGCTCGTGGGTGACGCCCTCCGCGGAGGCCTTATCGAGCCGTGACGTGCCTTCGTAGACTTCGCGCTGCATCTGGAGCATCTTGACCAGACGGGCTTCCAAGGCAACGAGGACCTGCTCGATTTCCTCCTCGCGCAACTGCCGAAGGATCCGTTCGAGTTCGGCCTTTGCTTGTTGCAGTTGGCGGATCGCCTCCTCCTGCTCCTGGCCGGCTCCTTCCCGTTCGGCCTTCTCGAGTTTCTCCTGGGCCTGCTGCATTCGACGCCGGGCCGACTCGAGACGTTCCCGGGCGGGGTGGGCCTGTTCCTGCGACTGCGGTGCGGCATCGCCCATAGCACCGTTGGACGGCGTCCCTTCGCTTGGCGACTGGGAGGACTGATCCTCGGACGGTGTGCCGGACGGGGATTCGCCGGATGGTTTGCCGTCATCGGCAGGATCTCCTGCTTCCTTTTTCGCCTTGGAGCCCTCGCGGGGCTTGCTGCCTTCCTGTGGCGGCTCGGCAGACGGCTGCGAAGGTCCTTTCGGTTCGCCCTTGCCGGAAGCCTGTTTCGGCTCGTCTTGCTTATTGGGCGACTCGCCGTCTTGCTCCTCATTCTCACGGATCTCTTCGGCCAGTCCGCCTGTCTGCCGGCCGAGTTCGCCTTGCTGTTCGGAAAGTTCGCGGGGCTGGCCCGCTCCGCCGGTGGTTCTGGCCTGCAGGCTTTTCTGCTGATTGATGATGCGATTGAGTTGCTGCAGGTACTCGCGGATTCGGGCCTTCTCCGACGCCAGCCGCTTGGAACGATTCTCGCTCAGCAGCAGTTCGAGCAGCTCGCCCAGGTCGCCGACAAGCTTCTCCTGGCCCTCCAGGACTTTGGCGAGTTCATCCTTGCTGAGTTGGTCGACCAGCGAGGCAAACTGCACGTCGATCAGTCGCTCCTTGCTCTCCGCAACGGCTTTCAGGACCAGGGCCGCACGGCGAGGATCGCTGGCCGCCGACAGTTCCGACATCCGCAGCAAGATCTGTTCGAGTTTTTCGTAATTCTTGGCCACCTGCCGCTGCCTCTCGGCAAGTTGCTCGATCGGGTTGTCAGACGGTTTGGGTTCGGACGGCGCTTGCGCCGGCAATTGCGGAACCAGGAGAATGGTCGTCAAAACCGTCAGGACGAGCCCGCGCAGCCAAGACCGCATCCCTCGACGGAGGTCGAGGGCATCGACCGCTCGTAGTCCTACCGAGGTCCGCCGGCAAGCGGCGAATACCGTCCTGTTACGGCGACGCACCATCACCTTCTAATCCTCTAACAACTGGCGGAGCTTCGCTTTGCGCCGCTCGCGCACGGCCTCACGAAGCTGTTCCTGTTCCGCAATAATCGATCGTAGCAATTGGACCGCTTCGTTGAAATCCTCCAGTTCCACCATCCTCGCCAGCACGGCTCGCATGGTCTTCAGAATCGCGTCGGTTCGGACGAGCGCCGCATCGCGCAACTCGGGCGATCGCCGGAGATCATCGTGGGTTGTCTCGAGCCGGGCCAGGTCCTCATCCAATTGTACCAGATCGTCCAACACAAGACGGGTCAGGGGCTCGACAATGTCCTGTTCGATGCGAATTCGCAGTTCTTCCGTGTAGATTCGATTGTTGACCAATTCCTTGCGAATGTCGGAAAATGCATCGGCGACGCCGGCGATCTCTTGTCCGTCCTTCTGCCCGTTCTGCCGGGCGCGCTGGATTCGCAGCAGACGGACACCGCGGCGGCGTTCCGCCGTGTCGGGCCGCTCCGATTCACCCGGTTCCGCCGCCTCAACGGGCCGGTTCTCCGGTTGGTCGGGTTCGTCGTCGAAAGACAGGTTGGACAGTGTCTCGCGGATTCCCTCGACGTCCTCCACGATCGTCTCAAATCGTTGTCGGAGCACGATTTCGCGAGACTCCAGCATGGCCCGCAACTTCTCCGGCGTGACGACGTCGAGCATCCAGCGATCGCCCGAACCGACGTTCGGTCCCTTGTCCAGGTTGCATCGATCATGCACCTTGACTGCGATGAGCATCTTCTGTCCCGGAGCAAGACGGAGTCCCTCGACGTCGAAAGCCTCGTTCAGGGGCACGTGCGTGGCAATCCCGGTCACTTGTTTCAGCGTCTGCGTTCGGGGCTCGCGCCCTTCGACGGCATATTCAAGCCACACCCGGTCGACGCCGTGATCGTCGTGGATCATCCCGTTGAAGGGGAGTCGTGCCTGGGGCGTGATCGCCGAGCCGATGCCGTCCAAGCGAACGCTCGCCTGCGGCGGTTGGTCTTCGACGGCCGACAGAATAATCCGAATCGGTTGATTGCTCGCGATTCCGTCGACGTCGCGCAGCGTCAGTTCTAGCGTCTTCGTCTCATCGATCGGCTGGAGGGAGTAGTCGAAGTTGGCGAAGCTGAGCAAACGCCCGAGGAGCCCGAGCAAGGCTTGCAGACGGCCGCCGACCGATTCGAGCATCGCTGCATCGGCTCGGCGTTCAAGGACCTCGATCAAGTCGCTTCGGGTTGCGGCGATTCCGTCGAGAAACTCGCGGGCGGCCTGGCTCGATCCGTTTCCGGCAAAACGCCGACTTGCTTCTTCGTGCAACTGGGCGAGCCGATCGGCTGTCTGTTTGATGCGTTCCGCCGTGTCGGACGCCAGGTCGGCACCGGGTACGAATCTGGGAAGACCCTGCTGGAGGGCGAGAATCGATTCAAGATCCCGAGTCAGCGAATCGGCAACGAGTTGCGTCGCATCGCCGTCGACGACTTTCACCTGGGTCAAACGCTTGTTCGATTTCGCGTGGAGCGTCACTTGGGTTCCGCGTGGCACGGGCACCACCCCGGTGGCCGGCAGGGTCCGCGAAGGCCGGCCGGTGTAGTCGGGGAACTTGCACTCGGCGTCGAGCTGGATGAGGGTAGGCGCATCGACGACTTCGATCCGCAGGTTTCGGATCGAGGCATCGCCCCCCCGAAGGTTCAAGGTGATAGGGGCAAGCACTCCGCGGAATGTGTAGGAGTAGGTCTGGTAGCGGTCGCGTCCCGCCACGGCCTGCCCCTCGCGAACCATCGTGGCGTCCAACCGAGGGGAACCCTCCGGCCGGTATTCAATGCGGACGCTGCGGGGCACGTCCTGAGCGGTCGTGTCGGCCTTGGCGATCAGCGTGAAGTCGCCACCGCGGGCAACCAGGGCAACGCCATCGGCAAAACCCTCGACCGTGAGGATCGTGCGCCGCGGCCAGATCTCGTCGCTCATCAACACGCTTCGTCGCAGCCAGACACCGAATTCGTCGGACGCCAGAGACCAGAAGCCGACGGTTGAGGCAGCCAGCAGAATTCCCCAAACCACGGCCGAGCGCAGCGGCCGCGGGTTGAAGATCGCACCAAGGCGCACACCGCGAAGGGGAGCGCAAGCCTGGCTGCAGGTGGCCTCCAACATGGCGCGGCTACAGTCGTTCGGGTCGGGCGGCCGGGCCGTCAGTTCGACGGTCGTGAGCAGGCTGCCGTCGAATTCGGAGAACCGTCGTTCGAGCAGAATCGCCATGCTGCGGTCGGGAAGCGGGGCGAACGCTCGCCGTCCGATCGTGCGATAGGCGACCGCGGCAATGCCCAACAGCGCCGCGCTCAGAAGGACTTTGCGAACCCACACGGCGGGCTCAAAGAACCAGTCCACGCCGAGACTGATCCAGAAGACAAGGCCTGCCACGGCTGCGACGGCAGCCACCCCCTGGATCCAAACGTAGCAGCGGATCCGCCGGCGGAGCGCGGTCAACACGCGCCGGATGCTGTGGTCGAGTTGGATCGGAGTTGGGTGCATGGGGAACAGGCGTTCTTCTTGTCGTCCGATTGTTTTCTGTTTCTCTTCAAATCAGGCCAGTCTGGCCAGTCGGCGGATCAGCCATTCCAGGCACAGGAGACAGCACACTCCGATCATCAGCCACAGCAGGCGTCCGCCGGTCCAGAACCGGTCCGGGGCGGCGGCAAGCACGACGGTACGCGTCTGGTCGGCAAGCTGATTGGCAATCGACAAGGGATCGGCCCCGTCGACGGCCTTGGCCAGGTCGGTGTAGTAGATGCCGCCGGTTTCTTCGGCCAGACGACGAAGCAAGGCGTCGTTTCGCTCGGGCGTCTGCCGCTCCAGGTCCGGAACGTGGACGCGGATGCGACGAACGAGGCGTTCGTCGCTCTGCGGGATCGGCAGTTCGAGACGGTAGGTGCCTTCTTCCAGCACGGTGAGCGTTCCCTGGTACGATCCGACGCGGGTGGGGTCGGGTTGAAGCTGGACCAGGCGAACCGAACCGTCCGGCAAGTATGCTTCCAGATCGACCGAGGGGGCATCAAGCGGCGCGAACCGTGCATCGGTCACCTGGGCGCGGAGGTCGACGGTGCTTCCAAGAGAGAAGCGTTCCTGGCCCACCAGCAGCACACCGCGGCTCGATTGCTGCAGGAGACGTCCCTGCGACACGTGCCGAATCAGTCGCGTGTAGAGCCGTTCGAAATATCCGGGGTCGAGTGCGCGAAGCCGCCAGAATTCGCCGCTGCCGATGTAGAACACACGTCCGGAACCGTAGAACTGGGCGGCCAGGAAGATCGGCCCGTCGTCGCCTTGGGCCGCTCGCGGGTCGGAGAAATGGGCAAACACCGTGGCGGCGGGTTTCGCTCCCCGCAGGGGCTGATAGCTGAAGACTCCTTTGAACTCGCTCCAGGCCAACTGGCTGGCGGTTGCCGTGTCGCCCAGCCAGAGGAATTCAGCCTCCAGGCCCTCACGGGTAAAATCGAGGGGCCACGGCTCATCGGCCGTCTGGGTCTCGACGTCCCAGACCGCCACGTGCCGGGAGAATTCGACCGGATAGAGATCGCGGATCTTCTGGAAATTCGGATCCTGAACCCAGCCGCCGACCGGTTCTCCCGTATAGACCGGTCCGGCCACCACGATCAGCCCGCCGCCGTGGTCCGCCACCCAAGCCTCCAGCAGGTCGACCTGCGACGGGCTCAGTGCGCGCCAGTCGGGGTCGAAAGCGACCACGCAGTCGTAGGCGAACATCTCTTCCCGCGTGGCCGGGAAACCGTCCAGAATTCGATCGGCCTCTTGCGACATACCCGGCTGGGCGGTCTGCAGGAAGACGTCGAGCGTCATCGACGGATCGCGATAGACCTGGGTCCGCAGGAAACGGTACTCGCGGGTCGGGCCGCCTGCCATCAGCAAGATGCGATCTTTGCGATCGACCACTTCGACTTCCGTTTCCAGGAAATCGTCCTCGGGGTTCCGATCGTCGGCTGGCGGGCGGACTCGGAGGCACAGCGTGCGGAGTCCGGTTTCCGCCGGCGTCACTTCAAACTTCACCGGCACCGATTCGCCGTCCGCTCCGAGAACGACCGTCTTGCTGCCGATGGGCGTGCCCGTGCCGGGTACGGCGCCCGATCCGTCGCGTGCCCCCTCTCGCTGCAGCAATTCGACGGTAGCCGACCTGCCGGCCAGGCCGGCCTCCGCTCCGCGGCTCTGAATCAGGCCCGACACCGTGAACGGGTCGCCCGGAAAGGCCCGCGAAATGGCGTCCAGACGATAAACGCTCACGTTGACCGGACTCTGGGCCGATCCCAGCCCCACGGTATAGATCGGTAGACCGGCTTTCTGGGCCAGGGCGACGCCGGCCTGGGGCAATACGCCTGCATTCTGGCCGCCGTCCGAGAAGACCACGATCCCCGACAGCGGCTCGCCGCTGCGTTGCCGGACGGCCTCCACCAGAGCGTCGCCCAGCCGAGTTTCCAGGCCGATCGGCTGGAGGGTTGCGGTCCATGCGGGCTCCGAGGCGGGATCGGCGGGCTTCGTTCCCTTGGGCAGGCTGGCGATCTCCGTCAATTCGACGTCGAATCCCTGGATCGAGGTGTCGTGAACTCGGCACAGGTTCGCCAGCAAATCGCTGGCGGCAAGGGCCGTCTTGACCCGATCCAGGCGGACTGCCGTTTCGGCCGAACCGCCGCCGGCCGCGTCGTTCGTGGCCATGCTCGAACTGGTGTCGACCAGCAGGAGTGCCTGCGAGTTGCGAACCATTTCCCGCTCGCAGCGCCATTGCGGTTGAAGGTAGAAGACCAGCAGGGCGAAGAACACGAAGCTCCGCAGCGCAGTCAACAGCAGGCCGAGCAAAGGCGGCAGCCGGTGCGCATCGCGCCGGTAAATGCCGCGAACGACCAGCAGGACGGCCACGCAGGCGAGGAGCGGCAGAATCCAGTCGCTGTTGTCGCGAATCCGCCCGAACTCGAAGGTGCGACGAATCGCACCGTCCGCCAGCAGCAGGGGCCCCCAATCGCTCATGAGGCACCTCCTGCCGCGGCGGTTCGCGGCGGATGATCGCTGACCCAATAGGCGAACAACTGCTCGACCACGAGCAGGGCGAGCAGCACGCACAGCAGGATGTCGGTCAACTCGGTGCCGGCCGCCTCGTGTTCTTCGTAACGGAACGCGTCGACCGCTTCATACTGATAGTCCAGACCTTCCAGCCTGGCCGCGAGGGTCGGACCGTCGACCAGGTCCAGATTGCCTTCCGCGGGGTCGACATTCACGGCCACGTGCCTGGTGCGGCGATCGCCGCTCTTGCCCGACAACTCCGCCCGGTAGATTCCCGAGATCGGCGCCTTCGCAAAGCGGGCGAGGAACGAGCCGTCGTCCTGAAGGACGCCTTCGCTGGTCGCCGGCTTGAGATCGTGGCCGGTTGGAGGCAGCCATCGAACCTGGGGACTGAAGGCTGCGGCGTCGAAGTCGATTTCGAGGTCGTCGCCCACCAGTTTCGACTCGGTCGTTTCGCCGGCACGCCCCAGATACGCCAGAAGCTCCAGCACCGTTACCACGTAACTCGGATTGCCGCGAGCCCAGTTGTTCCACTCCGGGCCGGCCGTCGTCAGAAAGGCGACGACGCGGCCTTTGCCGAATGGCCGTTCGACGACCAGCGGAGCCCCGTTGCGGAGTCTGGCAATCACCCCCACGCTGGAGGCGATCGATTCCGGAAGCGGGTCGACCGTGGCGAAATAACGACTGACCGAGACCGTCGACAAAAAGCTGTTGCGCTGACCGGCAAAAACGCGAAAGATCGGATGGTCGGTGACTTCGAGATCCGGCGCCTTCTCGAGACGATCGACAAACAACGTCTCCTGCCCAACGAGCGGAACCGGGAAGAACCCCTCGCCTCCGCGATAGAGATTCTCATTGAAAAACGAACTCGAGCATCGCGGGCCGAGGAACACACCCAGCCCGCCGCCGCCGGCAACGTACTCTTCCAGGGTCTTGATCGCCGAATCTTCCAGACGTTCCACGTCTAGCAGGAAGATCACCGGAAAGGAATGGAGTGGATTCTGGCTCAGGTAACGGACCTTTTCGATCTGTGGGGCCAGGCCCGTGGCAACCGTGCCGCCGGGGCGCAGGGCGGAACTCAAGTAGGTTGCATCGACCGCATCCATGTCGCCGTCGATCAGCAAGACGGGCAGGTCTCCCGGCACATCGATCACGGCCCGGCGACGATTGTCGACGGCCACGGCGTCGGAATCGAGTTCCGCCTTCACCACGTATTCTCCGGACGAGCCGAACTGCAGGGAGACCCGATCCCTGACCGTTTGCCGGGCGGGGACTCGCGGGATTCGCAGGGCCGGCCGCGCGTGGCCGTCGGCTTCGATCTGGACCACGACGTCGTCCAGCGGCGAGTCGGAGTGATTGCTGACCGCCACGTCCAGGAAGAACGGGACCCCGGCCGCACGAATACTCTTGCCCACTTCCAGCGAGGAGATTGCCGCGTTCGGCTGGTAACGATCGACACACTGCACCAGTCGCAGGGCGGTCCGCGACCGGGTGAGCCGCTCCAGGACGGGCAGCAGGTCCGCGGGTTCGTTCCAATGGCGCGTGCGGAAGTCGGTGAGCAGATAGACGATCCGCTGCTCGCCCGGATTGTCACCCAACCAGCCGTCGACGGCTTCGAGGGCCGGGAGCGGACCAGCCGCCGTTTCGGAGGCGGACAGATCCTTCAGCCGGTCGGAAAGACGTTTGGAGAAATCGCCGGCAACCGTCTCGTCGAGCAGGTCCGCCTTTCCACGGGCCGTGTCCGTCGCTTCGGAGAACCGAATCAACGTGAAGGACTGCGTCCGCGGCGAGTTCGAAGCCTCCAGGCCGATGCGTTGGGCGGCCGCCTTGGCCCGTTCGAAGGCCGATACGCCGCCGTGGCGGTCGGTCATCGAGTAGCTGTCGTCCAACAAGATGATATGGTGGACGCGCCGGCTGTCCAGATAGCGTCCCCATTGCGTCGGGAGCCTGGGCTGGGCCAGCATCAACACCACGGCCGCCACCGCGACCATTCGCATCAACAGCAGAAGGAGTTGTTTGAGAAGCACCCAGGTCCGATTTCGCCTCTGGCTGACCAGCAGGAACTCCATCGCCGCCCAGGCCACGCGGCGGTGCCGGAACATGTTGATCAGGTGGATCAACACGGGCACGCCGGCGATCAGCAGGCCCCACAGCAGGGCTGGATGGGTGAAGGTGGGCATCGTCAGTTCCGGTGGTGCATTCCCAGACGGTTGCTCAAGTAGGCGGCCAGTGCTGCGTCGAGGGGACGGCTCGTGCGCAGGAGCGCGTAGTCGGTGCCGAGACGCACGCAACCGCGCCGCACCTCTTCCAGGTATTCACCCAACGCGGCCAGATAACCGCGGCGCAGCGCACGCGGGTTGCAGCTCAACTCGCCGTCGCCTTCCAGCCCCTCGAATCGCGTGACGCCCTCGAAGGGAAAGTCGAGTTCGTCGTCGTCCATGACGTGGAAGATCATGATGTCGTGGCCGCGATTCCGCAGCAGTTGCAATCCCCGAAACAGCGGCTCGCGCGGCACGAGCAGGTCGGAAACGAGCACCATCATTCCGCGAGCCGGGTAGGTCTCTGCCACCTTGTGCAGGATCGGGTACACATCCGTCTTGCCCTTGGGGGCCGAGACGTCGAGCGATCGGAGGATCGAATCGAGGTGGTTCCGCCGCGTGCGCTGGGGCACGACGCTCCTGGCCCGGTCGTCGAAGGCAACGCAGCCGACGGCGTCCTGCTGGCGGAGGATCAGGTAGGCCAGCGAAGCGGCGAGGGTCGCACCGTACTCGAACTTGCTTAACGGGCCGGTCCCGTAGCGCATGCTGGCCGACACGTCGACCAGCATCGTGCACCGCAGATTCGTGTCTTCCTCGAACTGCTTGACATAGAGCCGATCCTGCTTGGCCCAGACCTTCCAATCCACGTAGCGTGGATCGTCGCCGGCGGCATACTCGCGGTGCTGGAGGAACTCGACGGATTGGCCGAAATAGGGGCTGCGGTGCATCCCGGCCAGGAACCCTTCCACGATCTGCCGAGCCCGAACGTCCAGCCGCGAGATCCGCTTGATCGCGTCAGGATGCAAAAATCGTTTGGAATCGGGCATCATTGATCAATTCGTCGTGGTTGGTCGGTGTGGTTTCGAGAATCTGATCGATCACTGAATCGGCCGTCACGCCCTCGCTCTCGGCAGTGAAGGTCAAGACGAGCCGGTGCCGCAGAACGGGCTTGGCAAGGGCCTGCAGGTCGCGCTGGCTCACGTGGGTGCGCCCGTCGAGCAACGCCCGGGCCTTCGCCCCGATGATCAGGAACTGCACGGCCCGGGGGCCCGCCCCCCAGGCGATCGCTTCCTTGGCGAAGTCGGGGACTCCCGGCTGGTCGACCCGCGTTTGCCGAATCAGGGCCAGGGCGTAACGGATCAGTTCGTCGGCGACGGGCACCTCGCGGACGGTCTGCTGCAATTGCACGATTTCTTCACCCGACAGAACCGGCTCCACGGCGACGTCCGAAAGAGACGTGGTACGCCGCGCCACCTCAAATTCCTCGTCGAAGGAGGGGTAACGAACGAACACCTTGAACATGAACCGGTCTTGCTGGGCCTCCGGCAGCGGGTAGGTCCCTTCCTGCTCGATCGGATTCTGGGTCGCCAGGACGAAGAACGGGTCGGCCAGGCGGTGGCGGACTCGTCCCACCGTGACCTGGCGTTCCTGCATGGCCTCCAGCAGGGCCGCCTGCGTCTTCGGCGGCGTTCGATTGATCTCGTCCGCCAGCACCACGTTGGAAAAGAGGGGACCTTCCAGGAAGCGATAGTCTCGCGACCCCGTTGCACGGTTCTCTTCGATGATGTCGGTGCCGGTGATGTCGGCCGGCATCAGATCGGGCGTGAACTGAATGCGGCTGAACGAAAGATTGAGCGTCTGGGCCAAGGTGCTGATCATCAACGTTTTGGCCAATCCCGGCACACCTTCGAGCAGGCAATGGCCGCGGCTGAACAGCGAGATCAGCAACTCGTCGACGACCTGCTGCTGCCCCACAATCACCCGCGAAAGCTGCTCCGTGATCTTGCGCCGAGCCTGGCCAAGGCGCTCAACGGCCCACGAGCCGTCGTCTCGTGAGGAACTGTTGCTGCCAGAAGGGGTATGCTCGCTCATTCGCTATGCCTCGTTGTGTCCTCGATTGGAATGTTTCTTCTGCGCGGCCCGCCCTATCGCTGATAGATCGGCAGGGCGGCACTCTCCAGTTGGAGGATGGTCAGGTTGATGGCCGTCGTGTAGACGGGGCCGATGTATCCTTGGGTCCACGAACCGTCGGGGCTTGCCTCGCCGACGATTCGGGGATAGATACGGTTGCGATACTCTTCCCAGGCTTTGCCCCCCTCTCGATACTCGACCTGGGCGAAGTAGTAGTGGGCGTAATGCCAGTGGCCGAACCCACGATTGGAGATATTCGACAGATTCGTCCGGCAGTACTCAAGAAGTTTGGGAACGTACTGGCTGTCGTATTCGCCGGCATTGAACAAGCAGGCGATGGCCGCGGCACTGATGGCCGGGCGTCCGCCGCCTCCGCGGGAATTGTATTGCACGCCGCCGGCGCCGTTGTCCAGGGAACACTTCTGGATGTATCCGATCGCCTTGTCGACGATTTCGTTGGGCACCGGAATTCCGGCGTTGCGGCAGCCTCGCAATCCCTGGACCTGAGTAATCGTGGTCGAACCTTCGTCGAAGCCCTGACCGTCCTTGGCGCTCACATATCCCCAGCCTCCCGGATCGGTCTGAGCCCTTCCTGTAAACTCCACGGCACGGGTCAGCACGTCAACCAGTTGAGCGCGGCGGATGGAGTCCTCCTCCTCGCCCAACACTTGCGACAGGAAGAGCATCGAGAACCCGTGGCCGTAGGTGTAGCGATCGTCGCGATCGGGATCGCCGATCAGCCCGTTGGTTCGGCTGCGGGCAACGAGGTAGTCGACGGCCCGCCGGAGGTTACCGGCGTACTTGCCCTGCATGGTCGTCGACCCCTCGCAGAGGAGGGCAATTCCAGCCATCGCCGTCATGGCGGTGGGATAGCGGTCGTTGTTGGCCGACCAATGACCGAGCCTCGATTGCTGCGAGGCCAACCACTCGAGCCCCTGGTCGATGGTGCGTCGCACCTCGGGATCGCCCGCGGACCCTCGTGACACCAACAGCGCAAGACAGACCACGAACGCCCGAAGCCCTGTTTCGAGAAGGCGGGAGTCGTCCATGCTGTCAGTCCTCGGTCAGGTGATTAACGGATTTCCATAATTGTACATTGCCTCCTGCGCGAAAAGCCGAATCGGCGCTGCCGCTTCCCAGGCTACAGGAGATTCCGGGACCGCAGGGACATCGAGCCGCCAAGGAATGATTCCGTTCCGCTTGCCTCACCGCGACGGTACCTCTTGGGCCGGTGGAATCACGTCGCGCAGGGCCGGCTCCAACGGAGGAGGCGGTATCGCCTGGCGAGCACTTCCGCCGATCTTCCTCAAGGCCTCGGCCTGGTCGGTCTTCGGCGATTGCGCCGGTTCCTTCACGTGCTTCGGAGGCAACGGATCGGCTTGGGCAGGAACCGGGTCTGGGCGAGTCTTGCGAGGGTAATACTTCCCCTCCGGAACCGTGGTTCCGTCGATCACGGCTCGCCAGATCGCCTCGAGCGGATTGGAGGGAGCGCCGGTCGCGTCCAATACCTGATCAGGGTAGCCTTCTTCGGGCACCGGCTCGTCGGTGAATTGCAGTGCCAAGGTCTCTTGCTGCATGCGGATTTCGACTCTTGCCTTCTCCGGGATGGCGGCCACTTCGAAGGCATGGCTGGCATGGGCGAATTGCCGGCGAGCGACGATGTTGCCGCTCCGCGTGTCGACGCACAGGATGTCGACCTTGGCCTGACGTGGCCGGCCGTCGGCCGCCTCGTAGACCATGCAGGCGAATGTCAGGCAGGGCACGCCCGGAAGCTGGGTCAGCGGCAGGCAATGGTTCTCGACGACGGTTGCTTTTTCCCAGAGTGCCGCACCATTGCCGTCAAAGGCGAAGATGCGAGCCGTACCGATGCGGCGGGCCCTGAGCCCCGCCATGGGCTGGACTTGCCGTTTCGGGTCCCGGGAACTCAGACTGTTGTTGGCGACCACGATATAGTTGCCCTCCTGGCGGAAGACGAGCACGTCCGTAACCGGCATCTCCGATTGGAACTCCGTGTCGATAATTGCCGTGCCGTCGTCCATCCGGATCAACCGGAACTTCCCTTCGGGAGAATACACTGCGATCAGCTTGTCGTCGACGATCTCGGCCCTCGAGTTGAGAGGGAAACGCTGCGGTCCCCACACGACCTCTTCCTGCTCCGGACCCACGGGATCGACCATCTTGAGAATACCATCCCCCGGTTCCCAGCACACAATCCGGCGACCAATGGCAGCCAGGCGTTGCTCCTCGGGCGGGATGACGCGAGATTCCAGCTCCGCGCCGTCACTAGCCCGCAAAACCCTTGCCGTCGTCGATTGGCGAGGCACGATCAACACGTAGTGTTCGTCGCCGAAGACGGCGCTTTGTGTCGGGATCCCGTCTCGCTCCCAGAGCGTTTGGCCGGTCGCCGGATCGAGCGCGGCACAGGTGCGCGAGCGTTTCACACAGACCAGGCTCTCGCCCAAGAGGCTGGCCGTTCCGGGGGAATGGCCCATCGAGTCCGCCAGCATCGAGTTGCCGCCCGCAAATTGAAACACATTCCGCATGAACACGGCCGGATTGACTCCCTCGGTCGATTCGCTCCAGGCGACCTTGGGCGATCCGTCCTCGTTGGTGGCAAGCGTGTCGAGCGCAACGACCCGGTCGCCCAACGAGACGATCAGGATGTGCCCGCAAGCGGCGGCGCGCACCAGTCCTCGGTTGGCCGCCAGTTGATTGAGATCGTCGATCCGGTCGAGTGGGAACTGCCACTGAACCTGTCCCAAGCCGTTTTTCGCAACCAGGAACTGCTGCTGATGTTCGATGGCCAGATCGCGGCAGAACACTCCCTTCTCGTTCTGAAACGGGACGAATCCCCGGCTGTAGGTGGGGAAGACGTTGCCTGACTCGGACTCCGCCACAGAACTCTTGACGTGTCCGCGAGGCCACTGGACCGGCACACGCGATTTGCCGATCGCCTCGTGCTGGGCGGCGAACTCAGCGGCCCATTGCCGCCCCGTCTTCCCGCCGTCAAAGGACACATCGGGCCAACGGGTCTCTATCTCTTTCAGCAGCGAAGCGGCATCGGCCGGGCGATCTGCAGCGGCAAGCATTGTCGTCCACCGCGCCAGACGTTCGCCCAACTCGGTCCGATCGGCCCTTCGAACCTCCTCCATCAGCGCAAGTTCCGCCTCCGCCAGTCGCCCCGCGCCCGCCAGACGCCGGATCCATTCATCCGTCGCCTCCCGAGTCCCCGGGAGCCCGCCGAAGTATTGCAGCGCACGTCCGATCCGGTCGGGCCCTTGTGCGAGTTGTGCCGACTGCAGCGTGTCGCCGACCCAGTCCACCAACTCGGCACGAACCGTGTCGGGAGCCGTTTCGGCAAGGTGGAGCAGGCGGTTCCAAATCCACCGATCCTGGCGCACCGAGTAGCCGTCGTCGACCTCCACAAAACCGTCCTGCTCCAGATCAATCGCAACCAGAGTGCGATACTCCGCCAGCGCTCGATCGTACCGGCCGGCAGTCTCCCACCCGGCGGCGTTCAAGCGGTGAAACCTGGCCCGATCGTCGACCGTGTCCAAAAGCGTTTCAATCTCATCGCCGCAGGCCTGATAGCGCGCGAATTCCCTCTCGAGGCCGTCGAACATCACGTCGCGCAGAAGCGAGCGTGCCCGGAACGAATCGCTCAACTGAATCGACTTTCGCAGACACTCGACCGCCTCGTCGAGATGACCCGCGTCCCAAAGGACTTCGCCGCGAAGCGCCAGGGCCTCGGCGTCATCGGGTTGGGCGGCCAGACGCTCGTTCACCGACTTCTGCAAGGCTTCGAACTGATCGTAGGCCTCGACCCCGCCGGCATGCTGAGAGATGATCCTGCTGCCGTGGCAGACGAGATTTCCCAACTCGCAACCGCGGCGCGACCTGTAAACCTGTTCGACCTTGCCGTCGGACAGACGGACGGTCATCAACTTGCCGCCCGTCAGCGGCAGATAGTAGAGATTCCCGTCGCTGAATCCCCGCCCGCTCGGCTCGGAATCGGCGGGGCAGGCAGCCAGGCGATTGTCCCAGGCGGGTTCCCCATTTTGCAGGCTGAGAGCGGTGAGCCCCTTCCGCCCGGCAATCACCACCTTGCCGTCGTCGACGGCAGCCACGTAGAGCCGGTCGCCTCGGGGAACTCGCCACAGCAGCCGGCCGTCGTCGAGACTGAGGCAATGGAGCTGCTCCGAGTCGATCGGCGTGGCCAACACTCGCCCGTCTGCAACGATCAGGGTCGAGTCGGTCCAGCGGTCTGCCGGATTGGCGAGTTGGTGCCGCGCCGAACCAAACAGGTTCGCCCCCCGCTCGTTTGCGCCTTCCGTGTCGGCGTAGCTGTATCCCCACAGCAGCGACCGGGTCGTCAGTTCGAGGGCGACGATCGAGTGGTGCGACGTGGGGCATACGAGGATGCCGTCGGCATAGGAGGGCGACACGCCCGACACGCGGCGCAACGTGTTGAGGTAAACGCTCTCGGCAACCACGGCCAACTGCTGCTGCCAGAGCACGTCGCCGGTCTCGGCATTCAAGGCGAGCACGCGGACTTCGCCCTCGATCTCGGCCAACACGTACAGATCGCCGAGCAACGGCAGCGGCGGACCGAGGAAGAACGCTCCCGCCAACGGCAACGGCGTTTCGGAATGGGGCCCCCCCAGTTCCCACTGCAGCTTCCCTTCGGAACGGATGTCGAACGCTGCGAGGCGATTGGTGGTCAGCGACGTTTCCTGAGACCTGCCCCGGATTCCCGGAATCAGCGGAAGCCTCGCGTAGACGGCCGGCATGGGCAGGTGCAGGTCTTCGACGGCAAACACTCGCCGCCCGTCGCTGGAAAGCGTGCCGAACGCAGCGTCGCCCCAGAGCCTGAGAAGCAAGCCGGTGTCAAGATTCGATTGCAGCCTATTGGGAAGGTTGGGCAACGGATCCACGGCCGCCTCAAACGGTTCCTCGGCAGGTACCTCCCAGAGGCGTTTGCCTGTCTCAAGATCGACGGCCAGCAGGTTCGTTGCGGTCCGCATCAGTACTGCGTTGCCGATTACCAGCGGATGCAGCCCCGGCAGCAGGGCGGCCTCCCTCTCCTCCTGCTGCTGCTGGATTTGATCGATCATTGCTTCCACGGCCGGATAGTCCGTTGCCGGAATGTGCCAGCGAGCGTTCATCAACGGGCGGCTCCCACGGCTGACCGCAAGTCGTTGCGGAGAGCCGCCGTGAATCGTCCAGTCGTCGGGTTCAGCCGCCAGGCTTGCGTTCTCCGGTCCCAGCGAGGCCAGCAGCCAATCCAGGGCGTCGTCGTCCGCTCCGAACAGGGCCGCTTCGCGACCTTCGATCGTCACCGGGCGACCTCGGTAGGCGTCGCGCAACGCATCCAGCGTCTGGCGGGCTTGCTCCGGCATCCCTGCTGCCAGCCAGCAGCGAGCCATGACGAGGCTCAGCGAGGGCTCAAAACGATCGGTCTGATGCGATTCGTCCCGGAGACGCCTCAGCGTCAAGGCGGCGACCAGCGGTCGCCCGTGGTCCATGTGGTGCAGCCCGAGGAGATAACTTGCCTCGTACCCGGCCTCGGTGTGGAAGAACCGCCGGGCCACCTCGGCAATCATTGGAACGCTGCCGGTTTCCACCCCCTCATCGAGCATCGAGCGAGCATAGGCCCCAAACTGCAACTCGTACGACTTCCGCCCGCTGGGAGGAAGGGAACCGAGCAATCCCCTCGCCTCCGACTTGATGCTGCGGTGAACCGACGTATTGGCGTCGGGTCGGAAGAAGTAGTCCTCGTTCCCGCTCAGAATCCTGTCGAGGCATTGAACGGCTTCCGCGTATCGATCCTCCTGGAGCAACAACCGGGTCCGGTCCAGTAGCAGAATCACGCTGCGCTCCGCCGGGGCAAACACCGCATCGGCTTGTGCGAGATCGGCTGACGGAGAATCGGCAGGTTGCGCGCCGCCGGGGAGTTGGCCCAGACACTCGCGTTCGCCGAGAGCGACCACCGCGGCAACCAGCCACACCGCAGCGGCCAGAAGACGACCAACAGGCGCGGGGCGAGTAATGCCGCGGAAGACGGGCCTGGTGCTCTGCTGCTCCGCTCGTTTGTCTGTCGTCAAGTAACCGTCTCCGGGAATCGTCGCAACGCCCCTTGCCGGACCGCCGAGAATCTTCGTAAATGTTTACTATTAAAAATCTTAGATGATTTCTCCAGGATTGGCAAGCAGAAACGAAGTGATCGCTTCCTGGGCGTGTCGAGTACCCGCGGGCCGCTCGGTTCCCGAAGCAGTGCGTGAACGCTCCTATGCCGCTCGCCGGAGCATTCTTCGAGCCTCGTTATAGCGTTGGGAGAATCGGGAAAATGCAACTATTAAATACAACAAATTCACACAGAACACCTCTCAAAGGTGGCCTGTTGCGTCTTCTCGTCGCCCTTGGAATCACAGGGTTAAACGGCACTTCGCCCCGTGAGCAGTGCCCAAAACCCTGGAAATCACGGGAAACAAGCGGGGTCGGAGTCAATTTTTGCCGATTTTTTCAGGGTTTTGCTCGTTTTCGTCTTGTAATTTCGAAAAAACGGGGTCTAATCATCCCGTCGACTGCATAGGACGGGCGACACTGGTAGTTTCACGAACCTTGCAAGGAGGGTTTCGATCATGCCGAAGGCTGTCAAAAAGCCACCCACCAAGACTCAGATCATTGCCACCATCGCGGAGGCAACCGGGCTGAACAAGAAAGACGTCGGTGCCGTCTTTGACGCGCTGGACGCGGAAATCAAGAAGAATCTTGGCAGCCGCGGACCGGGAGCGTTCACGCTCCCCGGACTTGTGAAAATCGTCAAGATAAGAAAGCCCGCTCAAGCGGCCAAGAAGGGCGTGCCCAACCCGTTCAAGCCGGGCGAATTGATGGATGTTCCCGCCAAGCCGGCCAAGAACGTCGTCAAGGCTCGACCTCTGAAGAACCTCAAGGAGATGGTGGTCTGATCGGGCCGTCACTCCCGTAAGTCTGGAAACAGCGCGGCAGGCCATTCGGACGATCTCTCATCCGTCGACATCGACGGAAAGAGTAGTCCGATTGGCCTGTGGCGTTTCTTGACTGGAGGCGAAGACCTCGCGTCGCGGCGTCTCGCTTGAGTGCGTCACTTGGCGAAGGCGGGCTGACGAAAAAGGGGACAGGCACCGCACCTGATGGCGTGCGGGCTGCTGCGAGGACAGGGCGAGCCCCTTGCGGGCTCACGGTCGAGCCTGGGAGGTCCTACCTCGGGGCGGGGGGCCGTTTCAGTTTTCAAAGATCGATGAAGAGGCTGAACCGTTCTTTCGAGTCTTTGTTCGGGACTCCTGCGCATGGTGAGCGCACGTTTGAGAAGGTTGGGTTGCGGGCTTGCCCGGCTCTGGGGTTACCGGCTACCAGAAGTTGTTACGGATTGGTTGCGGGCCCGGCTGGAGGTTGTTCCACTTATCGGTCGATTGCTCCATCGAACAACGATCGTTATCGTGTTGTTTCGTAATGGTTTACGGCGTCGTCGGATGCGCAGAATCACTTTGACTACCATGCAAAAGAGGGGATTGGCGAAGTTGGAAGTATCTTATCTAAGTTGAATTCCTGCAAGGAGTTTGGTGAACGGCGGGGGTGGTTCGAGGAGAGGAATAGGAGAAACAACGTCGAAGACAGTAGAAACCCTGCGGGTGGAAGTTGGTCAACGGGGAGCGGATTCTGCCAATATCTTGGGGTTTCAGGGGAGCACTCACGGATGTGGTGAATACGGCGGGCGCTGCGCGGTCTGCATTGTTTGCATTGTTGACATTGATGCGCGGAGTTTTTTTGGGGTACTTTTGGCTCACTTGGGGGGGGGCGAGTTGTGGGAATCGGGCAGAATCGCATGGTCGGCCGGGTCGGGCAAGACGCTGCGGGGTCTTTCTTGTATCTATACTGACGTACACAGATACGATGTTATCAAGTGGCGAGGAAATGTCAAGCGGTTTTTTGAACACCCCCGGATGAGTGAGAGGATGAGAGCGAAGGCGGGGATTCGGTCGCGGCGGACGAGTTGACAGGGACGGGGGACTCGGAACTGGCGATGCTGGACTATTGCACGGACGAGGAGGGGGGGAACGCTGACCTTCCCTTTCCTCCCAAGTGGCGAGTCTGGGAGTTGCACCCGATCGGCGAGGCGTATGAGACCTCACTGAGCACTGGCCCACCCGCGATGAGGGCGAAACCAACGCAAAAAGGCCACGCAGGGATGCGGCCCCGCATGGCCTTGGCGTTGGTCTGGTTTCACGCCCGGTGATCAGCCGGGTGTGTCGCCCGGTTCAATTGGTTCCATCGCGTTGTAGCGGCGAGATGCGCATAGGAGAAGGATTCATCTGGTTTGTGAGGCGAGCCCGGCGATTGAGTTCGAGTACTGGACACGCACTCCCCGGTAGGGAGTGGCTGTCAGACGGGGCCGGTTATGTTAAGAATCGCTTGCGTCACGGCTTCTCGGGGATTTGTTTTCCGAGATGGTGGTTTCGGACTGCGACTCATGGGAAACGTGGCAAATTGCTGAGCAGCAGAGAGATATGGCGAAAACCGAACCATTTGTGATACGCCCATCCCGCGAAGAGCGCCGACTGAATGAAGCCCGTTGTAGCATGACCCCGTTTTTCCGATATTGAGACACAGCGGTAGGGCGAGTACAACCTATCTGTGGTATGGCAACCAGACTTGCCGCATGATACCGACTGCAAACACGCTAGGTTGATGCGCGTGGATGATCCGATACGGACGAGAATCCGAGAACTCGTGCTTCAGCGAGTTGCGGAGCGATGGACTTCAGTCAACTCACCGGACGGGTGCTTTGGATCCCTTGTATTTACGTTGTTTCACCGTCGGAGGATCGACGGCATCTTCGCTGTTGAATATGATGCTGCCGATCGGAAGCGGTTGCACTGCCAGGGCGATGCAATCCGGGCTTGGCGCTACGATCGTGACGGGCTGCTGAGCATCGACCTCGACGACTGTGATCCTGGACCGGCACTTGACAAAGGGCTGTGGCTCTGGCCGATCTGGCGATTCCATATTACCTCTGACAACCGCGAAGTGATTATCAACGAGTTGGAGGGGCCTCACTATGCATTTCTCTGGAGATTTTGGACTGACGGGGACAATGCTGACGTGCGTTTGTGTTGCACGAAGCAGGTGTGGCAGCGTGGAATAAGCACGAGCTAGGAGCCCGGACCTTGGGCAAGCTGGTTCGAGAGGAGACGCATCGATGTGGAAATGCCCTCAGTGCGACGGGTCTGTTCGAGATTCATTCGAGGTGTGCTGGAATTGCGGGACATCCAAGGAGGGCGTCCGCGATCCGGACTTTGCATCCTTGAAAGAGCAGGCGAGCGAACCGGAGCCGAGCCAGACAGGTTCAGCGTCTTATTCCGATCCTGTCGATCTGCACAAACTCAACAAGAATCCAGCCCTAAACTCCGCAGCGGTCTTGGTCGACGGCATCCTCCTGGGCGGTTGGCTTGGCGGACTGCTCGCGGCGCTCGGACTCGCATGGATATTTCGTCCTTTCACCAAACGGCGGTCCGAACCACGCGACACAAAGGGCTCGCGTGACAGTCAATCGTGATTGACAATCACTAGCCGCGAGCCATTGATCGTGGACGTTGCGGCGTGATCTATTTGATCTACTCACGCCATTTGTGACGCGCCCCCAGAAAACCACCGAATTACGGGGCACGTGGTGGCGTGACAAGGCGCCTCTGTAGTGAGGATGTGAAAGAGGATTTATGGCGAAAAGATGGCGCGGTTGTCGACTGATCACGGTGAATGGTCGGCGGTTCCGCTGGAAGTGTGACTTCAACGAGCCCTTAGACAAATCCTCGGTGGCCTATGCAAGAAATGGTCACGAATGGGCTCCCGATCGCCTCATCGTACTTCTTGAAGAGAGCCCCAACCATGTCTTGACCGTCACTTGGCCAGCCTGCGACGCCCCAGTGATTCGGCCTCGGGATATCCGCGCGGTCATCCAAGCGGCAATGGATCGCAAATGGCTTGAGTCGGAACATTCACTCAATATCTGGGCGCGGGATATCTGGAGAACGATCGGCAGTCGTATCGTCAAACGGCCAGCCCCCAAGGCCGAGCGACCGGCTACGAAGAGGGACGCGAAGCTTGTACACCTGCAAGTGTTCTACAACGCTTGGCATTTTTCGGCCGGAGACATCACCCCCCAGCCCACCGCGGCGGCACTGTGAAGGCGTAGGCGATGTACGCGACAAGCAGGAAGGACATCACATTCGTATGAACAGCCGCCAACTGCTGTACGGACGACGACCGTGGCTAACGGTGAGGGACGTGCGAGCTTGACACGTTGAAAATGCTCGATGCTCGGGGGCAACGCCGGACTTCGGACAGAATGCTGGGCGGCTTCCGTATTCTGTTCTTTCCGGAATCTCCAGCGCAGCAACCGCGAATAATTCGCGGTGCGGCCAATCCCTCCACGCTCGGGACAGCCAAGGGAATAGGCCATCCTTTCGAGAGGGCCTTTCAAACCACGCCGGCAGAAACCACCCTCCTCCAACTGCTACACCCACGCTTTAACCCTCGCAGAAATCCTGTGCCCCCTCACTTCCACAAATTCCGATCCAACAACCGATAATTGATCGCCTCGTTCAGGTGCTCAAGCTGAATCCCCGGGCAGCCGTCCAGGTCGGCAATGGTGCGCGCGACGCGGAGAACCTTGTCGTGGGCTCGGGCGGAGAGGCCTAGTTCTGTCACCGACGCCCGCAGCAGATCGTCGGCCTCAGAACTGAGCCGGCAGTGGCGGCGCGTCTCGCGGTGACTCATGTCGGCGTTGCACCGCGTCCGGCTGCCGTTGAAGCGTTCCGCCTGCACCTGACGGGCGGCAGAGACCTGGCCGCGGATCTCGTCGCTCGAGGTGCCCGGCGTGTCGCTCTGCAACTCGCGATAAGGGACGGCCGGCACCTCGATGTGGATGTCGATCCGGTCCAGCAGCGGCCCAGACATCTTGCTCATGTACCGCTCGATCTGCGGCACCGTGCAGTGGCAGTCGCGCCGCGGGTCGTTGCGGTAGCCGCACGGGCACGGGTTCAAGGCGGCGATCAGCATGAAGTTGGCCGGGAACGTGTTGGCCGAAAGGGCCCGCGAGATGGTCACCACGCCGTCCTCCAGCGGCTGGCGGAGCACTTCCAACGTCTGGCGGTTGAACTCCGGCAGTTCATCGAGAAAGAGCACGCCGTTGTGGGCCAGCGAGATCTCGCCCGGCGACGGCGTGGAACCTCCGCCCACCAGCCCGGCGTTGCTGATCGTATGATGGGGCGACCGGAAGGGCCGGACGGCCAGCAGCGGCTGCCCCGGCTTGAGCCGCCCCACGGCGCTGTAGATCCGCGTCGTCTCGATCGATTCCTCCGGGGTCAGGTCCGGCAGAATGGTCGGCATCCGCTTGGCAAGCATCGTCTTTCCCGACCCCGGCGGTCCCACCATCAGCAGATTATGCCCGCCGCCCGCCGCCACCGTCAGCGCCCGCTTGGCCATCTCCTGGCCTCGAACGTCGGAGAAGTCGTCGTTGTACTGCGAGAAGCGGCGGAACAGATCGTCGAGATTCGAGGGCGTGGGGTCGATCTCGATCTCGCCGCCGAGGAAAGCCACGGCCTGGGCAAGGCTGGCCACGGCGATGACGTCGATATTCTCGACGACCGCAGCCTCGGCCGCGCTCGCACTGGGCACCAGCAGCCCGCGAACGCCGGCTTCCTTCGCGGCCGCCATCGCCATCGACAGGGCCCCCTTCGTAGGCCGTGTCGTCCCGTCCAGGGCCAGCTCCCCCACCACCGCGTAGCCGGTCAAACGATCGGAGTCAAACTGTCCGCTGCCGGCCAGGATTCCCAGGCTGATCGGCAGATCGAACGAGGCCGCCTGTTTCGGAAGCTCGGCCGGGGCCAGGTTGATCACGATCCGATGATCCGGATGGATGTAACCCGAATTGACGATCGCCCGGTCGACCCGGTGGGTGCTCTCCTTGACGGCCGCCTCGGGCAGGCCCACCAGAATGCTCTTCGGCAGCCCACTGGGGGAGACGTCGACTTCGACCTCAATAGGCACCGCATCGATGCCGACCAACGCGAATGTCCGCAGTTTTGCCAACATGGGAGACCAACCCGTCCCGGAATCGGTGCCAACTCAAAATGCCGGGCGTCACCGCGCTCCCCGCCGCAGGCCGGCAAGAGCGACACCCGGTCTTCTTGCGGGGGGCATTCTCCCATATCTTTTGCATGTGAACAAGTGGTCATATAGGGCCCAGATATGGATTTCGGGATGGAAGTAGACCGAGGGTGCATTTTGTGGGGTGATCCAGTTCTCGACGCTCACCACGACTACGATCGGGCATTGAGGCCGCCAGAGGCCCTGGTCAATCGAGTATCCCTGTTCGACTTTCCTATTGACAAAATACTGTAAATATGTATACTGATAACATCGGCCCGGCCGATAGGCAACCCAAGCCACCTGCCCCAATCAAACACCCCCCACCTACGAGCCAGAAGTACATGGAAAAATCTCGCAAATCAATGACAACAATGAAAACTATGGAGCAGGAAAGCTGGGAAAACTTACCCCCACTACAGGCCACACCCCAGCCGGAGATATTGGCAAAGCAGCCCACTCGTTGACCAACTCCCCATCACACAAGATCAGCGTTTATTGGCGGTAATGAGTGTTCCACCTTCCTTCGCCGGATCTCCAGTGGCCCGGTCAGATTTCCATAATTTCTCACCACCTCACCACTGACCGTCCTGCACGTCGACCCAACTCCCAACACCAAAACCACTTAGCAAAACAACCACCACGCCCCGACTCCCCTCTTTTGCATGGTAGTCAAAGTGATTCTGCGCACCCGACGACGCCGTAAACCACTATGCGACAACACGATAACCATCCCTGTTCGATGGAGCAATCGATCGATAAGTGCACCAACCGCCAACCTCGTCCGCAACCAATTTCCAACATCTTTTTCATAGCCGGTTGCACGCAACCTCGGGCCGGCAGGCCACGACGCTACGTGTGTTCCCTCAATGGAGATGGGGAAGTAACCTGTACGGACGGAGGAATTGCGATGTTAAGTGCCCCTGTCAGAAACCTCGGATACCCTCGTCACGCAGTGGTTCTCTTGGCTGTCGTGACAGCCCTTGCCGGAGGACATCTTGCGGCCGAAAAGGCATGCACGGACGAGGCCTCGGACGTTAAACCGCAGATTGATGCGTTGGTGGAGGCCGACTGGCTGGACAGCGACCGGCGGTTCCTTGTGGATCATGCGGACGCTGCTCAGAACGCGAAGGTCAACGGTCTGGGCGTCACGACGGCCCAGGACGCCTCGGGGGCGGTTGACGGAATCAAGTATGGCCGGTTCGGTTTCCATGTGGCCGTGGGCCAGCAGGATCCGTGGTGGCAGGTCGACCTGGGCCGCGACACGCGACTCGACCGCGTGGTCATCTTCAACCGAACCGACGGCGGCCATGCAGCCCGTACTCGCCACATCGCCGTGGAAGTCGCTCGCGACCAGCAAACCGACCGGTTCCAGCCGGTCTACCAGCACGACGGCACCGTTTTCTACGGCGTCAAGGAGAACAAGCCGCTGATTGTGAACCTTCGCGATAAGGACGTCACCGCGCGGATCGTGCGGCTATCGGTGGCCGGCACCTGTCACCTGGCCCTGGACGAAGTCGAGGTCTACGGGGCCGACGATCCGCAGCGGAATATCGCCTTGGGGCGGCCGGCCGATCAGAAGAGCGTCAGCCGGCACTCGGTTCCCGGCACGGCAGGTGAGGCATCTGCTGCCCCACCGGCCGACGGCGGCTTTCTGCTCGCTCACACTTGCGAGATCATCGAGCGCGGCCGGCAACTTGCCGCAAGGCTGCGACCCCAGGCTGACACGGCGCGGCTCGATCCGCTAGTTGAGCGATTGAAGCAGGCGGATGCACGGCTCGCCGAACTGGAGCAGGCCGGGCTGGTGTCGAAAGACGAGCGCAGGGCGATCTACTTTCAGACGCGCCGGCTGGTCCGCGAAATCGCATTTGCCAATCCGCTTCTGGATTTCGACAAGATCCTGTTCATCAAGAGGCGGCATCCTCGCTATCACCATATCTGCGACCAGTACTACGGTTTCACATCCATCGCAGGCGGCGGGCTGTATGTCCTGGAGGATCCGTTGGGCGAGCGCCCGAAGCTGATCGATCTGCTGGCCGACTCCCAGGTCCAGAACGGACGTCTTCAGGGCCGGAAACTGGTCCCGGGCTCGTTTCTTTCCCCGGAACTCTCGTTTGACGGCAAGACGGTCCTCTTCGCCTACACCGAAAACGCCGACCCCGAGACCTCGTCGGCACAAGCCGAAAAGGATCGCGTCTGGACGACGACCAATTGCTACCACGTGTTCAAGGTGGGGGCCGACGGCTCGGAATTGGTTCAATTGACCGATGGGCCTTGGGACGATTTCGATCCCTGCTTTCTGCCCAATGGGCGAATCGTCTTCGTTTCCGAGCGCCGCGGCGGGTATGTGCGCTGCGGCACCCGGGCCTGCCGGAGCTACAACCTTTGCTCGATGGCGGCCGACGGCAGCGACATCATCCCGCTGAGCCGTCACGACACGAATGAGTGGCATCCCAGCGTCGACAACAACGGGATGCTCGTCTACACGCGGTGGGACTACATCGATCGCGACACCCAGGCCGCCCACCACATCTGGACCTGCTACCCCGACGGCCGCAATCCCCGGGCGCCGCACGGCAACTACCCGCAGCGGCTGGCCGATCGTCCTTGGGCCGAGTTGGATATTCGCGCCATCCCGGGCTCGTCGAAGTACCTGGCGGTGGCCGCCCCGCACCACAGTCACGCCTTCGGCTCGCTGATTCGACTCGATCTGCGGATCGAGGACGACGCCGCCAACTTGCAGGTCGAACGTCTGACGCCCGAGGTGCCGTTCCCGGAAGGTGAGACTTCGGCACGCGGGGCACTGGTCTACGGCACCCCGTGGCCGCTGGGCGAGGACGACTATCTGTGCGCATACGATCGCGGCGGCAAGAACCACGGCATCTACTGGGTCGATCGTTTCGGAAACCGCGAGTTAATCTACCGCGACCCGGAGATTCCCTGCTTCAGCCCGATCCCGTTGCGCCCGCGTCCGATTCCGCCCGTCATTCCCGAAGGCACCGCGCAAACGGCCGGAGCCAGGCAGGCTGTGCCGACCACAGGCCGTGCGACGGTCGCCGTCATGAACCTCTACGACAGCGACTTCGCCTGGCCGGAAGACGTCAAGATTGCCGCCTTGCGCGTGCTGCAAATCCTGCCCAAGAGCAGTCCGCGGCGCAACGTGCCCAAGATCGGAGTGGCCGAGCAGAGCAACGCCAGGGCGGTGCTGGGAACCGTGCCCGTCGAATCCGACGGAAGCGCCTTCTTCGAGGCGCCAATCGACGAGCTGATCTACTTCCAGGCGCTGGACGAACGAGGAATGGCGGTCCAGTCGATGCGGACGGCGACGTACGTTCATGCGGGCGAGCAGATGACGTGCCAGGGGTGCCACGAACCGCGGCTCTCCGCTCCAAGCAGTCCGAGTGAGCCGCCGCTGGCGTTGCGGCGTGCGCCGTCAAAGGTCGTTCCCGAAGTGGAGGGCACCAATCCGTTCAACTACGTTCGGCTCGTGCAACCGGTCCTGGACCGCCACTGCGTGGAGTGCCACCGCCAGAAAAACGCCTCGGACTTGAGCGGAAAGATCGAATTGGTCCGCGATCGCGACGGGCGCGAATGGCCCTACACGCGTTCCTATCTGAGTCTGGCGGAACGCTACGGCTTTTGGTACCAGACGCTCATCTCGAGCCTCGACCTGCCCGGTCACCACGGCGGCAGCCGGGTCGTACCCGGCAGATTCGGCGCCCGGGCCGCCGAGTTGCTCAACTACTTGGACCAGCGGCACTACGGCGTGAAGCTCTCGGAAGAAGAACTCCACCGCCTGGTCCTCTGGCTGGACTGTAATTCCGAATTCCTCGGCGCCTACGAAAACGCCGACGTCCAGGCCCGAGGGGAGCCCGTCGCGCCGCTACTGAACTGAAGTCCGCAGCAGGCCGACGATCCGTCGGTTTGCCGGAAACAGCTACCGGATGACTTTGCGGCTGAAGGCCACGATAAACAGGCCCCAAAGGAGAGTGCCGAGCAGCGCCTCGACTCCAAGCGGAAACAACAACCACCCTTCGGCGGAATTGAGGTGTTCGCCGGTGAAACCGGCGGTGAACACGGAGATGCTGGTCATCACCGCAAATAGGGCGCGGTTGGCCAGGCTCACTGGCTGCTCGGCCAGCAAAGGTGATTCGCCGACAAACCGCTGGATGCCGGCCATGTAAATCAAGGCGAACAGGAAGATCATCACCAGTGCGCTCCGCACGGCCCGGAAGGGATTCGTGCCGTACCCACAACCCAGGTCGAGGAAGACCCAGTCGGCCAGCCGCATCAGGGGTCGCAAGGGTCGCAGCAGGGAGACAGGCCGGCTCCGACGCTGGTTCACCTTGAAACGATAGAAGGCCCAGTCGTCGTCCTCATAGCGGTTGAGCGTTTCGAAGTTCCGTTTCAGCAGGCCAAACTCCTGCATGGCGGCGGCGTGGTTCTTCTCGTTTTCGCTTCTGATGCGACCCTCGAGTTGTTCGGGGCGGACGAGGATCCGGTCGGCGACGGCGTTGGCAAAGGCAAACTGCTGTTCGTCGCCCTGTTCGATCCGCTCCAGATACACGAAATCGTGTAGTTTGGCCTTCGACAGATCCACGAGCCCTTCAAACCGCGAATCGCCAAAGTCCAGTTTCTTTGAGACGGTCGAGCCCCGGAACAGCATGTCGCCCGCGAAGCGGCACTTGCTGAAGGCGAGTCCCTCCTCGGCGTGGAAGTTGCGGAAATCGGCATGAGTCGCGAACTCGCACGCGAGAAACTCGGCCCAACCCTCGAATCGGGCATCCCAGAATCGCACCGTCCCCTCGAAACGGCACTTCTCAACGCGAAGTTGGCCTGCAAATCGAACGTTGTCGCATCGCAATGAATCGCAGCAGGTTACGTTCCTGAAGGTGCCATGCCTGACGGTTGAGCCGCGTAGGTTCAGCCCCCGCTTGAAGACCGTCCCATTTCCGATCGTTGGCCGAATCAGGGAGCAGCGAAGGAATCCGACCGGCCCGAGAAATGTGGCTTGGGTGAAACGCGGCCGAACGAGCGTGACGTTCTCCATCTTGATCTCGCCGGTGAATTCGCTGCGAAACGTCAGGCCGACGATTCGCACATTGGAAACCGGCTTGCCCTCCTTGATCCGCTGGAGAGCCTCGGCGCCCGACAACTCCACCACCGGTCTCGTGCCGTCGTCGCCGCTGTCGAGGGAATCTGCGTTTGGATTGGTTTGGTTTGCGTCGTCGGGTCTGGTCATGGTTGGTTCTCGAGACTGGGCAAATCGGCACAGACGTTGGGAAAAATGGCTGCCGCTTCGTCCACCAGTTGGTGATAGCGTCCCGCATAGCGCACGGCGAAGTGGATCAGAATCAGTTCCTCGGCCTCGGCCTGCTTGGCGAACTGGGCTGCGCGAGTTGCGGTCATGTGGTGGTGCTTCTCGGCCTGGTTGGCTTGGGCTTCGGCATAGAAAGAGTCGCAATACAGCCGCTGGGCCCGACCGGCAATTCGAAGCAGCCCCGGTCTGGCCTGGTCACTCCAGGCGGTATCGGTCACGTAGGCGACCCGCGCCCCGCGAGACTTCCTGAAGTACTGTTGGGCGAGGGGGCCCAGCCGAAACTGTCCCCCTTGGATTTCCAGCACCTCATTCGAAGGTGCGCCGGCCTTGAGACGTGACAGAACCTGGGAAATCCACTCGCCGGGTCGCAGCAACCCGTCGTGGAGCTTCTGCATGTTGAGCTGATATCCCGGCTTCTCCAGCAGGGCATAGGCAATACAGGGAACCGTGTGGTCGACGTGAACCGCTTCCACATCGACCTCGTCGTTGCTGAAGACACTCCCACCGTCCCAGGCGACCTCGTGAACTTGCGGTTCCGGAAAACGTCGGCGGCATTCCAGCAGCGCCCAGCGAATCCGGTCGGGCAGGATCTCGTGGACGCGAACGACGATCTTCATGAACGGGAAGTACTGGTACTCATAACTCTTGATCCGATCGTACACCTTCTGGATCGTCCCCGCGGGGCCGAAAATCGACAGGGTTTTGTCCGAGTCGATATTGGCCCTTACGATCCGGTCCAGACCGATGAAGTGATCCACGTGGTGATGGGTGATGAATACGGCTTCCAGATCGGCCAGCCTTGCCACATCGAGCGCGGAGTTATCGCCCGCGTCGAACAGCAAGGCGTTGTTCCGGTCGGGATAGTCGATGTACAGAACCGGGTCACCGATGGAGCGGTTCACCAGTCGGATTTCGGAATAGACGCGTTCCGTTGGCATGGCGGTTCCCGCGGCACTCACCGGAGTCGGACAGGATGAGAGACCTTGTTAGCTGGACGCAAGGTTACCGAGATAGGTTCGTAGCGGCCCCATTGTGGCTCAAGTCGAAGCGATTCGCAAGGGACGCAGAAGGAGAAAGACTCCCCCACCAGCAGGTGTCTTCACCTGGTCGATCGGTCCTGCCTTTTAGTGTCTTAGTTCGGAACTTGTGCGCATGGTGCGCGGGTGTTTTTGTGAAGGTTGGGTTGTAGGCTTGGCCCACATTGGGATGAACTGGGTGCACGTTGACACCGGATCACGTAGAATGGGCCCGGTTGCGATCCCACCCCCTGGCTGCGCGGAGAACCCCTATGCGATACCTCATTGTCTTCTTGATTCTCACGATTGCCTCCATCGCCGCGGCAGGTGAGCCGCGGCTTTCGTTTCAACTCGAAGGCGACGGCATCTATACCTTCAATACCGGCACGCTCAGCGGACGGTTGCGGCTGGATGGTACGAACCAGGGGATCAACGAGTTGATCTACATCCCCTCGGGTCAGGAAGTCACTTATGGCGGCAGGAAACTGCCGGTCTTGAGCCACTATCGGTTGTTCACCACGGGAACCCGCTACGGCAATGCCGCCCGCGATTGGCCGACCGTCTGCACGCTGCTGCCCGACGGAGCAGTCCAGGCCGTGTTCCAGCCGCAGGAAGACTATCCCTTTTCGATGACGGCCGTGTTTCGTCTCGGCGCCCAAGACGCGGTTGACGTCGAGACGATCGTGACGGCCAAGGAAGATCTGCCGCGGTTTGAAGTCTTCCTGTCGAACTACTTTGGCGATGGTTACGAGGCGTCGGTTTACGTTGTTCACTCTCTGCGTGCGCCGGGTCAACCCTACTTCGTTCGCGCCGACCATAATCCGCTCGTGGCCGAAAACTACTTGCTCTTTCCCCGCGATCGCCAGTCGGTGTTGACCGTATTCGACGGTCGTTGGGCGGTGCCGCCAAGCCCGGTGGAATGGTGCATCACCCGCTATCTGGCGGCCCCGATCGGCGTCCGCCGCCACAAGGAGACTGGCCTGACGGCCCTGGTGATGGCTCCGCCCGACGATTGCTTTGCCGTGGCAACCCCCTACAATCAAGATCCGCCCGACGGCGTGGCGAACCATCGATCCATGTACCTCTCGCTGTTCGGCGGCGATGTGGCAAAAGGCGACACCGTGCGAGCGCGGAGCCGCCTGCAAATGCTCCCCAATCCGACCGACGACGCCCTGCGAGCATGTTACGAGACCTACCTTGGCACCCTTTCCAAGGACTCGCCGTCTAAGTGAGGAGCGACAAGAACCACTCGCCGACGGCGGCGACGACCCTGCCAATCAATACCACCTCGAACCCACTCTGGTGAAATGCACAAGCTGTTCCGAACTTTCCACGTAACCGTCTGCAGTCTATTCATCTTCGGGCCCGCCTACGGAAACGAAGCACCAAAACCCTGGACCCTGGCCGAATCGGTCGACGTGGCGCCCGTCTGGGCCGGCCATCCGGTGAGTTTCTGTCTGCTGACCGACGGAGACCGGCAGTTCGTCGCCTACTACGATGCCGAACGGCAATTGACGGTGGCGTCTCGCCGGCTCGACTCGTCGGACTGGACGACCAAGGTTCTGCCGACCCGCGTCGGCTGGGACAGCCACAACTGCGTGACGATGGCCTTCGACGCCGACGGGCAGCTTCACGTGAGCGGCAATATGCACTGTGTGCCGCTGGTCTACTTCCGTACGCAGCGGCCCCGCGACGTAACCAGTCTCGAACCGGTTTCGTCGATGACGGGAAAGAACGAAGATCGCTGCACCTATCCGCGGTTTTTGACGGGCGCCCGGGGCGAGTTAATCTTCACCTATCGCGACGGATCGAGCGGCAACGGCAGCCAGATCTGGAACGTCTACGACCTGGCCTCGCAGACGTGGGATCGGCTTCTCGATACCCCGTTATTCGACGGAGAGGGCGAACGGAACGCCTACTTCGTGGGCCCCGTGCAGGACAAGGAAGGCACCTTCCATATCTGCTGGGTTTGGCGAGAAACCCCCGATTGCGCCACGAACCATGATCTCTGCTACGCACGCAGCCGCGATCTCGTGCACTGGGAAATGAGCGACGGCAAACCTCTCGAACTACCCATTACGTTGGCGACAGCCGAAATCGTCGACCCCGTGCCGGAAGGCGGGGGACTGATCAACGGAAATACGAAGATCGGATTCGACGCCGACGGCCGGGTCATCCTCAGTTACCATAAGCACGACGCCGACGGACACACGCAGATCTACAACGCCCGGCACGAGGCCGGCGGTTGGACGATCGTCCAGGCGAGTGACTGGGACTATCACTGGGATTTTCAGGGCGGGGGAACGATCCAGTTCGAGATCCACGTCGGCCCGGTCTCGATCACCGACGCCGGCCTGCTCGTACAGTCCAATTCTCACGCCAAGCAACGCGGCGGCCGTTGGCAACTCGATCCGGTGACCCTCAAACCGGTCGGCCCCGCACCCCAAGAGCCGGGCTACCCAACAGGACTTAGTGTGATCGAATCAGGCTTCCCGGGAATGCAGATTCGCCGAGCGTCCGACCTGGGTGAAGCTGCCGACGCGGAAGTCCGCTACATCCTGCAGTGGGAGACTCGCCCCGCCAACCGCGATCGGCCCTATCCGGGAGCCCCACCCCCGCCGAGCATGCTTCGAGTCCACAAACTCGTACGCCAGTAACAACTACTCATGAAGTCCCCTACAGATAGTCCTGAAACAGCACCTCTGCTCCACATAACTAATCCACGCGAGACAGCGGTACCCGTCAAAGGATATCAGAGAATTTCCGACTTTCTTTCGCACCGTCCAGACGAGCACCGTGCGCGGTCACCCACTTGTCTCCTGCAGATGCTGCGGCAAGCACAAATACTTTCGGCAGAACATAGGGTGAAGCGGGTTCTTGGGAAGACTCGCCTTCCACTTTGGGCGACCTAACGCCGTTGCCACGGGAACCTACCATTATGATTTCACAAATAGCATATTAGCACTCGGATGTTGAAGTGATTGATGCGATTGAGAATACGACGACCTTGGATCGAGAGCCGAAGGTTTGATGGGACTCTCCCTTGGGACCGCTTCACCCAGGTGCTTGACTCCACTTGCGCTGCCACCCTATCCTATCGTCATCAGAGGTCGCACGATGCATTTGGTAGGATGGCAGCAGATATGGTCCAGTTTGTGTTTCAGTTTATCGGTGTCCTTCCGGCAAGCGTGCATGAATCGTTTTGAGGGTTTTGGTATCGTTAACGGCCGACGGCCAATTTCCGAAAGTGCAGCTCATGTCCAACCCCCGCAATATTCCCTTGTCCCCATTCCCTTGCCAAAACTCTTAGCAGCTCAAAGCTCATAGCTCAAAGCCCCATGTCCGCCACCCAAGACCTCATCCGCCCCATTCCTCCACCCACCGCACAAACTCCTCCGCCTCGGCCTGCTGATACGTGCCGATTGGCCAGAGCCACAGGCCGGCGGGGGTCAGATGCGGGGCTACTTGGCGGAATTCGTCGAGGCCCGAGTAGCCGACGATCTGGAGGGACTTGCCGGCGTTTTGGATCTTGCGGTAGACGTCGATCCAGCGGGAGGCCGGGCCGGCGCCGGCGCCGTAGACCCATTGGATGGCGTCGAGATCGTCGAGTTCGAGGAGGGCGTCGAGGTGTTTCAGTGCGCCGGGCCCGTCGAGGTGGAAGAGGTTGTATTTCATGTGCTCCATTTCGCGGCGGATCGAGGGGAGGATTGCCTCGCGGAAGGTGAGCGGCGAGATCATGCAGATGAAGTCGCAGGAGATGGTGTACCAGGGAGCCATGGCCAGGGCCGGGGTCCAGGTGGTGCAGGGCTGGCCGGCCGCGGCGATCCGATCGTAGAGGTCGTCGAAGACGGCCGCGAACCAGTCGGTCACGTGCTCGCATGCCAGCCGGACGCCTTCGCGATCGTCGGCGCAGTCGAGGCACAATTGCTGCGGGTCGCGCAGGGCGGCCAGCAGGTCGCCGTTGGTGTGCAGGTCGGTCACGCCGGTGATCCATCGGCTGCGGCCCCGCTCGAGCGACAGGTCGGTCAACTGGCGGATCTTCTCCCAGTACTGGCCGGAGAAGTCGGGCGTCATGCCAAGGATGTCGCGGACGCTGCGGGCGACGGGGACCGAGTAGCTGGTTTCTTCGTTCTTGAACTTGAGTTCCGCGCCGAACAGGGTCGCGCAGACCTCGGGCCCGAGAAAGGGCATGTAGGTGGGGAACGTCTCCGCCAGGAAGACGCCGCTCTCGATGCGGGCTTCGACGCAGTCGAGCACGTAGTCGGCGTCCATCCAGCGCTGGCGGAGGCTGCCGTGCCGCTTGTCGGGCAGCTTGGGCGGGCGGGCAGGTTCCACGTCGATCGTCACCAGGGAGCGATCGAGCGGGCGGCACTCCCACCAGGCCTCAAACCGGGCCAGCACCTCCGCCAGGTCGGGTTTGGCTGCGAGTTTCATCGACACGCTCTCCTTGCCGGTGCGACGGCCGTCGGGCTACTGGTCGGCCGATGCCGCTTCCAGGGAGCACTCGTCGTAGATCGCGGCTCCCTCTTTCCAAATACACGCAATCTTGCTCAAGAGGGTGAAACGGACCTTGACCGTCTTGGGGCTGGTGGTCCAGGTGCAGGTCACACGTTCGAATGCGGACGTTGCCTTGCTGATGCCGGCGTTTCTTGGGCCGGCGACCTCGCGGCCTTGCTCGTCGAACTCCTGGATCTGGATGCCGGCGAAATCGTCGGCCCCGGCGCCGAAGCCCTGCCCCTGGCCGGCCACGTCGAGCCCCTGGACCCAGGCCGAGGCGGTGAGCGGCACGCTGGCATCGACCACGACGTCCTGGGAGAGCCGCAACTCGCCGCCGCCGTCGGTCACGTGGCTGATTGCCTCCTTGCCCTCGAAGATGCGCGGCTTTCGCCAGGTGTAGATCGACTCCGGGTAGATGTAGCAGGCCGGGCCGGGCGAGAAGGAGAACTTCCACGCCCCGCGGTCTCCCGCCCGTCCGTGTTCCATGCTGCGGGCAGCGGGAAAGCCTTGTTCGAAGTCGCCGTTGGAGAGGAGGTTCTTGCCGGGCCGGGCGGGGAGGGCGAAGTCGATGTGGTTCTCGCCGGCCGCGAGTACGCTGTTCTTCGTCTGGCCGTAGTAGCCCTGTTTCTCGACCCGCAGGGCGGCCGCCGTCTGGTCGCTCAAGCCGGTGAGTTCGTACTCTCCTTCGGCATCCGTACGCACGGACTGCTCGCCCGCACTCACCAGGGCGCCGGCCAGCGGGCGGTTCTTCTCGTCGGCGACCCGTCCGCTCACGGTTGCGGGAGCCGGAGGACCGTCCAACTGGCACTGATCGCAGGTCACCGAGACTCCGGGCTCATCGCCTGCCAGGGTCGTATCGAGCACGAAGCGGAGTCGGCCGGTTATGGCGGTGGTGGTGATTTCACGGGAGACGTAACAGAAGGTCGCCGGCTCGTTCGCAGTCGCCTTGGGGTGGGTGGCGAGCAGGTTGCCGGCCTCGTCGAGCTCTTCGAGGACCAGTCCGGCCGAGGTTTCCGCAGTCTGTGCGTTCTGGCAGCGGGCGAGTGTCCATACCGAGCCGCGGTAGGTGCTTTTCGGGCGGACGGCCACTTCCTGAACCAGCCGGCTCCGGCCCTTGCCGGAGATGCGGAGGGCGGTTTTCGATTCCGGTTCACGTTCGATCCGCATGCTGCCGCCGGGCTGGGGCGTGAACCGCCAGACGCCGATGCGCGGCGCCGGCTCGCTGCCGGTCTTGGGCAGCCCGTCTTCGAAACCTGCGTTGCGGAGGAGGTTGCGGCCGAGAACGCACACCGGCGTGGCACTTTCGCCGCCGACTTCGGGGCCCACTTCAATGGCCTGGACGAACGCCTCGCCGAGGACGCCGAGGTCCGGGTCGCCGCCGGTGAAGCGAAGATCGATCACGCCGTTACGGGGAGCGATCCCAGGAAAGACGAGATCCGCGGCACGGTTCGGACCGCCAGCGGTCGCGGCGACATCCATCTTGCGAACGACCTCGCGGCCGTTGACGGCGACGGTGACGCAACTGGCGCCCGTGTCCAGCCCGCGTGTTGCGGCGAACTTGAGCCGCACGCCGTAGGTGCCGGGGCCCACGGTCACGTTCACGCAGAACTCGCGGCCGTGGATGCCGTAGCGGTAGAGATCGGCGTCTTTCGTACCCAGGATCGGTTGCTCGACGGGTGTCGTCCACCAACTTTCGGCCACGCTGTCTTTCTTCGACCCGAGGCGGATGACGAACTCGGTGCCGGGGCGCCAGAGATTTCCCCCGGAGTCCTTGAGATCCTCGCGCCCGGGGTAGCCGAAGACCATCCGTTGCGTGCCGGTCGGCCCGCCTCCGGCGCCATACTCCTGGCCGGCGGCGGCCGCCGAGTAGAAGACCGGCCCCGCCTTCACCTTGGTGCCCCGGGAATAGGGATTCCCCTTGCCCAGGGCGACGATCTTGAGCGTGTGGTCTTCGTTCGAGAGGCCGTTGCGATAGTAGACCACCTGGGCGGTGCGGGGCTTGGGGTTCCAGTAGTCGATGCCGACGAGCTGTCGGGTGCCGTCCAGGAAGACCTCGGCCTGTCCGCCGTCCGGTCCGACGTCGCCGGTCACGCGAACCTGGTTGCCGGTGAAGCGGACGGTCATCGAAGCGCCGTTCTGCACGGTCGTGAAAGTGGCACCATGGGCAGGTGTCGGGTCGTAGGACAGGATTGCATCCTGTCCGGACAGGTTACAAACCTGTCCCACGAGAGTTGTTGGTTCACCGGCTGCAGCGTCGGCCGACCATGGGCCGTCCAAGGTGAACGCGTCTTGTCGCGGTGTCAGCCGTACGGCCGGGTCCTTGCTGCCTCCCTCCACGCGGATCTGCCGGATGCCATCGTGGCGGATGGTCACAAGATAGTCGCCTGCGGGCAGCGGCTTCAAGAGGTAGCCGTTCTGGTTCAGGTCGCCGCGCGAGGGGAGCGGAGAGCCGCCGGCGTCGGAGACCGTGTCGGGCTCGAAGGCCAGGCGGAGGACGGTGGTCGTGCGAGGCGGGGCGTCGAAGGTGGAGAAGTCGATGCGGCCGGCCCCGTAGGTGACCGAGTTCACGACGGCCGTGCTCTGGATGATGTGATTCTCCCTGGCCGGGGCGAAGCATTCCGGCATCCAGGCGATGGTTGCCAGCAGGTGTTTGAGGGCCATGGGATGGGCGATCTTGAACCAGTTGTCGTTGACGACGAACCCGCCGTCGATGTTGTCTTCAGAAACGCCCGTCTCGTGCCCGTCGTAGGTCGCGAGGATCTGCATTCGGCGGGCCAGCTCCGTCGCCCACGGGTCCCGGGCCTCGACGCCGAGTTGGGCCAGCGGCACTGCCAGTTCCATGGGACCGTACCACAGCGATCGGCCGCAGCATCCGCACGACTCGGGATAGGCCCACGCCCCGCTGTAGACTTCGCCTGCCGATTTTGGGCACACGCTGGTGTGGTTCAGAAACAGGGAGAGGATATTGCGGGCGTCGTTTCTCCAATTCGGGAAGCACTCCTTGTTGTCGATCATGTAGCGGGCGGCGAACTCGGTGACGTTTTCCGCCTGGACCGGGTCGGCCCAGTCCCAGTAGTTGCGTCCCCAGACGTCGTTAACGGTCCAGTGGGGCAACAACTGGTCGCGGAACCACGCTCGGCCGGCGTCGCGAGCCGCGACGATTTCGTCACCCTCGCCACGGTATCCCAGGCGGATCAGTTCGTCGAAGAAATAGAGCAGGAAGACCACGCCGCCCGTCTGCTTGTCGTCTTTCCACTTTGCCGATTCCGGGTTGGCGTAGCGTCCCCAGGGGGCCTCGCCGGGGCGGCGGTTTCGTTTGGCGGCCAGCAGATCGCCCCAATGCCGGCAGGCCTCGAACCATCTGGCGTCGCCCGTCACCTGGTAGGCCCGCAGGAGTCCCAGCCCCACCTCGGCCACGATATCGAGTTGGATCATTCCCGAGGGGTTGGAGACGCCGTAGGGTTTGCCCTCGGTGGGCACGCTGACGAGAAACCGCGGCCAGGGGTGATCGTCGGGCGTGAGGCCGTAGTCGAGAAGGGCGTCGGCCTGCCAGGTGAGGTGTGCGACGGCCGCGGGATCGCCGCTGTAGCGATAGTAGTCGACAAATCCCGACAGCACATAGGCGGCCCGTTGGCCCAGGTCGCCGTTAGCCCAGTTCTGGATGGGGACCGGGGTGATCGTGCCGTCGGCGGCGATCTTCCAATGGCCGTTGAAGATGTAGTGGGGAGCGGCGCAGACGGCGTCCGGCGGAGCCACCCATGGATAGCGTTTGAGGGTCTCGGCCGCGACACGGACGCGGAAATCGCAGACGCCGTTCTGCCCCTGGTACCAGGGCGCGATGACTCCGTGTGGGTCATGCACCGCGGGGTGAGCGTAGTATCGCTCTTGGACGGTGGCTGCCGTAGCGGCGGCAGGGGTGATCCAACAGGCAACGACAGCCAGGCCCAGGCAACGCAGCAACCACGATTTCATGGCAGTATCCCCCTTGAGTTGCGCGAAAGTGGAATACGATTATCCACTCGACAACAGCGTCGTCTTGTGGGGTGTCTCACCAAGCCGCGAATCAGGATACCCCAGACGATGCCCGGAGAACAAGCCGCAAGGCGGAATTGTCTTCTTCCGGCTCAGAAGATCTGTGCGCAAACGGAAGCGGCGTCCTGCCCGGTTGGGGGACGCCGCTTTGACCGTTGTTCACAGGGAGGCCCGATTGACTCAGCTTTCCATCTTCGGCACCGCGTATCCGTCGCGATACTCCCGCTTCAGGAAGCCGTTGGCAAGCTCTGCGCCTTCGCCGACGAACTGTTCCGACTTGGGATCGATTTCGAGCATCGGGCTGAGCCGGATCGCGTCGCTTTCCATGACCAGGCCGTGCGCCTTGAGCAGGCCGCTCATGCTCTCGAGCACGCCTTCCCACATTTCGGCCCCGTTGCGGACCTGTTTGGCGTCGGTCAAGCGGAAGGGCTTGCCGGCCCGGAAGGCGATGTTTGCCAGGTTGCACCAGCCGGTGGAATCGTTGCCGAGGCTTACATCGGTATTGAGAATCGACGAGTCGCGCGAGCGGACGGCGTCGAGGAAGTTCTGCTGATGCAAGACGCCGCCGCTGTTGCCCTTGAATTCCTTGACGACCTTGCCGTCGTTGTCGAAGGCCGCCGCTTTGCCGCGTTGGCCTTCGAAGCGGCCGCCTTCGCAATAGGCGACATAGCCGCTGCCGGGCCCCGGGCGATCGGGGCTCTTCTTCAAATCGGGTCCGGCCGTCAGGTTCGTCAGCGCGATCACGACGGGCACGATGCCCGTGTCGAAGTAGGCGAAATGGAGGTTGGGCGTTTCGCCCGCATCGTCCCACACGACCCGCCCGCCGCCGCCGAGGATCCGCTTGGGTAAAGCCACCTTGTCGAGGATGACGTTATTGCGCAAGTCGTCGAGGACGTGGACGCCCCAGTTGCCCATTTCACCGTTGCCGGTGTTCCAATCCCAGTGCCAATCGTATTGGAGCTTGTCGCGGAAGATCGGCTTGTCCTGGGCCGGGCCGAGCCAGAGATCGTAATTGAGGCCTTCGGGCATCGGCAGCGGGGTGGAACGCTTGCCGATGGGCGCCCGCACGCCGTAACGATTGACGCGAGCCATCTTGATCTCGCCCAGGGCCTTCTCGCGGTGAAGGAAATCCTTGATCTCCGCCTGCATGGGGTCGGAGCGCTGCTGGGTGCCGACCTGGCAGATCTTGCCGTACTTTCTGGCGGCCGCGACGGTCTGTCGGCCTTCCCACTGATTGTGCGAGAGGGGTTTCTCGACGTACACGTCCTTTCCCGCCTGCATGGCCCAAATGGCGGCCAGGCAGTGCCAGTGATTGCAGGTGGTGATCACCACGGCGTCGATCCCGTCGTCGTCGAGCAAATGCCGCAGGTCGGCCCAGGTCTTGGCTTCGGGGAACCGCTTGGCTGCGCTGCCGAGCCGCTCGGGATCGGGATCGCAGAGTCCGGCGGTCCGGTTGCCTTCCAACTTGCTGAAGGCGTTCATTTGCTCGCCGCCGCGTCCGCCGCAACTGATGTAGCCGAGGTTGATGCGATCGGCGGCGCCGGCCCCGAGGGCCGAGTAGGCGGGCAGGGCCAAGGCCGACCCGACGGCAAGGCTGGTTCGCAGGAAGTGGCGGCGATTGAGGCGTGGCATGGGACAGACTCCGGAATGAGGATGGATGGCGGCGCGAGGCCGAGTTGTCATCGTGCGGGGGTATGGGTGAGGCCGGGGGAAACGACCGTTTCCAGGACGGCGACCGCACAGGTCAAGCCGGCATTTCATGATACCCGTGCGTGGCCGGCTCTGCATGCCTTGTGCCCAGAAGGGGGGGGCAGGGCTCCGCCAGACGCGGTCCGGACGCCGACGCTGCTTCGTGTGGACGCCTCGTTGACACGGAAGCTGGTCACCCCGCTCAACGGCGTCAATGCCGGACCGGGCCACCTGCCCGGCGGAATGCCCGGCGATCTTACCAGCCAGTATCAGGAGATGGGCAGCAGCGGCAAGCCTGAACGAATTCGCGAGTGGATCCGGTCGAGGGATGGGTTGCACGTCTACTCCGCGCGAAGGAAAGCGAACTCCGCACACGACGTGTGAGACAGGTTGAACTCCTTTCGGAAGAGCAGGTAGCCCTGCTCACGAAGCAGGCCGAGAATCTGCACAAAAGAACTCCAGTGCTCGTCATCCCAGAAATGGAACTCCACCAGCAGTTGCTCAACCGACAGTTTCTCAAGCGTCCGCGACGAGAGCATCTCCATCAAAGCTGCCATTTCTCCCCCCTCAATATCGATCTTCAGGATGTCTACACGGTCGTGTCCCAGCTCGGCAGCAAGCTCACTGAGGCGCTTGACCGGACATTTGTGGTCTTCGATGATCAGTTCGTCGGCACTGGCGGGATCGGTCGAAATCGGTCCCAAGCCGACCGGGTGATACCAGAACTTCCCTTTGCCGACCGGCTGCCCGGGATGGTAATCGGAGAAAGACCGCTCGACGGACGGGGCCGGATCAAAGGCATGAACCTCGCAGCCGAAGAGCCCCGCCATCTCCACGTCGAATGAGATGTCCGTGCCGACGCCGACCGAGTAGATCACCGCTCCCGGCCTCAAGTTCTGGGGATCGCTCACCCATTTGCCGCCGTCCCCCGATCTGCCGACGCGCACCAGGTTCTTTCCATCAACGACCGCATCAAAGAGCCAGGTTCGCCAGATTCCGTTGTATTCGTGGAGAAAACCTGCCGGGTCCTCTTCGTAGGCTTCCAGGACCTTCGCCTGCTCGGCCAGACGCATTTCCTGGAGGTCCTGCGGGGGCAGGTTGCGGTAGTAGGCGTCCTTCTCAAGGAGGTATTCGTTCTGGTCGATGAACCAGTCTTCGAAGAGGGGGCGAGCGTCTGGCTGTTGTTCGCCAATGAGAGCTGGCAGCCTTGGATGCAACTGCGCCAAGACACGATCCATCACCAGTTGCCACTGCATGGCCCTGACGAACACGCCTAGTCCCACCGTGACGGCAACGCTGAGCCCACAGCATAGAACAAGCTGGCGAAGTGTGAATCTCTTCATGCACAAGTTCCCCTACAGGTGAAGTAGCTGTTCGATGTGGACTCCAAGCCGGTCTGAGCCTGACGGCGCTGCAATCAGCTTGACTTGGCGGCCCAGGGAAGTCAAACCGATGGGGCCTCTCTCAGTGACTGCGTGCCATCCGTCAAATCGCCTTTGCCCAACACCGTTCTTGCTGGTGTCTCCGTGGGGCGCGCGGCAGTCTACCCGGTACCGAAAAGATGTCCTCTGCAGCCGACGCCACAGCGCCCCTGACGCTCTGCGCCTGGGGCAGGAATCCCCCCCGATTCCTAGAGAAAACTACCACAATCCCCCTCGACAGGCTGGATTTTGGAATTCTCGAAAGAGCTCGTGTCAGGAATGGGGGAGCGGCGGACTATAGAGCTTTAACGGAGGGAAGTAGGCTTTACTACTTTAGTAGTACGCATTGAAGAAGGAGGTGCCGAATGAAGGCAACACTGAGAGCGGCGGTTTGCGGGTCGGCTCTGGTGGGCCTGCTCCTTGTTGGACACGCAAAGGGAGCAATAACGATTGACGGAGGGCCCGTGTATCCTGCTCCCGGCGGTAACGGTTGGAGCGGGTACGGAGACCCCGCAACGTCCGGTGGGCTCCATTGGACTTACACCAGCTTCGACCTGAGCCAGACAGCCGAACTCTACTTTGGGCTCGACAATACGCAAACGGCCGGCCTTTCGATGAACAACCCGGCAGGATCATCACCAGCCAGTCAAATTACCGGCTTAGAGAACTTCGCCTACAGTTACTTCAGTGGCAACACGGCTTACTGGACTGGCCAAACCAGCATTTGGCACAACAGCGGCGGCTATTACTATTCGAAAACGGTCGACACGCTGATGCTCGTCAACATGGGTGGGTTGGGGTCTTGGATCTCTGACGCCACGACTTCGGGCTTGGCACTCACTTCCGATGTAGGTGCACTTTGGCATGTTCAGGGCGACTTCACAATGAACGTCTACCTGTACGCCAGGGACGCTGGCACGGGCAGCTGCTACAATGCTGACTACTACTTTGACACGCTTCACAACACTCCCCCGAACTACGCCAATGCCTATAACTTCGCCACGGGATTCTATTACCAAAACGTCCCCGAGCCCACCACCCTCGCCATCTGGAGCGCCCTCGGCGGCCTCGGCCTCATCGCAGCCCGACGGCGACGCAAGAGTATCTGTCCATTTTGCTTTGAAAACGGGCCAAAATGGCCGGATCAAGCCCAGTTTTTGTTTACCTGGTTTGCGTAGCAAACCGAGCGTGACACCAGAGTTGATCTTGACTCGTTAGTCTGGGTAAAATTCCACCTCAAAATAGACAGATACACGCAAGACTGCGTAGCTCCGAGAGCCACAACTAACTTCTACCAGAGCCCGTGTCGAGAGATGCGGGCTTTTTTGTGCGCCTTCTGCCGCACGATCTCAAGTACTGTTGCCGAAGCTGTCGACTGCCGACACAACCTGCTGTAATCCGCAGATCGAACGGGTTTTGTCGATGGTGGTGGCTCCACGGCGGCTGGCTGCTGGTGTGGCATTGGCATGTCGACGGTGCCACGTTGCTGAGCGCGTAGCGGACGAATGGGTCCCGGCTGATACACAGGTGGACTCCGTCGGGTGTCAGGAACGCGTGCGGGGACTGACGCGGTTGCTACCCCGGCTGCCCGTCGGCTCATTTCTGACAGGATCTTCCGACGAAAATGCGATGTTGTCCAGCCGCCGTCCCGTTCAGGCAAACTCGCGCCAGCCCTCCGCCAGGCAGGGAGCCTATGCGAGCCGTCGTCCTGGCGGGTCCCTGCATGGGGACTGCCGGGTACCGAAACGAGGGCCTCCGCAGCCAGCACTACAGCGTTCCTGACGTTCAGCACCTGAAGCACCCCCCCGATTACCAGAGAAAAGCACCTTAGTCCCCCTCGACAGTATGGATTTTGGGATTCGCGAAGGAACTCGTGTCAGGAATGAGGGAGCGGCGGCCTATAGGCGCATAGAAAAGCAGATCAACTGGAAGCGAACACCTGTTTCAGGCTGGGTGAAGTATGTTCAGATTTGGGATTCCGTTTCTGATCTTAACAATGGGCGGTCCCTTCATCGTTGAGGGCGCGATTTTCTCGGACAATTTCAACACAGAAAATGGTGGCGTTGGGGTCCTCAACTACATCGGTTTTGCCAACTGGACCGTCGCAGATGGGACCGTCGACTTAATCGGAAACGGGTATTTTGACTATCAGCCGGGCTATGGACTGTATGTGGACATGGATGGTAGTACTAATAATGCTGGCAAAATGATATCGTCAGTCACTATTAACTTGGTCCCCGGTGTCTACACGTTGTCGTTTGACCTTGCTGGTAATCAGCGCAACACCAGCGGCGATCAGGTTGTCGCTCAGGTCAACATGGGAGTTCTGCTTGATAAGACGTACTCGCTGTCCAAGACTGCACCTTTCCAGACATTCACCGAGATGATCACCGTCAGTGCTGCATCATCGGTTCAGATCACTTTCGAGGGCATCGGCAGTGACAATATGGGCATGCTTCTGGATAACGTCAAACTCGAAAACGCAGTCCCCGAGCCCACCACCCTCGCCATCTGGAGCGCCCTCGGCGGCCTCGGCCTCATCGCAGCCCGCCGCCGTCGCAAGACTGCGTAGGCCCGAGAGCCACAATCCCAACCTCTACCAGAGCCTGTGTCGAAAGATGCGGGCTTTTTGATGCGCCTTCTGCCGGACGATCTGAGGCGCTGTTGCCGAGGCTATCAACTGCTGGCTCAACCTGCTGTAACCCGCAGATCGAACGGGTTCTGTCGATACCGCTCCCCCCGAGTACCGGCCCAGGTCTGCCACGTGGGCACTTCCGCCGGTCGTGAAGCTGCGATTTCATATTCCGCGTCCGCCCGCTCACGCCTCCGCACTCTTCGACCTGCCCAATTCGGGCACCGTTCCGGATGTCCTTCTTCTTCCTGACACCGCATCAAAAATGATTGACAGCCACCCCCCCGCATCGATAATGCGCTTTCGTCCGGCTGTTTCATACCTTCCCTGTTTTTCGGAGCAATCCCATGAGCCACGGAGTGAACCGTCGCCAGTTCATCGAATGTGCGGCCGTGATCGGCGGCGCCGCGGGCCTGAGCCGTGCTTGGGCCGCTGAACCGGCCGCCGCAGAGCCGGAGCCGCTCAAGCCGATCGGCCGGGCAAAGGGAATTCACCCGGGACGCGTCGTCTGGGTCCACGATCCGCAGGTGACCGACTGGCAAGGGCCGGGCGACGGGCATTGGTACGACGAGGGCCGCACCAGCCAGCAGCGAGTCGACGCCATGATGGAGCAGGCCGTCTGTAACCTGACTGGTGAAGCTACGGTCGCCAAGGCCTGGGACAAGCTGTTCCGGCACTTGAACGAGCAGCGAGGCAAAGGCGACGTGGGATACCGACGGGGCGAGCAGATCCTCGTCAAACCGAACTGGGTCGGTATGATCTGGCGCGAAGGGGCCGTCGATCCGCAGGCCTACATGCTCATCAAGCGGCACGACTACATGAACACCGCTCCCCAGATGATCATCGCCCTGCTGCGCCAACTTGTTAAAGGCGCCGGGGTGGCGGAGGAAAACATCGTCGTCTGCGACACCCTGGCCTACCTGGTCCACGAATACTACGGCATCCTGCACGGCCAGTTCCCTCGCGTGCGGTATGAAGACTACGCGGGCAAGTTCGGACGCAAAAAGGTCGAGTCTTCGTCCCTACCGCTCTTCTGGAGTTGCCGTCCCAAAGACGTCGCAACCGACTATCTGCCGGCCTCCTTCGCCGAGGCGGACTATCTCGTCAATTTCGCCAATCTCAAGGCCCACGGCGGCACCGGCGTGACGCTCTGCGGCAAGAACCACTTCGGCTCCCTGGTCCGCTGGCCGGCCCAGGAAGGCTACTACAACATGCACCTGGCGTCGTTCTCCAAGGCAACCGAGGTCTACCGGGAGCAAGTCGACCTGATGGGCCATGCACACCTGGGCGGCAAGACGGTTTTGTACCTGATCGACGGGCTGTTCTCCGGGAAACACCCCATGGACCCGACGCCCCGGCGATGGTCCTCGCCGCCTTTCGACGGCGGGTGGACGTCGAGCCTGCTGGCGTCGCAGGACCCCGTGGCCATCGACTCGGTCGGCCTCGATTTCCTGCGGGCGGAATACGACGACTTTCCGCGACGCAGCGGCGCCGACGACTACCTGCACGAGGCCGCCTTGGCCGACGCTCCGCCCTCAGGCACCTTCTACGATCCGAATCATGGGTCGGCGCTGGAGCGGCTGGCGAGTCTCGGTGTTCACGAGCACTGGAACAGTCCCCAGGAAAAGCAGTACTCTCGCAATCTGGGAACCGGCGAGGGCATTGAACTGGTTTCGGTCAGATCGGCTTAGAAGCACGATTACGGGAGATCAACGATGCAACTGCTGCAACCCGAGGAAGAAATCCACAAGCTGTTGGCGTTTGTAACCACAAACGAAGCTTCCGATCTCCATCTTAAGGTCGGCTATCCGCCAACCGTGCGCATCGGCGGGCACTTGCGGCGCATCGATTCGCCCAAGATTCCCGATTCCGAATACGTCGAGAAGATGATCGAGGCGGTCATGCCGCCCGGCAAACGCGAGCTATACGACCAACGCGGAAGTGTGGATTTCGCAGCACGCTCGGCGGGAGGGGACCGGTTTCGCATCAATGCATTTCGCTCGGAAGGCCAGATGCACGCCGCGTTGCGACGCGTTCAGAGTCGAATCCCCGATTTCGAGAGCCTTCATCTTCCGCCGATCTACGAGAAGGTCATCATGCACAGCCAGGAGGGCTTGATCCTGGTCAGCGGAGTGACCGGGAGCGGCAAGAGTTCCACCCTGGCTGCCATGCTCAAGTTTATCAACGCCAATCGCAGCATGCACGTGATCACGATTGAGGATCCCATCGAGTACGCGTTCAAGCCGGACAAATGCATCATTTCGCAGCGCGAGATCGGAATCGACGTGGCCGATTTTCCGGATGCCCTTCGCTTCGTTGTCCGTCAGGACCCCGACTGCATCATGATCGGTGAACTGCGGGACAGGGAGACGATGCTTGCCGCCATCCAGGCCGCCGAGACCGGGCACCTCGTGCTGGGCTCGATCCACTGCAACAACGCCGAGCAGACGTTCTCACGGATTCTGGAGTTCTTCGAGCGGCAGGACCACACCTTCATTCGCTCGTCGCTGGCCAACAGCCTGAGAGCGATCATGGTGCAGCGACTTCTTCCCGGCGTGAAGGAGGGCTCGCGATTTCCTGCGACGGAGGTCCTGGTGAACAATTCAATTGTCAGGGACAAGATCATCCGCGAAGAGGACGAAGACATACCGGCGGTCTTGCACGCCTGCCGCGACGAAGGCATGCGCGACTTCACGCAGTCTATTTTCGAACTGGCCGAGAAGGCCTGGATAACCCATGACGTAGCCCTCGACTATGCACCGAATCGTGAGGCTCTTCAGTCGCGGATGAAAGGAATTGATACGGCCGGTCAAGGTCTGATCAGCCGCGTACGCAAATGAGCCGCCGACCGGGAGGTTTCTTCCCACTCCGCCGACGGACCACCGTGATGCGCTTCTCAGAACTGACCATGAAATCTGCCGTTGTCCTGCTGCTCTTCGTCACGTTGATCGTGCAAGTCCCTGGGGAGTGTCCGGCCCAGGAAGCTGAGAATCGCCCCAACGTGCTGTTCATCGCCGTCGACGACCTTCGGCCGGAACTCGGCTGCTACGGCACCGAGTCGATCCTCACGCCCAATATCGATCGGCTGGCCCGAAATGCAGTCACCTTCACGCGGGCCTACTGCCAACAGGCGGCCTGCAATCCGTCCCGGGCCAGCCTGATGACCGGCCTCAGGCCCGACACGCTTCGCGTTTGGGACCTTTGCACCGACTTCCGCACGACGGTGCCCGGCGCGGTCACCATTCCCCAGCACTTCATGCGGCACGGTTACTTCGCCACGGCCATCGGCAAGATCTACCACAACAACATCCCCGACCCGCCGTCGTGGAGCGAGGAGAAACTGCACATCGACGGTTATCCCTTCGATCCGGACGCGGTCTATCGGGACGATGAGAACGTGGCCTGGCTAGAGAACCGAAAGGCGGAACTGATTGCCGCCGGGACACAGCAGCAGCGTATCGATCGCTACGGCAAATGGTACCTGAAGGCGGCCGCCACGGAGGCGCCTGATTGCGCCGACAACGCCTACTACGACGGGGCCCAGACCGACGTGGCCGTTGAGAAGCTCGCGGAACTCAAAAACCGCAAGGAGCCGTTCTTCTTCGCCGTCGGCTACTATCGGCCGCACCTGCCGTTCAACTCGCCGAAGAAGTACTGGGACCTCTACGATTGCGACCGGATCCCGCTGGCGGCAAATCCGTCGTTGCCGCGAGGCGCACCGCCCATGGCGATCAACACGATGCGTGAACTGATCGCCAGCTACTGGGATTTTCACGACGCCCCGCGGCCTGATCAAGGTTCGCTGACGGAAGCCCAGGCCCGGCTTCTCAAGCACGGGTACTACGCAAGCGTCAGTTATGTGGACGCCCAGATCGGGCGGCTCCTGGATGCACTTGAGCGTCTCGATCTGTGGGAGAACACGATCATCGTCCTCTGGGGCGACCACGGCTGGAAACTCGGGGAGCACAACAGTTGGTGCAAGATGACGAACTTCGAGATCGACGCCCGAGTCCCGCTCATCTTCCGCGCACCGGGCGCCCGCGAGAATGGCAAAACGTGCGATCGCCTGGTCGAATTCGTCGACATCTATCCGAGCCTCTGCCAGGCGGCCGGATTGCCGGTTCCGGAGGGGCTGGAAGGTCTCGGTTTCGCCCCGCTCCTCGATCGCTGCGATCAGCCCTGGAAATCGGCGGCATTCACCCAGTTCCTGCGCAGCGGCAAGTGGGTCGCTCCGGACGGCATTGCCTACATGGGCCGCAGTCTCCGCACCGATCACTATCGCTACGTCCGCTGGTACAACTGGGAAACGGGCGCCCCGGCGGCGGAAGAACTGTACGACCATCGGGCGGACCCGCTGGAAACCGTCAATGTGGCCGGGGAGCCGGGGATGGAACCGACGGTGCAGGAACTCCGCCGGCAACTCCAGTCCGGGTGGACCGGGGCGGTACCTGACGGCCTGAATTGAGCAGCGCCCCGTTGCCGCAGGTTCTTGACTCGTTTCCGCGGAACACGGCCTGTTGCACAGTCCTCGCCACCGTGGGCGAGCTTCGGCGCCCCGGGCTGCCGGTCCCGCGGCTTCCATCGGGCGGCGAACTGTACTACGATACATTCGAGCACTACGATGAAGGTTCCCGGATCATCTCACCCATTCAGGCGATTTCTGCATTGTGACCGACGCCGGCTTCAAGGACGAGATTCTCCAAGGTCTCAATCCGCAGCAGCGCGAAGCCGCCTGCCACGGTGAGGGGCCCCTGCTGATCGTCGCGGGGGCGGGAACCGGCAAGACGGCCACGCTGGTCCATCGCGTGGCCTACCTGATCGCCGGCGGCATCGATCCCCGGCGGATTCTGCTGCTCACCTTCACCCGCCGGGCGGCCGCCGAGATGCTGCGCCGCGTCGAGGGTTTACTGCTCCAACTGGAGGGCACCGCCCAATCGAAGTCGGGGGGCAACCGCGTTTGGGGCGGGACGTTTCACGCCATCTCCACGCGGCTCCTGCGGCAGTACGGCAAGTCGATCGGGCTTCCGCCCGAGTTCACCATCCACGACCGCACCGACTCCGAAGACCTGCTCAACGTGGTCCGCACCGAACTCGGGCTCGCCAAGACCGACAAGCGATTCCCCCGCAAGGGCACCTGCATGAGCATCTACAGCCGCTGCGTGAATGCACGCCAGCGGCTCGCCCCCGTGCTCAAACAGTTCTTCCCCTGGTGCCAGGAATGGGAAGACGAACTGAAACGTCTGTTCGACGCCTACGTCGACCGCAAGGAGGCGGGAGCCGTGCTCGACTACGACGACCTCCTCCTTTATTGGGACGCCCTGCTTCGCGACGAAGAGGCCGGACCGCGAGTCCGCCAGCGTTTCGATTGCGTGCTGGTCGACGAATACCAGGACACCAACTCTCTACAGGCGTCGATCCTCACGAATCTCTCGCCCGGCGGAAAAGGCGTCACCGTCGTGGGCGACGACGCCCAGTCGATCTACGGATTTCGAGCGGCCACGGTCCGGAACATTTTCGATTTCCCTAAGCAGTTTCCCAACGCCACGATCATCCGGCTCGAACAGAACTACCGCAGTACCCAGCCGATCCTGGCCGCCACGAACGCGGTGATCGGCCTGGCGAAGGAACGCTACGAAAAGGACCTGTGGTCGGATCGCGACCAGGGAGAGAAGCCTTCCCTGGTGACCTGCGAGAGCGAAGAGGATCAGACCGAGTACGTCATTCGCACGATCCTCGAGCATCGCGAGGCGGGGATCGACCTGCGCCGGCAGGCCGTCCTGTTTCGCGCCTCCCACCACAGCATCATGCTCGAAGCCGAACTGGCGCGGCGCAACATCCCCTTCCACAAGTACGGCGGCCTCAAGTTCGTCGAGACGGCACACGTCAAAGACCTGATGGCCTTCCTGCGTCTGGCTGAGAACCCGCGCGACATCGTCTCGGGGAGCCGGCTGCTCGTGCTCCTGCCCGGCGTCGGCCCCTCTCGGGCGCGAGAACTGATGGAGATGCTCCTCGGTTCCGGCGGGAGCCTGAGGCCGTGGCGCGAGTGGAAAGCACCCGGAGCGGCCGCCGGCTACTGGCCCAAGCTGCTGGAGTTGCTCGACCGGCTGCGCAGCAGCGATCTCGATCTGCCGGCCCAAGTCAACCTGGTGCGCCGGTTCTACGCTCCCATCCTGCTGGAGAAGTACGACAACCCGGTGCCGCGAAATCGCGACCTGGAACAGATCGAACAGATCGCCTCCCGATATCGCGATCGGCAGACGATGCTGGCGGAGTTGACCCTCGACCCGCCCAGCTCGACCCAGGACCTCGCCGGCCCGCCGCTCCTGGACGACGACTACCTCGTCCTCAGCACGATCCACTCGGCCAAGGGCCTGGAATGGGAGGCCGTCTACGTGATCCACGCCGCCGACGGCAACATCCCCTCCGACATGGCGACCGGCACGCCGGAAGAGATCGAGGAAGAGCGGCGGCTCCTCTATGTGGCCCTCACCCGGGCGAAGAACTGGCTCTACGTCACCTGCCCGCTCCGCTACTACTACTCGCCGGGAAGAACGAGCGACGCCTACGGTTTCGCCCAGGTGACGCGGTTCTTGCCGCAGGCCGTCCGCTGCCATTTTCGCGAGACCGTCTCGTCGCCGAGCGGCGAGGACGAACTGCTCTCGGATCAAGTGGAAACCAATCTCTCCAGCGAGTCCATCCGCCGCCGCACCAAGGATTTGTGGTCGTGACCGGGCAGTGCTCGTCAGACCGTGATGCTGGGGACTGTCCCGATTTTTGTGGCAGGACGCCACAGAAATGGGACTGTCCCCTTCCTGGCACGATCACGAGCACAGAATTCGGTACAGGCCCCGCTCCTGGGCCTTTTGGCCAGCAGGCCGGCACCATTCACTTCGGCTCGGCGATCGTGAATCTCGCTTCAGCTCGCCTGCCGCTGATGACGTCGCAGACCGCCACTCGCCAGGCTCCGGGTTGGTCGTTGGCCGCCGTGGGAATGTTCCCCTGCCACCGGCCGCCCACCGCCAGCACGTTGTCGGTGTACGCCCGGCTCAGGCAACCGGATGGATCATAGACCTCCACGCGCAGCACGTGGTCGCCCAGTCTGCCCTCGCTGCCCGTCACCGAGGCGTCGACCGCGACTTCGCCGCCGGACCCGGTGCGCTCCGGCCGGACGCGCAGCTCAACCCCCCGAATCTCGTAGGGCACGAGGGCCAAGACGGCCGCCGCCTTTTCGCTCAGGTCGAACTGGGCCGTATCGGTCAGACCCAAGTACTTGCCGCCGCGTACATCATACAGATGCCCGCGCTCGGCAACTTGAACCTGGGTGGGGTGATCCTCGTTGCGGAGCCGCAGAATGCCGAGCACGCGGATACCGCCACGCGAGAAGGCCGCCGACTCGTATCCCATGTGTTCCTGGCCGCCGCTGGTGATGCGAGCAGGGCTCGGCACTCCGGCCGATCCCAGCAGGTCCCGCATCCACTTGCGCGATGGGAGGTTGTAGCCCAGGAAGCCGTTCAGGTAGACGGCCCGGCCGCGTCCCAACTCGCTGACGACGATCGCCGGGAGACCTGCCTCGCCTGCCGACTGGGGCGCGGCGAGCGTATCGCCTCCTGCCAATCGCATCCCTTCGGGCATCGGGATCTTGCCGTCCGCTGCCGTCATGACTGCGCGGGGTTCAACCTTGCGGCACACGGCCGTACGGGTGATCCCGAACAGATCTCGGACGAGGCGGCGGTCGTCGAGCGGCTTGCCGTGGACGTCGGCCGCACCGGCGCCGATGTCGGCAATGACCAGGCCTCCGCCTTCGGCAAACCGGCGAATCTGGTCGAGCGTCTCATCGGAAAGGCAGAGCGAGCAGGGCAGAAACAGCGCCCGATACTGGCGGAGCCCGCCCGAGTCGATCTGCGAAGAGTCCACAAATCGATACGATAGGCCCTGCTCGCGAAGCAGGCGAGTGACGTTCACTCGCGACTTGTAGTACCACGCGTACAGACTGTCGGTCTTGGGGTTGAACGCACTCTCGACGTCCGACCAAGCCCATGCCAGGTGCATGCTGGGCTGGGAGTAGAGCACGGCCACCGCGGCCGGCGCCTTGTCGTAATCGACGAAGATCTTCCCGACGCCTCGGTTCAAGTCGCCAAGGCTGTCGGCCAGCCACCGCGAACTCTGCGTGTGGGCCAGCAGCGGATGAATGAACGCCCAAAAGCTCATTCGCGTCGCGCCTGATTGCACTCCAAGCGAATCGGGGCCCCAAGGCGTGCAGCCCCGCGCGCCGATGAAGGCCATCCACCACGGCTTCAGTTCGGCGCCCTGGCGGCTGCGATCGTACCAGATCCAACCGGGAGAGGGGCAAGCGTCGTCCATGAACGATCTGCGGATGTCGAGCTTTTGCCGGATCGCGATGTCCATCGGCAGGTTGTCGGCCTCGAAGGCGTCGTCGTTCTTCGGCGGCATGAGATGATCGATGATCGTCGGATACTCGATCGTCATGTCGACGTGGCGGGAAAGCGTGGCGAAATCCCAGCCCGAAAACGGCATCTGGCCGAACGAATTGGAGAAACCCATCCGCACCTCCGGATAGTGTTTCTTGACGCCCTGACGCGTGAGCAGCAGGGCGTCGAGCCACACGTGCTCCATAAAGGTTCGCCAGTCGACCCAGGGGGCCGGGTTCGCCCGCCGGCGAGCTTCCTCGAACGTCATCGGCTCGATCTGGCCGAACGATCCGTACGTGCTGTCCCATTCGCGGTTCAGGGCATCGATCGTCTTGTAGTGCCCTTCGAGCCACTCGCGGTAGCGCCGCGTGCAGAACTCGCTGGTGCAGACCTCGAGATTCGAGAACCGGGCGCCGCTGAGTTCGCTTTCATCCTCCAGCGACGCAATCGCCATCGGGCCATACGGTTTCAACTCCTCGCCTAGTTTCTCATAGGCCGCAGAGACCTTCGTACGCGTCTCCGGGTCGCTCAGGCAGGGCTTGCGAGCGGTCGAGTTTTCCTCGCCATGGAAATTGTAGCCGAAGGCCCGCACGTCGGCCGCACCCCAGTACATGATCGGGGCCGCCTGCTGGAGCACTTCGGTCGTGTAGCCGAGCGGGACGACCATCCCCTCGATCCCGATGTCGCGAGCGACGGTGCTGAAGTAGGGACGCAAATAGCGATTGCGATTGCTGAACTGCGAAGTGGAGACCAGGTAGTCGTCCCAGGCTGGGCTGGATTCTGGCAGATAGACGTAGGCCTCGGCCTGGCCGAGCAGGCCCTTGGCGTCGGAGACCCGCAGCCGGGCCCGGTTGAGCGTCGTCAGCGAGCCGGCGGTGGGCAACACGAGTTTCTGCCCGCTCTTGCCGGCCGCGATGACAACCCTCTCGGCCTGTGACGCCACGAGCCGCCCGTACATATCGAAGAGTTCTGCCTCGAATCCCACCTCGCGGGCCGCCGATTGGTTGTCGAAGGCTGCCAGCATGACTGCCTGGTCGCCGCGGCGATAGAACGTTTTTTCCGAACCCCACGACTCGATCGCCAACGGCGAGGCAACTTCGTAGCTGGCCGACGCGAATCCCAGCGACCGGCCCTGAGCGTCGCGAATGACGAAGTCGACCGTATGGGGCCGGCCGGAACTCCGGTCGACCAGCGGGAACGTCAGCTCGATCGGCTTTGTCTTTTCGAGCGAGACACGTTGTTCCTGCTCCTCCACGGGCCGGTAGTGGTCGAGCCCGCGATAGGTGGCCGTGATTGTGGCCCCGGTGGCCGAGCCGCTTTGCAGCCGCAGGGCCACGCCGGCCGACTCGGGCACCGGCGAGGGCGCCGACTGATCGCCAGGGGCGTTGCCGTCGGCCGTGAGAAACTCCAGCGAGCCGAGCACGAGAGACGAGCCGTCGCCGTGCGTGGAGAAACAGAGCGTCAACGACGTCGGGCCCCGAAGTCCCTCGAGGCCTTGCACCTCCCGCAAGTCGAATCGCTTTGCGCCCGTCTCCGCGGTTTCTTCCTGAAGCGTGGCCACGGCACGCTCGAAGTGCGGATCGGGTACGAACAGGCTCCAGCGGCTGGCCTGGTCGACAGTGACTTCCACGATCGGAGTGCGGCCGAGATCGACGTCGAACGTGCCGGCGGCAAAGCCCTCCTGCCCACGCAGATTCGACTCGGTGATCTTGAGCTTCCCGTCTTGGTGTGCGACGGTGACGCCGTAGCCTCGCCAGGTGTCGAGGGCCCACTTCGTCTCAGTCGATTCGACTCGCCATGTCCCCGTGGTCCGGTCGAGGCAGGGCCGCCGAGTCGTGATCAACTCCTCGATAAGCCATGGATCGGCCGGTTGCCGCTGGGCCGTGGCGCTGGGCCAGACCGACAGGATCTCGACGCCCGACTCCCGCCCGGCAGCCCACAGCACGGTCCGGCACAGCAACTGGTAGTACGTTTCCCAATCGCGGTAGTCGACTTCTCTGGAGTCGACCACCGGCGTGAAGCAAGTCACTCCGCCCGGATAGACCAACTGAACGCAACGTCCCCGGCCTTTCCGGCCCAGAGTCACCTTGGGCCTGGCCCGTTCGGGCAGCAAATGCAGCGGGAGGGCGGTCTCCAGCATCGCGCCGTCATCCGAGACATTCAAGATCTCGCCCGTCTTCAGCGTGGCGGTCGAATGGACGTTCAGCAGCCCGGCCCCCTCGCGCACCTTGGCAACCAGCAGTTCCTGGGTCTCCTGGGGCAACGTGGCCAAGGGCACCTTGCTGAGGAGAATCGCATCGAAAGGCTCGCCGGCCAGGTGCTCGTGGAATCCCTTGGCCATGTCGGCGTCCATGATGGGATCGGGGAAGGCGACCAGTTCGTAGTCCATATCCAGCCGCTGGGCAAGCTCGATCACGTCGCGCTGCGTGGGAATGGGGACGAAGCAGAGGACCCGCAGCGGGCCGCCCGGCAGCGGCTTGGCCCACTTCACATGGGGCGTCTCGATCGGCGTGGAGGCGATCTTGAAACGTTCCGGCACTTCGCCGCACACCGCGCTCACCAAGGCGCCGAGCAGCAGACCGATCGCGTAGGGATACACTCTTCGTTGCGGCACCATCGTTACTTCCTCCTGTCGCCGTATGCGTACGCGATGATGTTGTGAACCAGGTCGAAAGCCAGGCCGTCATCCGATCGGAACACCGTCGGCAGTTGGCTGAAGAGCACTGCGCCCTTCCCCAGGACGCCTTCCTGCAGAATCAACGTCGCCTGGCCCGGCTTGGCCTGATCGCGGGCCAGCACAACCTGGTCCGGCGACCACTTCTCCCACCAGCCGTAATGCCCGACACCTTTTCCGCCGACCGCTACTGGCTGGGAAACAATCGCGTGGCTTCCGGCCTCCGCAAGCCGGCTCGACCCGTAACCCGTCTGGAAAACGCCGGGCGATTCGACACCCACCGACTTGAGGAACTTGTCGGTCTCCGGGTGGAATCGGCCTTGGGGCGTGCCCGTGTTGTAGTCGAAGACCAGGATGCCCCCCTGCTTCAGGTGCTCCCGAACGGCCTCGCCAATCGCGGGATCGCGAAACAGGGGCAACTCATCACAGTACTGGCCCACGTAGAGCATCCGCGACCGCGTGAGGTTCCCGGGCAGCGAAACGTCGAGGCTGGAGGACGTGTAGAAGTCCTCGACCAGCCCGAACCGTTCGGAGAGGCGAAACAGGGGATAGACGTTCGGACTGGGCGGCACGCGCCCGTTGTTGTTGAACACGACCACGTGCTCCATCGGCAGAAGCTCCTCGGCCGCGGCCCCGGAGCACGCGACTGCAACGGGGAGAAACAGAGATGCGAGCTTGAGCATGGTCGCCTCCTTGGTATTCCTGGACGTGGTCATGTCGGCCTGGTTGCACCCCCCGCTATTCTGGCGAGTGCGGCGGTCGCATGTAAGACCCGGCCAATCCGCTTGAAATGCCGAAGAGACGGGTTGCCTTGGCAAGCCGGTGCGGTATCCTCAGTGACAACGGGGCCGGCCTTGGGCCGTTTGGAGGAAAACGAACCCGGGCAGCACCGGCAACTTCGGAACACAGAATATGAAGCGACGTGTCTCCAATGGTTTGGCGATTGCCGTCTTGTGCCTGGCAAGTTGCCAGAAGCAGACGGAACCACTGCCGCAAGAGGACTGGCCCAAGACATTGGAGGAGGCAACCGCCAGACTGATTGCCGACATGAGTGATGACGACAAGCAGACGGTGCGTTCGACGAAGAAAGAAGACTTGATTGAGTTCCATTTTGGATGGGGAACGGGCATCAGGAATTCCTTTGGGCTCTGGCAAGGCAATGACGCCTTGCTCAAGTCCTGTGACAAGAAGCACCCGGACGATGCCTCCATGGTCATCATCGAGAGCGTGTGGAAGAGACTGAACGAACAAGCCGGTTCCGAGGAGACTCCCAGCACCGCCCAGCCAGTCTTGACGCCGTGAGCTCGCCGAGGCGAGAATGGCATCACTTCGTGCGTCTCCCCGCGAACCAGAGGCGCCCGAGATGAACACAACCGAGAATTGGGGCCTGTACAGCCCGCAGGCCGAGTCGCACTGCCAGAACGTTCTGGGTCTGCAGACGCTCAACGCGGTGCGCGGCCTCGACTTTTTGCTGCGTCTGCCGGAGGTCGACCCGCAGCGCATCGCCGTGACCGGCGCGAGCGGCGGCGGCACGCAGACCATGCTGCGGGCGACGTGCAATGGGAACTCCAACACGAGCAGGATTGTGGCGACTGGTACGAAAGGCGCGGCGTCCAGACGCCTGCCTTCGCGGGAATGACGAAGGGCTGCTTCTGCCTCAATTGCCGTCTGAGAACGGCACTAGCGGGTGACTTCCGTCGGTTCCGGCGTTCGATCGTTCGCGGCCGTGAGGACTTCGTCTCGATCGCCGGCCGCCAGGGAATCTGCCGTCGGCGGTGTGCCGCCGTGGGACATCAGATCTCGCAGGAGGTATTGGACGACGTCGGCGGCGGTGTACGAGAGGCTTCCGTTCATCAAGAGCCGGGCAACGTCGGCAACCTCGTCGCCGGACGTGACCAAGGCGCCTTCGGGCCGGCCGTCTTTCTGCACCTGGCCGAGGCTGATGTTCGCCATCAAGGCGTTACAGATGCATTTTCGACCCTTGGTGTCTTCGAGGTCGCCGCCCTTGCGAAGGTAGTCTTCCTCGGGCTCCGCCGGGCAGCGCCAGCCGATCGTGCCGTCTTCCTTCTCGTAGGCGTGGCGGAGATAGCCGAGATCGCAAACTCGTTTCCTGTCCCGATAGTTCGATTCGTGCGAAAGACTCTCGTCCAATTGCACGACCTTGAAGGGAAAACCGGCGGGAGAGGCGACAGGATCGGTGAAGACCCTCGCGGTTCCTGCGCGACTTGCCAGGAGGACGCTCTTCTTGAGTTGGGGGTCGAGATCCGATTCCTCACAATAGGCGAAGGCGGTTCCCACTTGGACGCCCGTGGCGCCGCGGCGAACGGCATCGGCCACCAATTCCGGGCGGGCACACGATCCGGCCAGCCAGAAAGGCAAGCCCAACGAACGGATCGCTTCAATATCGGGAATGTCCCTCTCGCCGTAAATCGGTTGTCCGTCTGCGGTGAGCTGCATCTTGCCGCGCGGCGGGGCGTTGTGTCCGCCGGCCGAGAACCCTTCGACCACGAAGCCGTTCACCTTGCCGGTCGATTTTTTCGTCAGCATGGTGGCCAGAGTGGCCGACGACACGATGGCGGCGAAATTCGGCCGCGAGATTTCCAGTTCCTGTGCGCCGGTATACGCTACGGGGTCGAATTGACTCACCACGTCGTCGCGGCGTCCCGTACCGAGAACGTTGACTTCCAGTTCGGCCGGCTCACCGGCCGCGAACCGATCGAGTATGCCGGGGATCGTTCGCGGGATACCCGCTCCCATGAGGATCCAAGAGACTCCCGCCAGCATGGCGCCGAAGATCGACGGCAATGTGGGGAGTTGAATCTTCTCCAGATAGTTGATGCCGACCGGGTTGTCGTGCCCTTCCCTGGCCAGGAAGACCTCGACGAAGTTGCTGGCGACGAGGAGATCCTGCAGAAGGCGGCTAGGCCGCAACATCGGATTCGGATTAGCTCGATAGGGCTTCGCTTCCGGCTTCCCTCCCGGGATGAAGTAACGGTCGAGGATCCGTTCAGCCACCCCCGGAATGGGGAAGTGAGCTAAGGCGCGACGGACGTTTCCGTCCGGGTCGCCGACCTGAAGCCGCCGGGCAAGCACGCTGTCGAGTGCCGTGCCGGAGACGACTCCGAGTTGTCCCGTTCGCGATACGGCCCGGGCAAGACGCCATCCCGAGACCGCGATTCCCATTCCGCCCTGAATAACCGTTGGCAGTGATTCGTAGCTCATGCAGATCCCAAGTCAACTTATCGTTTGCGGCAACGAACACACGGCATCGGCCTCATGCCATGCGACAGTCTCAGCCTAGCATTTTGTTGTCCCATTCACAGCGGTACCCGGTAGGCGAAATGACTGAGCGACCGCACCCTCCCCCCCACTCGCCGTACGAATGGAACGATTGTGGAGACTTGGAGGGGGCCCTGAACTCTCGTTTTACACGGACGCCCGCGTGGACTGCTAGACCGAGTAGGGCCCGTTTTTCCGTGGAACGGACCGATGTGCGACGGCCGAAGCGGGAAAGCGGAAGGCGTTTGACCCCGCGCGGCGGTGCACGGCACATTCACGCAAGAATTACGCAAGTTTTACGTTCGGGAACCCCGCTTTGCGAGTGTCCGGGATTCTGCTAGACTAGTACCGATGTTTGGTAGAGGCTATGTTTTGCACCCCTAGCTCAATTGGAGAGAAGACGACAACCTCTCCAACCTCTTCTCAATCAATGAGTTAGGTTCTCTCGGGGCCTATGCGAAGTTGCTCCTGATTGCCCCTGATTTCCCCCGTTTTCGGCTGATTTATTGCCAAATTTATTGCCACGCCACACGAACGTGTACGTGCTGGGGATGATGGCGTGCTAATCCAACGCTATTTGGCCCATGGTCTCCCACAATATTCACGAGGTTTTTGTTGGCATCACGCCGCCATTAGAATCAGCCAGATCGCCGCGGCCCGACCTCGATTCCGACCACTCGCACAAGGCCGAGCGAGCCGACGTCTACTCCGCGGCGCCGAAGTCCCATCCTGATTTACCAGCCGACGAATCGATCGTTTCGGACAGTTGGACAGTCTTCCTCACGGCCTCGTCAAGCGGCGGTCGGGCATCCGGTCGTAGATCACTCGACAGTTCTCTGGCAGATCGGCCAGCCGTACGAGATACCGCAGAACCGACGCCAGTTCGGCGTCGGTCGGGCCGAAGTGATGGACAACCATCCGATCCTCAACGGCCTCAAGTGTTCTGCGGCTCCTGCTATTGACGATTGGCAGATTGGAATCAAAGAGGAGCTTTCCCCTAAAGATGAACCGGTCGCTGTGCTCGCCCTTGACTCTTGATCGAGTGACGAGCCGGTACGGCTGCCCAGTCTTCGGATCTGTGGTATCCTCCAACATGGCGAGAAAGTACTGCTGCGAGGCTGCTTCTGTAAGCAATCCGGGATCACATTTGGCACCGAATACTTCTCGGGCATCATACTGAAGTACGAGTAGATTACCTTCTCCACCAAATTAGGTCAAGTTTTGATCTATCTGTAAGATCACGGACAGGGAAGCAGATAGGCTCGGACCTACGAAATGATGCTCTGCTCGGTGGTGCAGGCGTACACCTAGTACTACTGCGCAAGATGGCAAGCTAGGCAATACCGCCACATTTCCTTGCCGATTCTTCTGCTGCTCGCTCTCGTCAGAGTCACTGACGGGGAAGAGTCCGCTCCACGTCGCGTTCGAGTGGTCTATCTGGTCTCGCAGGACCGCGAGGAGAATGTCGAGTACACTGCGGCCATCGAGCATGCCATCAAGAACCTTCAGAATTGGTATGGACAGCAGCTAGGCGGGCCAACGTTTCGGCTGAACGACCCGGTTGTCGAGGTTGTCAAGAGCGACCGGCCTGCGGACTGGTTCTACGGAAACCCGAACGGAGACCATCAAGACAACTGGGGCTTTAACAACACTCTGGATGAAGCAAGGCGGCTATGCGGAGCGAAACACAATGATCCGAAGTTCGTGTGGGTGATCTATTCGGACGGCCCCGGCAACAAAGGGCGAGGTGGTAGCGGAGTCACCTGTCTTCCCGAAGACGATCTGCTGGGTCTCATTGGCAAACACCCGACGCAGAAGGACAAACCTCGCTGGATCGCCGGACTAGGCCACGAACTCGGCCACGCCTTTGGGCTACCTCATCCCAGCGATACCAAGAAGGACGCCGATGCCATCATGTGGGCGGGGATCTACGGCAAATTCCCCGACAAGACGTACCTCACCGACGAAGACAAACAAATCCTGATGCGAAGCCCGTTCTTCTATCACAAGGACGGCACGCCGGTCTTCGAGAAGGGAAAGGTCGTCGTCCGCTACCCGTATCTTGGAGGCGCCTTTGAGCAGCACGCCGGGAAAGACCCGATCTACTGGACGGAAACCAAAGCCGACAGTGATGTGACCTTCAGCTTCGAAGAGTCCCGGCGCGACACCGAGTACATCTTCCTGACCGACAGGAGCCGCGGATTCACCATCCGCCTGCCCGTCGCCGGAGGCTGGTCATTTCTCTCGACCGACGGCGAAAAGACTTGGCGACCTTTGTACGAGATCTCAAAGCCGTCCTCCGCCCTGACGGGAGGCACTCTCTGAAAGAGGTGAGGCGCCGATCAGCGGCTAGCACCGCTAGTAACGATGTTGTGATCCAGCAAGGACGACCATCGCCTTGTCGCATCTGCTGTTGTCGTCAGTTTCATGCCGCTGGTAGAGTCTGACTCGTCCACCTCCGTTGGGAACACCGCCCCGAGGCCGCAACATGTCGACATCCACCCGCCGCCGAAGACGGATCAGGCCATACCAGCCGATCCTCAAGCTGCCGCCACTCTCCGAGGACGATTTCGCCGCCCTCCGATCCAACATCGCGATCAACGGCGTAAAAGTGCCGATCCGATTCTGGTTTGGGCGACGACCAGTCCCTTGGGCGAGACCGGCCAAGCAAGTACAATTGTTCAATTAGGTGCCCGGCGGAGTGCCGGGCGGAGGTCGACTGGGAAATACCGACCAATTGCGCAGTCCCGTCCGACATAGAGTCGGCAAGTTACGATCCGGCTTGATTGGGGTACGAGTGTGTTCGATCTTCCGCTTTTCGCTGTCTGGCGACGTTCATGGGAGAAGTCAGAGACGCTCCACAAGGTAGGGCGCGATGCTGATGCATTGGCTCAGCAGAGGAACCTCGGTCGCGAGGAATGTGCGCCGGTCGTACTAGACCCGGAGATAACGCGCGTCCTTGCGGTCTTCCATGGGATGTGTCGAGACTTAGTTGAGCCAACGCGCGGGAAGGAGTTCTACTTTTACCACGCCTTCGGTCGTTCGCTCCTCCATCTTCAGCCGATTGTAAACACACTTCGTTGGGTCCGATGGCTACACCTTGAGCGTGCATTGGCCGTTGCCTCAACGACTGGGGATCTACTGCCTGCTGCGCTCATCTTACGCACACAGATCGAGGAACTATCGGTTCTCTGCAAACTTCAGACTCGTGAACGGGAAACGCCACACTCGTGGGAAGATCTGGACAAAGTAAAATGCCCCAGCAAGAAACAGTGCCAATTGATCAGGTCCTATGCGATCTTGTTGCGAGATCGTGTCTTGCCGAGAATTTCACTGCCATCGCAAGACGCATTACGTCGGCGGACGAACCTGCCAAAGAAGCCGCAGAGCTTAGACAAGCACTTCTTACTCCTAAACGATTACGTACATCCTAACTACGGAAGTCACGTGGTCATACTCAGGCCGGAACAATCATCCATTGGCGAAGTGGTCTTGAAAGCGTTCGTCGCCATATATCAAGAGTTTTTTGCCCTCGATTGGGCTTCAGAAACTCCAGCCAAATCGCAATCAAGATTCGAGGCTCGCAGATGTGCGAATGTTGCGACCGTGGAAATCGCGACATTCGTCGAGACGACGGTTCCAGATCTTGAAGCGAAACTGAAGCAGTTCGGTTTTGATGAAGCTCTGCGGGAGAAGCCGTCGCGGGTCTTTCGGGAGCGACTGGAAAGAGAGGCGCAAGATACGGCGAGCATGAGCGGTGTCCTTCTACGGGAATCAGACAGCGGTGGCCCTCTCGACGACGCGCGAAAGTCCCTCATAGCTTGGTTAGGCCCGTTATGCCAATCGCTGGATCAGCAAGGAGAGGTTGTGACCGCAGAGCAGTTGTTTGACGGCATCCGACGATACTCTGGGCTTGGGTTGGCACCTTCTTTTTGCGACAACTTGCTCTTAGCGTCCTTGAGGGGACAAACTGATCGGCTAGAGGCTTTCTGTAGGCAACTGAACCCCGCAGAGGCGTTTCCATCGCAGCCCCCGTACGACGAATGGATCGATTTCATGCTTGGGTGTGGTGGTGCGATCATCAACATTACAGCAATCAAGATGAAATTGCTCGGATTTACCGCGATTCGGATGCTCAATGCCAGAAATCCGCTGGGCGCCGTTCTCTGCGCACGGGCACTCTTGGAGCATTACGCTTGTGCTCAGTCGATCTCGGATCGTGTCCATCAATCGGTTAAGGACGCTGAAGCGGGATCATGCGGCGGACTCGATCCCCGGCAAGCTCTCGACAAACTTGAAGCAGCATTTGCCGTCTTTCTTTCTGGAACGAAGCACACGGACGAGTTGTCGACCATTTGGAAAACTCGATTCGAGGCGACGCGACAGGCGGACTTTATCGACCTCAAAGCAATAACAGAAGAGGTTTTTCCAAAGGACAGTTTCATGGGCTACTTGTATGCCCTCTTCTGTCGTGCGATTCACGGTGAGATGTTTACGGGAAGTGATCTGCACGCAGACATTGGGGCTTCAAATGCCGACAGGCTTCTGTGTCGTGTACTGATGGTGATAACCGAGTACGAAACCATCGGTTACTTGGCTTCGATCGTTGGGCAGATGTGGGAAGCCATGTGGAAGCTATTCAGAAGAGGTGGGCCTAGGGATGCTGAAAACCTGAGCGACCTGATAGGCCATTTGAATAGAGGTATGCTACACGGTAATGTCCTTGACCCTCAGCGAGATGTTTTCGGTTCAGGAACAATCGAGGACCCTTTCAGGTTTCGCCCAGAATTGGACTACCACTCTTGCGTGCACAAATACCTCAGGGATGCTGGTCTGGAATTTGCACTAGCTACGGTACATAAGCTAGACAACGACGGTCTAGTTGAACGTGTGGACACAGTCGACGGTCAAGCATTCTACTTCTTCAAGGAGTTTATCGGGCTGGATTAGGCTGTGTCAATTCGTGCTCCGAATGCGACTTGGGGCCACTTGGCGTTTCAGCCACTAGTCAGCCAGCGATTTCGTGTGACCGGTGACAGAGTAGGAAACCAGTCATCGCTGAGTGGGTGACCTAGCCCTTGCTCTGGGGGGCCTTCTGAAGTGGGCTTCGTCTGTCTCTTTCGCGACGAGGATTGGCATCAGATGGAAGATGAGAGCCGATCAGCGGCGAATGCCGCCTACCGCGCCCCACCGGCCATGCGGCCAAACCCTTCTGCTATGTCGGCCACGGCTGGCATGTTTCGAAGATCTGGTCGTCGAGGTCGGAAATCCCGTCGATTTTGCCGTCCCACAAAAAATGGGACACAGAATATAGATCCAGTATTCCCTCTTGCTCTGTATTTACGGAGGGAAGGCCAAACTTCCCTGCCATGGCCGGGCCGATCCCGTAGGCCCGAGCCCTTCCTTTCGGAGCTTTGCCACCATGAACCAGTGGGCAGTAGTAGTCTGCCCGAACGTAGATCCACTCCCACTCGGTCAATAGTCTAAGAAACTTTGCCTGCTTGACGTGATTGCCCAGTTTCAAGTTGAAACCAGACAAGATAACGGGCAGCGCGTTCCGAGGAATCTCCCTGTCACAACAACGAACGTACCGCAGGAAGTAGGCAACCGCGCTTATTACCTCGTCCTGCTTCTCCTTCTTGTTGGCCTGCTTATTACCCACCAGCACCGGAGCGAGTTCTTTAATAACCAGACTTCGCTCGTCCTCGTTGAACTCGATCTCGTCACAATCAACAACAACTTCCAAAGCCTTCTTGCCTATCGTCCATGTGGATTTGTCCGAAACAAGGAACCCAACCTTGCCCCAATGATCAACGACTGCCTGCCACTTCTGCCCTGACACATTATTACCCGCCGCTTCAAGCCACACCCGGTCCGCGGCGCGGTTAATATCCCGAACGACGGCAGGGAGGTCGCCCAGCCGAGAACTTATTTCCTCGTTGGGCAGTGCCTCGACGTAGCCAGTGAGAAGTTCGACCGCCCGTTCCTTCTCGACACCTTCAGCCCGCAGCGCTCGCAGCGTTATCAGGATTGCGGCGTTCAGGTGTCGGAAATGACCGATTTCGCCGTGGAGCCAGAAACTTACAATCGCCCAGCGCGTCTTGTTCTTTAAGAAAATCGGCTGGTCGGTCGTCGGGGTTGTCGAAGTTACATTTGTCGGACCCGCCATAGAACTTACAACTGCCTGCGGCCCGTCCGGCAAATCTGATTTTCTGGTCGAAAGTGAGGACCACGAAGTCACATTGAGCCGCTCGACGACGTACCGGTACACGTCGTCCTTGGCCATGTAGGTCCGCTTCGGGTCGTTCAGCCAGTTCAAATAACTTACAACATCCTGCACCTTCCGGCCCCGGTATTCCACCAGTTCCAACGGCTTGTCGAGCAGCATGGTTCGCTCGCGGGCGAGGGGCAGGCGATGCGGATTTGTGGGGCTCGGGAAGATCTCGATGTTCAACTTCCGATTTTCGGGTCGAAAAAAGTTACAATGCGGGTGGGCCAGTTGTAACTTTTCCAAAAGACTTATAACCCACTTCCGCCGCGTAGAAAGCGGTGAGGGTCTGCCGAAGAACAGTATAAGGTGGACACCACCAGAATTTGTGTTCGAAACCTGAAAGTGGCATCCATACTTTCCATGCAAGGCGTCCAGTAGGACGGACAACCGCCGTAGAAAGAGGGTCAACGGTGAGCCATGTAAGTCGAGATCTATCAGGAGGTAGGACGAGCTTTCGGCCCCAAAAACGCCAACGATCTCCTTCCCCCGCACATGATCGACGACAAGCTGCTTCGGCAGCCACCGGGTATAAGTCCGCCAGCCCCAGTCGTCGAGGGTGTCGTCCCAGTACCGGAGGCCGTCCTCTTCTGTGACCCATGCGCCCTTCGTCCAGCGGATATAACGTTGGCGGTCAGCCCTCTGTGCAAAAGCGCGGAAATAATCGTGGCGGGCGAGGTTGAGAGGAGTCTTCTTAACGGGCCGTGTCTGGGAAATGTGGTACAGGCCGTAGTGACTCACGGCCTCGTATTTGGTTCCGGTGCTTTCCAGCCTTCGCAACCGTCGAACTTCGACCGTTGCCGAAAGCCCTTCCCCATTTTCAACTCGCCGGAACGCGGCCTGCCAGCCGGATTTCGTTTTGTAGTTCCGGGGCTCCCAGCCATCGAAAATCAGTTCGGACTTTGTGGTTGAAACCGTGCCCGCAGCGCTGCAGTGCCTCTTTCCTTCACACATCTTCGCCGCAGTGATTCGGTTTCGGTTTGCACGTCTTGAACATCGCGTTCGGTTACCGTATAATGCGACAACATCACGGCAGGCCACCTGTTATTCTGCTTCTGCCGTGACGACCTGAAACGCCATTGGGTAGCTGTCTCCTACAGTCCCGGATCGACGAAGGCAGGTGGCCATATCGAGATTTCGGTCTCGACGATCCGCCGCACAAGGCTAAAGGGACAACTTAGACAGTTCCCCCCGATAAACCCCGGCAACGGGGAGGGAGGAACTGTCGTGTCTATTCTTAGTCGAGCCCCTTCCGAATCGGACGGTCTTTCGGCGCAGTCGCCTTGTGACTTTCAACTTGCTGAAGCCCTCATTGCTAACGATCCGGGTCTTCAAGCAATTGCCGCCGAGGTCCAGTCGGAGCGACTGCCGGGTGACAAGGGTATTCACCGCGCCGTCCTTCTCGTTACGCAGTATTTCATCACGAAGTACGGACATCCAGACGAACATGAGCAACCGACCTTTGTCGCGGTCGCACGCCAACTGATGCTCACCGCCGCGGCGCTGACTGACCTTGCAGAACAGAGTCAGCCTGTGCCGCCACCGAGGGCCGTCTATCGCGATCCAGCTTCCGGTGTCTTTTTCGTCCGCGGAAAGCCAAAGAGACGGCTAGGTAAAGCCCAAGCGAAGGTCCTAGCGGTTCTTTACGAAGCGGGCGAGGACGGGCTCAGCAAAGACAAGGTGGAAATCAAAAGCGGTCACTCCGATTGGCGAGGCATACTCAAACGCCTCAGGGATAGCGACCCCGACTGGGCCTCGGTGATCCACTTCCCCGGGAAAGCTCATGGTAGATACCGCATCGGCTAGCCGACCCACACTCGTCTGCACAAAGTCTCCACTCTTCTCCCACGCCGTGTGCGTTGCGAAGACCTAAAGTGGTATCCATGAACGGGACACGGTCCGTGCAGTTGACTCCCAGCTCGACGGGTGGGTTGAAAGCCGAGTCGGTCCAGTACTTGCTCCATGGTGATTTCAGTGCGTAGGATGTTGAAGTCGACTCCCGGCATG
>Ga0123335_1000392_pt1 | contig 73387 bp, 61 predicted proteins | sample BiotimSIPDNA_2_FD_89707 | JGI IMG/M metagenome (GOLD analysis project Ga0123335, IMG submission 89707) | Anaerobic biogas reactor microbial communites from Washington, USA - Biogas_R2 time_0 SIP DNA | ecosystem: Engineered > Bioreactor > Anaerobic > Unclassified | place: Washington, USA... | reverse complement strand
GATCGTTCAGGAGATGGCCCGCATGATCCCCGAGGCTCAGGTTACCTGCTCGCAGGGCGAAAGCACTGCGGAGATGGCTCTGTTTGACTTCATGCTGCTGGGCACGGAGGCGTTCAGAAAGGAGATACTGGTCGTCGTCAGCCCGGACAAAGTTTTCGAGCCGGACGCCGGTCTTATGAAAGGCATAATTGACGCGGGAGCGTCTTTATGCATTTTTGACGCTCCTCCGCGTGCCGTCATTGAGGCGCAGACGCCCTATATCAGCTGCGTGTACCGCGACAAAACGGCTCCGGACGAGTTCCTGTTTTCGCAGGCCTTAAAATCGCTGCGTACGATATTCCTGAAATATGAAAACTGGCAGCAGGCAGTCATCCGCGCCGTACAGAACTGCAGCTATCAACAGCTTCTTGATGTATCGGTCCCGATCTTCGACGCGACGTTCTACCTGACAGGCGACGACATGGAGTTCATTGCTGTATCCGGAAACAGCTTAAAATACATCGGGGACGGCGTCCGTATGCCGCCTGAGATCATAAATTATCTGAAAAGCGACCCCGGCACAGTCAAAGCGCTCGCAAACAGAGCGGCGTACTTGCTGCCGCCGGGGCTTTTGCCCGCCCGGCTGAACTACAACGTGTTTTATAACGGCACGTTGGCCGCCAGACTGACCGTGATGGACGAGCTGCACAGCCGTGAGTATTCGGCGAGCGAGCTCAAACTCATGGATATTGTCGGGGAAGCCGTGAGCATAATCCGCCGGCAGCACCGTACCGGCGACGATACCGCGGCAGACAGAGATATCGTCTCGCTGATCACTTCCATCCTTTCGGGGGAGAGCGTAAGTCATTCGTGCATTGAAAGCGTATTAGCGAGAAACGGCTGGTCTGCCTCCGAGGAATACAGCGTCGGATGTTTAAGTACCGGCGGCCCGTCGCACGGCAGCGGAACGACCTATTATTGCGACTACATAGAAAAGAATTTCCCCGGCGTCATTCCGATACGCTGGAACGGGGCCGTTCTGCTTGTGATCCGGGGCAGCGCTTACGCCACGCAAAACGATTTTCTGAGTAAATTCGTCCCATTTATGACAGCGCGGGATCTGAAGCTCGGGCTCTCGGTCACAAGCACCGACATACAGCACGCCGTGTATCTGGCGAGACAAGCGGAGAGCGCGCTTTCACACGTTATGAAAGCGGAAAGCGAGCGCCGCTGCCAAAGCTTCTCTGACTGCGCCGTCGAATACATACTGCAGCGGGGCGTCAGCGAGATGCTCCCCGAAATGCTCTGTGCGGAAGAATTATTGCGCCTGAAGAGGTACGACGAAGCAAACGGCAGCGATTATGTTACCACGCTGCGCTGCTATTTGAGCAACAATATGAACGCCGTGGCAACGAGCAAAGCCCTGTTCATTCACCACGCCACTATGGTCTATCGCATCAAGCGGCTAAAGGAGATCGGCGGTATCGATTTCAGCAATATCGACAAACTGGCGCACCTGGTACTGTCCTTTCATCTGATGGAAATGCAGCCTGAAGGCATCAATAAACCTAAGAAATGAGCATATGACAGCGATTGTACGACGAACATAAAAGGAGATAGACGATATGTATAAGTGCAAATACCCTCATCTGTTCTCCCCGATAAAACTGGGGAACACCATATTCCGCAACAGGATATTCGCTGCGCCGACCGGCGTTTTCTACGGCGACGTCGATCACAGGCCCATCAACGAGACGATGCGCTTCAACGAGCGCAAAGCGAGGGGCGGCGCGGCCTCCGTCTGCATCGGTGACGCGATGGTGGACGGCGAACACATGCACGGGTCCTACAGCCTGGCGCTCGACACACCGAATATCATGCCTGTTATGAACCGGCTGTCCGGCCTGATAACCCGCCACGGAGCGGTAGCGACGATCGAGATGTTCCACCCGGGTTCCGCCGCTACGACTCCGCCCGGCGTACCCGTATACGGTCCGCAGGACGGGATTGTCGAGGGCGCGCTCGGTAATGCGCCGGTAAAAGTCACGGCGCTGGACCGCAAGGCGATGGATCGCATAATCGAAAAGCAGGCTGCCGCAGCGCGCCTTGCCAAAAGCTGCGGCTTCGGCATGATAATGCTGCACGGCGCGCACGGTTTTTTGATCCACCAGTTCATGTCGCCCACGCTTAACCGCAGGACGGATGAATACGGCGGCTCGTTCGAAAACAGGATGCGCTTCCCTCTCGAGATCATCAAGGCGGTGCGCGACGCCGTCGGCCCCGATTTCCCCATAGAGATGCGCATCTCGGGCAGCGAGGTTTACGAGGGCGGCTACGGCATCGATTACGGCTGCAGGATCGCCGAAGCGATAGACGGCCTCGTCGATCTGATCCATGTCTCCGCCGGGTCACACGAGGACGCGCGCGTGTTCACCGTAACACACCCATCGATGTTCCTGGAGGACGGCGTCAACGTAAAATACGCTGCGGAGATCAAAAAACACGTCAGGAGATCAAAGGTCGCGACTGTCGGCGCCCTTTCGGATCCCGCGCTTCTTGAGGAGATCATAGCGAGCGGCAAGGCCGACATCGTCGAACTGGCGCGCGGCATCCTCTGTGACCCCGACCTGCCCAACAAGGCGCGCGAGGGCCGCGAAGACGAGATCGTCCACTGTATGCGCTGCCTCACGTGCTTTTCAAGCCTGATCAAGCACGGCCAGATCGTCTGCGCGCTGAACACCGAGATCGAGAACGCGTCGGAGCGCTTCTGCGCGCCGCCCGCCGCAGCCCCGAAAAAGGTGCTCGTCGTCGGAGGCGGGATAGCCGGTATGGAGGCCGCGATAACCTGCGCGGACCGCGGGCACGATGTCGTCCTGTGCGAGAAGTCCGGCACGCTCGGCGGAATTCTGCGATGCGAGGACAACGTGCCGTTTAAAAAACATCTGCACGAGTACCTCGATCTGCAGGCCAAAAATATCGAAAAGCGCGGCATCAGGGTGCTTCTGAACACGGAGGTAACGAAGAAATTTGCCGAAGACATGGAACCTGACGTGATCATAGCCGCGATCGGGGCGAAACCGCTGGTACCGGCAATCCCGGGTATCGGGCACGCGGTCGGAGCGGCGGACGTATACAAAAACCCCGGCATAGCGGGGCAAAAAGTCGTTATCCTGGGCGGCGGACTCGTCGGCACCGAGCTTGCGATCTATCTTGGCGACCTGGGGCGCGATGTCTCCATCGTAGAGATGCTGCCGAATTATAATGTCGGCGACAACATCCTCCACGGTATGGCTATCGGTATCGAGCTGAACCGCCTGGGCACTGTTCTTGCGCTCGGGACAAGGGCCGTAGAGATTAACGACAGAGGCGTCGTCGGCGAGAACTCAGACGGAAGGACGCTCTTCGAAGCAGACACGGTGGTCAATGCGCTCGGGATGCTGCCGAGACATGATGAAGCCGAAGAACTGCGCTTCTGCGCCCCGGTATTCCACCAGATAGGCGACTGCCTCGCTGCAAAAAACATATATGAGGCCACCCGCATGGCGCATCAGACAGCGCTGGATATCGGGCAATATTAAGAAAATGACATACTTCGCGCCTCCGGGGCCCGCCGGGACCGCATTGCGGACGCGAAGCCTCCGGCATCATCCGGTATGTATCGGAGCAATAATGAAATGGGTTTCGTTGAAAAATGCGCACGGGGCAAGCGATTATCGGGCAATTTTTGAAACCCGGCTATAGAATATATTATCGTCGCTTTGTCCCTTATTTAATTTGCTTATAAGCCCCAAAAATATTACAATTTCCGTTTTCTCCGCTTTCGTTATAGAATATTAAAGAACGCAGGATCCTTTCCTTTGATACTTCAGCCGCGGCAGCGAGTTACATGTACGCAGATTTAAGTATGCGAATAGCTGCCCGAGTGCCGGAGCATATCGGACCGGAGACTGTGTCTTGCCAACAAATGCAGCGCGATCCGGGAAGCGGCGTCTATCGCTGACCGTTATTGTCCTCAGGGATGACCGGGCAGCTGTTCCCGTAAATTTCTTTGATCACCCGTATAAAGAAGTCGGCCGAGCGGTTATCCCTGCCTTTTCTCCAGGCGGCTACGCAGTTCACCCGGAATTCCTCCGCCCCGAACAGCAGACATCTGATGTGTTCCCGCGGGTAATACTGCACGATCGAGTAAGGCAGGATAGAAAATCCCATCCCGGAGTCGACCGCCGTGAGAGCGTCCTGCATATGGCTGCACGTGTGCCCGTAATGAGGCACATAGTTTCTTGTCAGAAACACACGCTGTATATTCTCCATGAGCAGGGGCGTTCCGTATGTATTCAGCCCGATGTACTGGAGTCCGTCCAGGAAAGATAGATCGCTTAAATCATCCGGGGCGGGATAGTTCTCAGGGATGACCAGACAGAGCCTGTCCTGATTCGTCACGACGTAATCAAACAGATCGGAGCCGTTTATAGTCTTTTCCGCCACGAAACACACGTCAAAGTTGCTTTTGACCAGATATTCCTCACTGAGCCCCAGAAGCGCGACGTTCGTGTTTACAGGAATCGCCGGATACTGCTTTGAGAACTCTGCCAGGCACCGCATAAAGTCTACCCTGCACGTCTCGGCGACACAGACGGACACGCTTCCGCGCTCTCCCTGTTTATATCTTTTTATCTCGATTTCCGCGTTGTGATGCTCGGCCAGGACCCTGTTCGCTATCGGAAGAAAGAACTCTCCGCCTTTGCTCAGATGCAGTTTTTTTCCTTGCCTTGAAAACAGTTCTATACCCAGCTCCTGCTCCAGCAGGCTGATCTGGTGGCTTATCGTCGGCTGGGAAACGAAATTGCTCCGGGCCACTTCCGAAAAATTCAGCGAGTTTGCAGCCGAGATGAAATATTTCAGGCGTTGACTGTCCATAAATGCACCTTTTTTCGTCCGTTATATTTCTTAATATAACATCATTTTGCAGTCCTCTCAATACCGCTCAGTTCTGTGTTCAGACGAGTCAAAACCAGTATCCCCGCTGTCTCTCACCCATGCGGTACCTAATCGTACCATAGATGTTACAGGCACCTACGGGCAAAAAGCCGGAGATAAAATAATAAAAGGAGTGTAAAAATGAAAAAAGCCATAAGAACACTATGCCTGATCATGAGCATAACCATGCTGCTGACGATCCTGGCATCCTGCGGGCAGAAGGCTTCCGAAAAACCGGGCACCGAAACCGGCACGCCGTCTACCAGCAGTGCACCCTCAGCGACACCGACACCGAACACACCGCCGCCCCCGCCGGATGATGAAAACGTCAAATATGCGGAAGAACTTGACGTTATCATCGACAACAACAAGATAGCTGTTATCAACCCGTTCCTTTCAGCGTCAAACACAAGCCCAACCACCTGGGTATTCAACATGATCTACGACAAGCTCGTCTACGGACTCGGGGAAGGCGAATACGGCCCCGGCCTGGCGACGTCCTGGGACACCGAAGACTACAAGACGTTTATTTTTAAGCTTCGCGACGACGTGTACTTCCATAACGGCGAGCATTTCACGGCCGATGACGTTATCTATACGATCGAACAGGCCCGTGCTGCCGAGGGAGCGCCGGTCCATGACAGATGGGCTGATGTTGAAACCGCGACCGCCGTGGATCCCTACACCCTTGAGATCGTACTGAAGACCGTAAACGTCGACTTCTTCTACAATATCTCACAGCCGCAGTCCGGTATCGTCAACGAGAAAGCCATGACCGAGGACCCCGAGAACGGCACATGGATCGGGACAGGCTGCTGGAAGATGGCGGATTTCGCGCCGAACGATTACGTAAAACTGGTGCGCAATGATGATTACTGGGGCGATAAAGCTCTTACGCAGCGTATAACACTGCGGTACGTCCCCGAGATGAGCACAAAACTGATGCAGCTGCAGAACGGCGAGACCGACGTCTGCTTCTCGCTCGACCCCGTCGACATGCCCATGATCGAGGCCGACACCGAGAATTATACGTGCTATAAGTATACTTACAACAACATCGACCTGATCGGATTCAATATGGAGGACCCGATCGTCGGCGACTGGAACTTCAGGATGGCCGTTATGTCGGCTCTCGACCTGGAGGAGATCACGATCGCAAGCTGCGGTGATTACGGTATCGTCGAGACGGAAGGCACCGTATACGGCTACGAGACCGAATTCAGGAACCACGACATCCCGAAAGTGCCGTACGACGTCGAAAAAGCAAAGGAATACCTCGCGGCTTCCCCGTACAACGGCGAGGAGATCGAGATCGCCTGCGCCATCGCGACCTATATAATCTCCGCAGAGGTCATCCAGGAGCAGCTGGCTAAGATAGGCCTCAAGACCGTGATCAAGCAGATGGATCCTCCCAGCATGGGCGCGTATTGCGCGTACGGCGACAACAAGAGCCAGATGTTCGTCCACGTCGGCCCGCAGACACTGTCCGCGGCTTCCTACCGCAACCTCTATTATCCGGGAGCGGGCTACAACAGAGTCTCCTATAATAACCCCGTGATCACCGAGATGCTCGACAGGGCCCCCACGCTGACAGATCTTGAAGAGCGCAAGGCACTCTATATGGAGATGCAGGAGATCATCGCCCAGGATCCCCCGTACTTCAGCATGTACTGGCTGCAGCATATGGCCGCGTGCGTCAAGGGTGTTGGCGGCATGGTGCTGTCCGCGGACTCCTATTTCGACCTCAGATACATATATAAGATCATCGACTGATCCACCGTTAAAGAGGTAACACTTCAGCGGCCGGAGTGCTGAAGCACTCCGGCCGCTGCAAATTCGAACTCCCGTTGGCTACAAGGAGGAATACAGAAATGCTTCGCTATGTGTTGAAACGGATACTATGGCTGATACCGGTCATTATATGCGTTTCGTTTATCGTATTCGCATTGATGGACCTGGCGCCGGGCACTATAATCGACGCGATGATTTCTGAAGCCACAACAGCCGAGGACATAGCCGCGCTGCGAGCAAAATACGACCTGGACAAGCCGCTTATATACAGGTACGGCAAGTACATGTTCAGGCTTGCCCAGGGGGATCTGGGCCTGTCTGACGTCAGTCAGACAAGCGTGTGGGACAAGTACATAACAAGACTGCCGAATACACTACTTTTGTCTCTGGCAGCTCTCGTGATAGGTTCGGCGATCTCGATCCCTATGGGTATCAACGCGGCGCGGCACGCGGGAAAGATAACCGATACCGCGACGACGACTTTTACTCTTATCGGCATGTCGATGCCGAGCTTCTGGCTGGCGCTGCTGCTGATCCTCCTTTTCTCTTATTATCTCGGCTGGGTTCCGGCGGGAGGCAATAAAGGATTCAGCGCCTTTATACTGCCTGCGGTATGCAGCGGCCTGTTGCTGATGGCAAATTCAACGCGGCAGACCCGGTCGAGCATGCTTGAGGTCCTTAACTCGGATTATTTGCGTACCGCAAGAGCTAAGGGCGTACCCGAAAAGGTCGTCATAAGAAAGCACGCGCTCGGCAACGCGTGGATACCGATCCTGACGACCATAGGGTCATCCCTCGGCGTTTCGCTTGCCGGCTCCGCTGTTATAGAATCTGTTTTCGCATGGCCGGGAGTCGGGCGCGCCACGGTGGACGCCGTGCTGGCGCGTGACGTTACCGAGACTTGCGGAATGATAATAATGAGCACGATTATATACGTCCTTCTGCAGCTGATCGTGGACCTGATGTACGCTTTCGTCGACCCAAGGATCAGAGCCCAGTATACAAACCGTAAGAAGAAAAGGAGAAGTGCGGTATGAGCAAGATACCAAATGCCAGCGAAACCGTTCCGGAAGCAAAACAACAAAAAAAGCGCAGCCGTTTCGGCGAGATCGTGCACAGCATCAAACGGAACAAAAGCGCCGTTGCCGGACTCATCATCATCGCACTTCTGCTGCTTATCTTAATAGGCTCACTGTTCATAAAGTATGAAGCGGTCACCGCGACAAGTACGGCAAACAGGTTCAGAACACCTGACTTGGAATTCCCGTTCGGGGGGGATAATATGGGCCGCAACGTGTTTTTGCGCACGATATACGGTTCCCGCTACTCCCTGTCCATCGGATTCCTTGCTGCAGCGATATCAACTGTCCTGGGCGTTTTTCTGGGTTCGCTCGCCGGATACTACGGCGGACTGGTAGACGACATAATTATGCGCGCTTCGGACGTTCTGGCATCCATACCCGGGATGCTTCTGGGCATGGTCATTATAACCGTGCTCGGCCAAAGCCTGCAGAACCTGATAATCGCAGTCGGTGTGACGGGTGTGCCTATCTTTGTGCGCATAACGCGGGCATCGGTGCTCACTATCAAGAACCAGGAGTATGTCGAGGCCTCGCGGGCTATCGGTATGTCCCACCTGAGGGTCATATTCACTCAGGTGCTTCCGAACGGCCTGTCCCCGATCATTGTGACCTTCACGTCCAGCCTCGGCCTTTCGATCATCGTTGCGGCTTCGCTGTCCTTCCTCGGATTCGGCGTACCCGTGCCGAAACCGGAATGGGGGACGCTTGTCTCGGCGGGCAGGAATTACATACGGACCTCACCCAATCTGATGTCGTTCCCCGGTCTGTTCATTATGATAACTGTTCTCGCTTTCAACCTGCTCGGGGACGGGCTCCGCGACGCTCTTGACCCGAAGCTCAAGAAGTAAAGGAGGATATGACTATGAGCGACGTAATTACCAGGCATGAAATAGTCGCGCCTCCGGAAACCGCTAATGACGAGATCGTGCTGGATATCAAGGACCTTGTCGTCCACTACGTCCTTGAAAACGAGACCGTCGAGGCTGTAAACGGCGTCAGCCTGCAGCTGAAAAAGGGTCAGACGATCGGGGTCGTGGGCGAGACAGGGGCAGGAAAGACCTCAATGGCTCTGGCTGTTCTGAATCTCGTGCCTTCCCCGCCCGGCGTAATCAAGAGCGGGAGCATCTCCGTGTGCGGCTCCGACGTTCTAAAGATGAGCACGAAGCAGCTCGAAAAAATCAGGGGCAAGGACGTCTCGATGATCTTTCAGGATCCGATGACATCCCTCAACCCGGTCATGACAGTCGGCGCTCAGATAGCGGAGAGCGTCAAATACCATGAGAACGTAACAAATGACGAGGCGTTCAAAAGAGCCGAAGAAATGCTCGAACTGGTCGGCATACCGAAAGCGCGCGCTATAGAATATCCGCATCAGTTCTCCGGCGGAATGAAGCAGCGCGTCGTCATCGCCATCGCGCTCGCGTGCAACCCCAAGGTCCTGCTCGCGGACGAGCCCACCTCGGCGCTCGACGTCACGATCCAGGCCCAGGTGCTTGACATGATGAGCGAGCTCAAAGAGAAACTGGGTACGGCTCTCGTTATGATCACGCATGACCTCGGGGTCGTGGCGAAAGTATGCGACCTGGTCGCTGTCATGTACGCCGGCCGCATCGTGGAGTACGGTACGCTTGAGGATGTCTTCAACAGCCCTAAACACCCGTATACCGAGGGTCTTTTCGGCTCGCTTCCGAACATAGAGGACAGAAAAGCGGAGCTTATCCCGATACCCGGCCTGATGCCCGATCCGACCAAACTTCCGGTCGGGTGCGCTTTTGAACCGCGCTGCAGATATGCCACAAGCGTCTGCCGGGATAAGAGGCTCAACAACCACATCGTCAGCGACACGCATACGGTTTTGTGCGCGCGCTACGACGAACCCGGCTTTAACATCGATCTTTTGCGGGGCGGTGAGAATAATGGCTGAGAAGATCCTTGAGGTAAAGAACCTGAAAAAGTATTTCAAGACGGGCGCCGGTACGGTTCACGCGGTTGACGGCGTCTCCTTCACGATCGACAAAGGCGAGACCCTGGGGATCGTCGGGGAATCCGGCTGCGGGAAATCGACCGCCGGCAGATGTATCCTCCGCCTCATTGAACCCACCTCGGGAGAGGTCATATTCAACGGCAGGAATATACTCAAGCTGAACAGACGCGAACTAAAAAAGGCCCGGAATGATATGCAGATCATTTTCCAGGATCCTTACTCTTCCCTGAACCCCAGAAAAACGGTACAGGAGATCATTGCCGAACCGATAAAGTTCAGCAAGATAATGCCGGGCGCCTCAAAAGCGGATATTGAAAAACGGACCCGGGAACTTATGGATACGGTGGGGCTGGCCGAACGTCTTTACAACGCGTACCCCCACGAGCTGGACGGCGGGCGGAGGCAGAGGATCGGCATAGCGAGAGCTCTGGCCATGGAGCCGAAGTTCATCGTATGTGACGAGCCGGTCTCGGCGCTTGACGTTTCGATCCAGGCGCAGATCCTAAATCTTCTCAAGAAACTCCAGCGGGACAAGGATCTGACATATATCTTCATAACCCACGATCTCTCGGTCGTAAATCATTTCTCGGAGAACATCATGGTCATGTACCTGGGTCAGGCTGTCGAAAAAGCGCCCGCCGAGGAACTGTTCGCGAACCCGCTGCACCCGTACACGAAGGCGCTGCTGTCGGCTATCCTGGTCCCCAAAGTAGGCGCGAACAAGGCGCGCGTTCAGCTGCGCGGCGAGATAACGTCCCCCGTAGACCCGCCCGATGAGTGCCGTTTCGCAAAGCGCTGCAACTATTACTGCTCCGACTGCGATAAAGGCACACCTCCGCTTATCGAGGTCTCTCCGAACCATTTTGTTGCCTGCCACCGCGTGGCCCCTCAAAAAACAGCCGATTAAGGCATAAAACGCCACAATAAATAAAAACGATTGGAGATCCGCAATATGCAGAAATCAAGGATACATCAGCATCTTGTCAAACCTTTGGCATGGAGGCAGGGCCCCGAAGGCCTCTATCCGTTCGAGCTCTTCTGGATGGAAGGAAACAAGGATATGGAGGGCTTCGGAGGCTGTTTCGCGTATTGTTTCATAAAGGAGGAGACGCAGTTCCATCCCGTAGAGGGCATGGTCGTCCATCCGTACGACGAGGTCCTGGTATTTGCTTCGACGAACACAGATGATATTATCGACCTCGGCGCAGAGATCTCCATTGAGATCGGCGAGGAGAGGGAACTGTACACGTTCAACCAGAATTACGCCGTATGCATCCCCAAAGGCACTCCTCACGGCCACGTAAAGGTGAGAAACGTCAAACGGCCTTTCGCGCATTTTGTGTTGTCGCTCGACCCGGTATACAGCGGCGAACTGATCCCCGAGTCAGCTCTGAAGCCCCCGGTACCGGGGAGCAGCAAATATGACGGATACGCGCGTATCTTTGCGACAAACGTCGATCCGAAGACAGGCAAGTACAGAGGCGCCAAAAATGCGCCTTTGCGCGACAGGTTCCTGGCCGAGCGGGAGATCACTCCCGAGCAGCAGGACAGAAGCGGGATGGGCTACATAAACACGACAGACGAGCGCGGCGTGATGCACTCCAAGAACGTGGGGGAGATGGGCCCCGGAAATGCGGACAATCTTGTGTGGCTGTACGGCAATGATCTTCAAAACTTCGAGCTCAACTTCCTGTGGGGCCATTATACTGGCACCGGCGTATGGCACCGCGCGGGCGAGTCGCACAGCCACCCGAATGAGGAGATATTGATATTCACCAGCCTTGACGCGGACGACCCCTTCAACCTCGGAGCCTGCGTCGAGATAGCAATGGGCGAGGAAGACGAGCGGTACTCCTGCACCGTTCCGACAGTATACATCTGTCCGAAGGGCTTTTCGCATCTGCCGGAGATCACACTATGGGCTGACAGGGCCTTCGGGTTCATCGTCATGAATAATGACGGGACTCACGATTCACCCTGGAAAAACAGGGACGGCTCAAAAACCCTGTACGAGGATTGACAGCCGGTCAAACCGGGGAATCTGCCGGCTCATACGGGACCGTTGAACTTCTGAAGAACGGCGCCGGATGAAAACGCCCCCGGACAAGTCCGGATAAATGCAGGTATTTCTTCTCTTGTCATTCCGTTCGGGATTCAGTCCGGCGATCTGCCTGAGCCCCGTTTTGATTTGAAATCCCCGAAAAAACCTGTTAATATTTTGCTTTAGAGGCCTCCTGTGATACAATATACACGGGAGGCCCTTTTTAGCCGGAAGACCGGAAACAGCCGGCCACTCATTTCGATCGGCAAACGTACGATCAAAAGCCACCGCACAGACCTGCGGTGAGATAAATGTCCGGACAACACAGGAAAGGAAATTCAGCCGGAACCGACGGCAGCAGCGAAGTGCGGTGTAATAATTTGGCTTAGGAGCAGAAGATCATCGGCATGCCGGCAAATAGGACGGGTTCGCGCCGGATACCCGGCAGGCCGGTGAAATCTTACAAACCGTATTTATCCCGGTTTACACAACATAAAAAACGATAAGTCAAACTCCCAAAAATCATGTTATAATCAGTAACGGCGATATTTCGTCTGTTTATACAAAGAAATACCAAAGGTTGAAAAACTCCCGGTGATTCCAATGCCGATCTGTGCGATCGTGAAAAAACGCACCGGTCGTCCGGGATAAGCGAGATACGCCGCTGCCCGACCCGGTTATAACTGAAGTACGATCTTTCACGCCTGCCGGGTCCTTACAAATGCTTAAGGGGTACCACACGATGCTTTCGGATGTAATGAACAAGATAAAGAATGTCGAAGAGAACATACTGATAAAAAAAGCCGAAGCGCAGACGAAGGCGAAAAACATGATCGCAGAAGCTGAAAAAAAAGGGCAGGCCGAAGTTGCGGCTGCCGTTTTGCGTGCCGAGGAGGATGCAAAGAAGCTCCTGGATGAAGCGGATCAGAGAGCGGCCGCCATTACGGCCGAGCTTAAGAAGTCCGTCGAGGAAACTCAGGAAGAGATAAAGCGCCTGTCGGCAAGCCGTCTGGATGATGTGGCCCATATGATCGCAGAAAGGATAGTGAACGGCTGATGTCTATCGTCAAAATGAAAAAGATAGTGCTGACCGCCGTTCGCTCTCAAAAGGATGAATTGCTGCGCGAACTGATGCTTCTGGGCTGTCTGGAACTTGCGGAACCCGAGGCCCTGCTCAGTGATCCCCGGGTCGCCATGATCGCACGCCCCGAATCAAGCGAGCTCGAAAAATACCGCGATTACAGCGCGCGAATAACTCAGGCGCTGAATATAATCAGGCAATATGCTCCTTATAAGACCTCGCTTTTTTCATCACGCCCCGAAGTTCCTGTCGCGGAATTTTTGCGCGAGGATGCTCTGAGCGACTGCCTGGGCCTTGCTGACAGGCTCATTGAGTATGACAGCAGACTAAAGCGCCTGGCTGTCCTGGAAACCCGCGAGAATTCTGTGATCGAGTCTCTCCTTCCCTGGGAGAACATGGATATTCCGCTGAACAGCGCGGGCACAAGAACTACGGGATTTGTATTCGGCGCGATACCGCCCTCCACGGACATGGCAGAGCTTGATCGTGCGCTGGAGGAAGCAGTTCCGGAGGCACAGATATTTGAGATCTCGCGCGACAACGAACAGCTGTGCATCTCCGCAGTCTATCTCAGGGAAAAAGAATCAGCTTTCTATGAATTTTTGCGCACGGTCAACTTTTCGGCCTCATCGCTCCGGACCTTATCAGGCGTGCCGCGGGATAACATCGCCCGGGTCAAAAGGCACTTGGAAGAAATAAGTGCGGAATCGGAAAGCATCAGAGAAAAAATCATCAATGAATGCCAAAGACGCTTTGATCTGCAGCGAGCTTCCGATTATCTCGAAACAAAAATCGCCCGGGCGGCGGCCGGTGAAAAACTCGTTGCGACATCCTCAACCGTAACACTGGTCGGCTGGATCCCGGCCTCCTCCGAAAATAAGCTCAGTGAAGTGATGGACAGGTTTACATGCGCCTGGGAACTCAGCGAGCCTGCTCCGGAAGAATATGAGAACGTCCCCGTACAACTGAAGAACAACGCGCTGACAAGCCCCTTGAGCATGGTAACCGAAATGTACAGCCTGCCGGCATACGACGGTGTAGACCCGAATCCTCTTATTGCGCCGTTCTTCGTGCTGTTTTACGGAATTATGATGTCGGATGTGGGCTACGGGCTGATTATGGTGCTGGCAGCGCTGATCGTTAAGCGTAAAAAACCTCGTGGCTCCGCGAAAAACTTTTTCAACCTGCTCCTGATGTGCGGTATCTCGACGATGGTCCTGGGTTTTGCCACCGGCAGTTTTTTCGGAGACGCGCTCCAGCAGATCGCCGGTCTTTTGGGCGGAGAGTTCGTTCTGCCGTATACCCCCCTGCTCAACCCCATCGCCGACACACAGCTGATCCTGATCGGAGCTCTGGCACTGGGCGGGATCCAGATCATCGTCGGAATGGCGATCAGTTTCATAAAGCAGACAATCGACGGGCACTTTCCGGACGCCGTGTTTGACGTAGGCTCCTGGTGGCTCCTTTTTGCCGGGATAGCGGTCGGAGCCCTTGGCGGCTCCTGGTGGGTGGCTGCAGCGGGAGCAGCCGCACTGGTGTTGACCCAAGGGCGCTCAAAACCGACGATCATCGGAAAGTTCATCAGCGGCCTGGCAAGCCTTTACAATATCACCGGATATTTCGGAGACATCCTTTCCTATTCACGGCTTATGGCACTCATGCTGGCCGGCGGCGTTATCGCGCAGGTCTTCAACACTATCGCGGCTTTAACGGGAAGCATCGTGTTTTTTATCCCGATCTTCCTCGTCGGGCATGCGATGAATCTCGGACTGAATCTGCTGGGCTGCTACGTACACGACCTGCGCCTGCAGTGTCTGGAGTATTTTGGTAAGTTTTATAAAGACGGCGGGCGGCCGTTCAACCCCCTCAGCATCAACACCAAATATGTCGACGTTGTCTGTAAAGATCAATGATGGAGGTACTCAAAAATGGTGTCATTCTTAGAAACTTTCGGCGGCATGGCGTTAGGCTGCCTCGGCGCGGGGCTTGCCGTGGTCCTGGCGGGTATCGGCAGCGCCAAGGGAACAGGCATGGCCGGTGAGGCCGGTTCAGGCCTTCTGAGCGAAGACCCCGGCAAATTCGGCAAAGTCCTCATACTGCAGGTCATCCCGGGAACCCAGGGAATTTACGGATTCGTAGTCGGTTTTTTGGCGCTCCTGTTCATGGGAGTATTGGACGGAAGTGCAATAGGAATGACAATAACCGAGGGATTTCGCTTTTTCGTGGCATGCCTGCCGATCGCGATCGGCGGATGGGTGTCCGCAATATTTCAGGGCCGCGTCGCCGTCAGCGCCATAAATATTCTCGCCAAGAAGCCCAACGACTGGGCTAAGGGCATGATCCTCTGCATCACGGTGGAATTCTATGCGATCCTGTCACTGCTGGTCTCCCTGTTTATGCTGCTTGGCTTACAGTGATAATCTTTATACGACATTGGCACATAATCTGCACGGATTGTGAATATGAGCTTTCACACTTGCGAAATTGCCGGACCCGCAACACCTTGAAAACAGCTGTTGAACGGGCCTTCGGTTTTACGAAAAAAAGCCGGTGCTGAAGCGGCAATACGGGGTGTTCAAATGAACGGTATCCAGAGAATCATAGATCGGATAGAAGCCGACGCGGCTTCCGAACTGGCTCAGATTGCGGAGGAGGCCGAATCGCGCTGCGCAGAGATCGAAGCGGCATATTCAGCCGCAGCGCAGGCGGAATACCGGAAAATCATCAGCGACGCACGCCTTGAGTCGGAGCGTCGGCTGGAACGCAAATCAGGCGCCGCGGCTACCGAAATAAAAATGCAGTTGCTGGCGGTCAAACAGGAGATACTTTCGTCTGCTTTTGATAGAGCTGCTCAGATCATATCCGAACTCCCCGACGAGCGGTATATACCCTTTCTCGCGCGGCTGGCGTCACGCGCTTCCAGGACCGGCACCGAGAAACTGGTCTTCTCGGAGCGGGATGCCCGGCGTGTGGGATCCGCCGTAAAAGATGAGGCTAATGCGCTCCTGCGCCGGGCGGGAAAGACGGCTGACCTGACGGTCTCTGCAGAAACGCGCCCTATCCGGGGCGGCGTAATCGTCCAGAGCGGCGATATAGAGACGAACTGCAGTATCGACGCCCTTATCGCAATGGAGTTCAGAACACTTTCGGGCGTGGTCGCCGCTGAGCTGTTCGGCTGAACCGCTGCGGCAGACATCGGTTTTTTAAGGAGGCGGTCACTTGTCGAAGCCGAAACTCCGTGATGCTGACTTTCTATATGTGACATCGACTCTTTGGGCGAAGGAAGCGAATATGCTTACTCCCGAGAAGGCCAATCGCATGATCGATGCCGGGAGTTTTGAAGACGCCGCAAAACTGGCCGAGGAGTGCGGCTACCGCGACATGTCCGGTATGGACGTTTTTGAGGTGGACGCCGCGCTTTCAGAACATAGAACTGCCATTTTCGAAGAGCTGGCGGCAAAAGCTTACGCGCGCCCCATTGTCGATCTTTTCAGAATGAAATTCGATTATCATAACGTCAAAGTCCTGGTCAAATCCATGGGCGCAAATGTGGACGCCACGCGTATCCTTTCGCAGTCCGGACGGATCAACGTTAAAGTGCTCACAGAGGCTTTCAACAGCGGCGCCCGGGGGGATCTTCCGCCGGCTGTCAGGACAGCTATAAATGACGGTATTTCCATACTCTCCCGGACAAAAGACCCCCAGCTTTCCGACGTCTCCATCGATCGCGCTTATTTCGGAGAATTGTCGACGCTGTCAAGCGAGCTTGGCAGAGAATTCATCAGCGGTTACATCAGTCTTTTGATCGATATTGCGAATCTGCGCACTTTTGTTCGTTCCATCCGCACACATCGGAACACTGATTTTCTGCAGGCATCGCTGCTTTCAGGCGGAAATGCCGACGTGTCGGCTGTCTTAAATCTGCTGCCCGCGGGAGAAGGCCTGTCCAACGTTTTCATAACCCCCGAACTGGAGGCGGCCGTGAGTCTCGCCAAGACGGCTATGCAGGGCGGAGCCCAGTTGTCGTTTGAGCGCGCGTGCGATGATGCGCCGATGCGTTATCTGGTCAAAAAGAGATATGCCTCTTTCGGACCCGCCGTTGTGATAACATATCTGGCAAAACTCGAATGGGAGATAACGACCCTGCGCATGATCCTGACCGGCAAACTTACGGGTATCAGGCCGGAGATTATAAGAGAAAGGCTGCGTGACGGCTATGTATAAGATCGCGGTTTTGGGCGGCTCAGACACGGTCATGGGGTTCAGAGCCCTCGGACTTGACACATATCCCGTCGGCAACTCCGATGAAGCCAAACTCGTCTTCCATCGTCTTGCAGCCGAATGTCAGGACGTGGCGATCATATACATCGAGGAGACGCTCGCCCCTGCCCTGTCCGCTGAGATCGAAAAATACAAAAACAGCGTCAGACCAGCAATTGTTCTGATCCCGGGCAGGGACGGCTCGACGGGACAGAGCCTGACCGCGCTGAGCGAGGCCGTGAAACGCGCTGTCGGCACAGATATCCTGTTATAGGCATTTTACGGGAAAGAAGGTTACCTAATGAGCGGTAAAATCGTCAAAGTATCAGGTCCTCTCGTCGTCGCCGAAGGTTTGTCGGACGCAAACATCGCCGACGTCGTCCGTGTCGGCAAAGAGCGGCTCATCGGCGAGATACTGACAATGACCGGAGATTCCGCCTCAATTCAAGTTTATGAAGAAACCAGCGGTCTCGGACCCGGCGCGGCAGTTGAAACCACAGGCGTTCCTCTGTCCGTTGAACTTGGGCCGGGACTTCTGGATAATATATTCGACGGCATCCAGCGCCCTCTCCGCGAGGTGCGCGAGCTTACAGGTTCCACTATCTCCCGCGGCGTCGATATTCCCGCGCTGAACAGGCAGCGCCGCTGGGAGTTCGTGCCCGCGCTGAAAGCAGGCGATCCGGTTGCGGGCGGTACCATCATCGGCACGGTAGACGAGACGACGGCAGTCGTCCACAAGATCATGGTACCCCACGGCGTCACCGGAGTGATCGACTCCATCGAAGCGGGCTTTTTTGATATTACACAGACCGTCTGCACAGTAAAAGACGCGGGCGGAAAGCTGCATGAGATCACTATGCTTCAGAAGTGGCCTGTGCGTATAAACCGCCCCTATGTCCGCAAATATATGCCCACAAAACCGCTGTGCTCCGGCCAGCGTGTTATCGATACGCTGTTCCCTCTGGCCAAAGGTGGTACGGCTGCCGTTCCCGGACCTTTCGGCAGCGGGAAGACGGTGGTACAGCATCAATTGGCAAAGTGGTCGGATGTGGATATCGTCGTCTACATCGGCTGCGGCGAGCGCGGCAACGAAATGACGGACGTTCTCATGGAATTTCCGGAACTGAAGGATCCGCGCACCGGGGAACCCCTCATGAAGCGTACCGTCCTGATCGCGAACACATCGGATATGCCTGTTGCCGCCCGCGAAGCTTCTATCTACACCGGGATCACCATCGCCGAATATTTCCGGGACATGGGGTACGATGTGGCAGTCATAGCCGATTCCACCTCCCGCTGGGCAGAAGCGCTGCGCGAGATATCCGGCCGGCTTGAGGAAATGCCGGGAGAAGAGGGTTATCCCGCTTATCTTGCGTCGCGTCTTGCTCAGTTTTATGAGCGTGCCGGCGTGGTGGTGTGCCTCGGCGGTGACGGGCGTCAAGGCAGCCTCACCGCGATAGGCGCCGTCTCCCCGCCCGGCGGTGATATTTCCGAGCCGGTTTCCCAGGCGACGATGCGGATCGTTAAGGTATTCTGGGGATTGGACGCGTCCCTGGCCTATTCCCGCCACTTCCCCGCTATCAACTGGCTGACGAGCTATTCTCTTTATCTGAGCACACTTAAGCCTTGGTTTGACAGCGAGTTCGGCCGGGACTATCTACAAAACCGCAACCTCGCTATGGCTCTCCTTCAGGAGGAGGCCGAGCTGAAAGAGATAGTTAAGCTGGTCGGTCACGACTCCCTTTCCGCGCCCGACAAACTGACCCTTGAAACAGCCCGCATGATCCGCGAGGACTTCCTTCAGCAGAACGCGTTTGTGGAGCATGACAGCTATACATCCTTCGGACAGCAGAAAAAGCTGCTTGAACTGATATTGAATTATTACAAGCTGTGCCGTAAAGCTCTGGAAAAAGGCATCACCGATACGCAGAAGCTGTTTTCCATCGAAGCGAGAGAGCACATCGGCCGCGCCAAGATGGCCGCCACCGATCAATACGAAAAGAGTTACGCTCAGATTTCGGAAATAATGACCGGCCAGATAAGCGACATCATTGAAGGAGGCGGAGGGCAGTGATCAGAGAATACAGGACAATAAAGGAGATCGTCAGCCCTCTGATGATGATCAGGGGCGTCGAGGGCGTCACATACGACGAACTCGCCGAGGTAGAACTCCCAAACGGCGATATCCGCAGGTGCAAAGTCCTTGAAGTCAACCGTGATACCGCTGTCGTTCAGCTTTTTGAAAGCGCTGCCGGTATAAATCTTGCCAAATCAAAAGTGCGGTTTCTGGGCCATCCGCTGGAACTGGCCGTCTCAGGCGACATGCTGGGGCGCGTTTTCAACGGGATGGGAGAGCCCATCGACGGTGGTCCGGAGATTCTGGCCGACGCTTATATGGATGTAAACGGACTTCCTATGAACCCTGCTGCCCGGGATTATCCGAACGAGTTCATCCAAACGGGCGTATCAAGTATCGACGGGCTCAACACGCTTGTCAGAGGTCAGAAGCTGCCCATCTTCTCAGGATCCGGCCTGCCCCACGCCCAGCTCGCCGCCCAGATCGCACGGCAGGCGAAGGTGCTCGGCGACCAGACAGCAAATTTCGCTGTCGTTTTCGCCGCCATCGGTATTACCTTCGAGGAATCGGAATACTTCATTCAGGAGTTCAGCCGCACCGGCGCCATCGACCGCTCCGTTATCTTTTCCAACCTTGCCGATGACCCGGCAGTCGAACGCATTGCGACACCACGAATGGCTTTAACGGCAGCCGAATATCTCGCCTTTGAAAAAGACATGCACGTATTGGTGATCCTCACGGACATAACAAATTACGCCGAAGCGCTGCGTGAGGTTTCCGCAGCCCGCAAGGAGGTCCCCGGCCGCCGCGGTTACCCGGGCTATCTCTATACGGATCTTGCAACTATGTACGAGCGCGCCGGCCGCCGAATAGGCAAAACCGGTTCCATTACGATGATCCCTATTCTGACTATGCCGGAGGACGATAAAACTCATCCTATACCGGATCTCACCGGTTATATCACGGAGGGCCAGATCATCCTGTCCCGCGATCTGTACCGAAAGGGCATAACACCGCCGGTCGACGTTCTGCCGTCGCTGTCGCGCTTAAAGGATAAGGGCGTCGGAAAAGGCAAAACGCGGGAAGACCATGCAGACACCATGAACCAGCTTTTCGCCGCATACTCCTCCGGGAAGGAGGCTAAGGAACTTATGACGATCCTGGGCGAGAGCGCGCTGTCCAGTACGGATCTCCTGTTCGCAAAGTTTGCCGACGAATTTGAAAAGCGTTACGTGATGCAGAGTTATGAAGAAAACCGTTCCATCGAGGAAACGCTGGACCTGGGATGGCAGCTGCTGTCGATCCTTCCCAGAGCCGAGCTGAAACGCATCAGAACCGAATATATCCGGAAATACCTGCCCGACGGAGAGCCTGAGAGGTGATTGTTTATGGCAACGACCACTATTTCGCCGACCCGCATGGAACTGACGCGTCTCAAAACGCGTCTGAAGACCGCCACACGCGGGCATAAGCTCCTGAAAGACAAGCGCGACGAGCTTATGCGCCGGTTCCTTGACATTGTCAGGCGCAACAAAGAGCTTCGCACCCGGGTCGACGAGGGACTCAGCGCTGCAAACCGCGCACTTGCGGCGGCTTCCGCTATTATGTCGCCCGAATTCCTTGAGCAGTCCCTGCTTTATCCGAAACAGTCTGTAAAGCTGGATGTGACCTATAATAATATCATGTCGGTATACGTTCCGGTTTACAAATACTCGACGCAAAACACGGCAGCTTCCGAGATCTTCCCCTATGGTTTTGCCCAGACCTCCGGTGAGCTGGACGACGCGCTGGCAGCCATGGCCGAGGTTTTCAACGATATGTTGGAGCTTGCGCAGGTGGAAAAAACCATGCAGCTTTTGGCGGGCGAAATCGAAAAGACCCGCCGCCGCGTCAACGCTCTGGAGTACGTTATGATCCCCGATATGCAGGCAAAGATCAAATATATTTCCATGAAGCTCGAAGAAAATGACCGCTCGTCAAAGGTCCGCCTCATGAAAGTCAAGGATATGGTTCTTCAGAACGCGCATAACTTCGTGTGAAACAATTTTTTCGCAAACAATGACCAAAGCGCAGATGTGACATCACCGGGCCGGTGCGTTACATCTGCGCTCTATTTCTCCTCATTGGGGTATGGATTAAACGGAGTGCGGCCCGGAGCAATAAGCGGACCAAGGACCGGTTGTCAGGTCTTCGTGAGCATGAGCTGCGCCGCTGCGTCCATTATCTGCCGGGCGGTGGGGTACTCAAGGTTCTCGTCGACTTTCTGGTCGGCCGCCACAAGCGCGACGTATATGGGCATATCGCGCTTGCTGATTATCCGCTTGTACTTTTTAACGTCCGTCAGAAGGCTTTTTATGGCCTCATCCGCCTGATCGGGCGTCTTGGCAAATCTGCAGTAGAGCTCCTTGCACGTCAGGAACGGGATGAGTACCGTCGCTTCGCACTCCTTCGGGAACACTTCCAGCATCAGCTTCACGAGCTTTTCCCTCTGCGCCGGGCCATAGGGAAACGCCCACTTTTCGTAGTCCGCCATCTCCCGCTTTTGCTGCTCCCTGCTCTTCCAGGAAAAGATATTTATGTCCCCCAGTGCCACGAGCAATGTCCCCTTTCGTTCGTGTCGATTGTTGAAAAGGTCATCAGCGCCTATGGCATTATAGTACCATATGAAGCTCTCCAATACAACAAAGTGTGACCGACGTATAATAATCCTGCACGCATTATAAAGACGGATACGACAGCAAATACGGCAGCTCCGGCACCGATGATTCGGCGGCATTGCTGCGCGCCCCCGGTACCGGAGCATGACGTGCGTTCAACTTGTTTCAGCCGGGCTGTTCGGTAAACCGCCCGGCGTGGCTGTCGATCAGTTAGTGGGCGGTGTGGGGGCCGGCAGACCGTTCTTCAAAGCTTCAAAATACTCCTGTACGTAGACGTCGTATTCTTCGTATGTCTCCTCTGTGATGACCACCGACGCGGTCGTGACGACCGGATACTGCTGGTTGGGATTCTTCCACTCAGGCCAGAGCGTTTCGGGCGTCGCACGGCCGTCAAGCATCGCGACAACGCCGCAGACCAGCGGCTCAGCATATATCTCCATTGAGTAGTAGACGCCCGCCTTGTAGCAGCCTGTGTCTGTTCCGGACTTCCAGCTGTCCTTTACGAGGTTGCCTCCGCAGGATATGGCGACAGTCTTGTCGGTCATTCCGGCGGCGTCAACAGCGCGGCACGCGCCCTGCACCACGTCCTCGATCGAACCGACGAGGAACCAGTATTCCACTTCCGGATGAGCTGCGATGAACGGGGCGACGGAGTTATAGCCCGCGTTTGCGTCGTAACCGTAGTTGACCGTGTCGACCTCGTATGCGTTAGCGGCCGCTTCCGGGAACATCTCCTTGAAATCTTCGATGCAGAAGTCGCTGACTAACTTCAGGACCGGGACGGTGGACTGGCTTGTGCTGATAAGGCCGAGTTTGGTAGTGTCGATATCGCCCAGGTAGGTCTTATAGTTGTCCTTGAGCCAGTTCATCATCAGGTCGGCCTGATATTTTGTGCCGAGCGACTCCTGTGACCACACCGGATCGCCGTTCATGTCAAGCAGCGGGACAAAGCCGGGCAGCCACGCTATATCATTCTCCGCCGCCGCCTGCTTCACGCGGTCCACATATGCCGCCTCGGGGTTCAGGATCATGCCGTCATAACCCTGCTGCTTCAACACGGACATCGTGTTGATGAACGCGTCGGCATTGGAGTTCGCGCAGTATGAGGTATATGTATAGTTGATACGTTCGCTCCATGCCTTGATCGCCTGTTCAAGCAGATCGGTCTGTGCCGAGGCGTTATCATAGATAAACGCAATCTTGTACGGCTCTCTGTCAAACCAGTTTGCGTTGTCCGAATACCAGCCGACCGAGTCGGTGTTGGGTTTGTAGGTGGGCGCGGCCGCTTCTGCATTCTGAGAGGGCTTTGCCGACTCTGCCGGCTTCTGCGATGGAGTTGTATCCTCGCCGTTTCCTGTGTCCTTTCCGCACGCGACAAGCGTTACGGCGAGCAGGAACACGAGCAGGATCGCAAGAGCTTTTTTCATTTCGTATCCTCCAATCATTATGCTCAATTAATAAATATGTCTGCTGTTTATCATTATACATTATATGAATTTAACAGTAAATTATAATAGTTTACCAAATATGTAAATGAAATTACCGTGTTATCGGCAGCGAGTATATAAACAATTTACAATTTACCATCGGCCCACTCTGCGCTATACTGTTTAGTAAGTTTGCTGTTTTTTGATCTATGCTATGCGGGCGGTCTGTAGTCGCCCCCGGCCGGAAAGGTGTTGTTTCAATGGGGCAGGTACTTGAATTCGTCAACATATATAAAGCGTTCCCGGGTGTCCAGGCGCTGCAGGACGTCAGTTTTCGCGCGGATGGAGGCAAGGTGACGGCTCTGATGGGCGAAAACGGCGCCGGAAAGAGCACTCTGCTCAAAATACTCAGCGGCGATCTGCGGCCTGACAGGGGGCACGTGAGCTTCAACGGCGAGGTGAAACACTTCATGTCGCCGCACCAATCGCTGAACTCGGGCATCAGCGTTATATATCAGGAGAGACAGCTGATCAACTCGATGAACGTCATGGAGAACATTTTCCTCGAGGATATGCCCGGGAACAAACTCGGAATTATCAACAGATCCGAGCTAAAGCGCAGGACACAGGAGATCATCGACGCGTTCGGGCTGCCGATACGGCCTACGGACATCGTCGGGAACCTGTCGGTCGCGCATCAGCAGATGGTCGAGATCATGAAAGCGTACCGGCGCGATTCCGCCGTCATAGCGTTCGATGAACCGACGGCGCCGCTGACCGACAAAGAGATAACTATCCTTTTCAAGCTCATCAGGCAGCTCCGGGAGCAGGGCAGGATCATACTGTACGTCTCCCACCGGATCGCGGAGATATTCCAGATAACGGACGAGATCGTGGTGCTGAAGGACGGGCGCCTTGTCAGAACGTTTAATACGCCGGAGACGACGGAGCGGGAGCTCGTACGCGCGATGGTCGGGCGCGATATCGGAGATACGTACGCCAACTTAAAGAGGAACGACAAGATCGGCGAAGCGCTGTTGGAAGTAAAAAATCTCGTGACCGATTATGTGCATGACGTGAGCTTTACTCTCCGGCGGGGCGAGATACTGGGTTTCGCCGGCCTTATCGGCGCCGGGCGGACCGAGGTCGCGCGCGCCATATTCGGGGTCGACCCCGTCCATTCGGGCGAGATCAAGCTCGAGGGTGAGACCGTCCGCTTCAAATCGCCGAGAGACGCGATCGCCCGTGGGATCATGCTGTGCCCGGAAGACAGAAAAGAGCAGGGGCTGATCCTGCAGAGGTCTATACGCGACAACGTCACGATGCCGGTACTGTCGCAGCTCAGGAAGGGTATATTCCTCGACCGGAAATCGGAGACCGCTCTTGCCAAAGAGGCGGTGCGAAAGTATTCCATCAGGACACCGTCGGTGGAGATGCAGGTAATGCAGCTGTCCGGAGGAAACCAGCAGAAGACGATACTCGGCCGGTGGACCTCCGAAAAGATCGAAACGAAGATACTGATCCTCGACGAGCCGACAAAGGGTATTGACGTCGGCACGAAGGCAGAGGTGTACCAGATGATCTGCGATTTCGCCAAACAGGGGATCGGCGTTATATTCATCTCGTCCGAGTTGACTGAGGTACTTAACGTGAGCGACAACATCATTGTAATGCACAACGGTCATATCACAGGCCGTGTTTCAAGGGCAGAGGCTACGGAAGAGAACGTCCTTGAGATGGCGATGCGCATCTGACCGTTATCAAAACCGTGATCTACGGGTTCGCGACTGTTTTACGCTTACGCAGAAAGGGGCTCATCTATGCGCGCCGTTTTTAGCCAGTTCATTAAATCCAAGACGTTCACGCTGATAGTTCTGCTTGTTGTCGTCGTGGTGTTTTTCCAGGTCACATCGCCCGGCTCATCTTTTTTGAGCCCGGCGAATATTAAGAACATCCTCGATTCCATGGTGATATATATCCTGTTTGCGATCGGTTCGGGTATGCTGATCATATCGGGATATATCGACCTGTCGCCCGGTTTTATCGGCGTGTTTGCCGGAATTATGGTGGGTTCGCTGCTGGGAAACGGGATACCGTGGTATATTTCCGCCGTTCTGACAATAGCCGCCGGGGCCTTGTTCGGGCTTTTTAACGCGTTTCTGGTCGACGTGCTCAGGATCCAGGCGTTCATCGCCACGCTCGCGACGGGCTCGTTTATCGCCAAGGGTATCGCGATGATAATCACCGACGGCAAGGTTTTGAATATTACGGATCCCACTATAGTCTGGATCGGCACCGGAAAGCTTCCGGGGGGCATCCCCGTTGCGATCGTTATTTCACTCGTGCTCATAATAGTTTTCGGGATCATCCTGGCAAAGACGAAGTTCGGCAGGACCATCTACCTCTGCGGCGGGAACGTGACCGCGGCAAAGTTCGCGGGGCTGAACCCTAGGAAACTTACATATATCCTCTTTGCCATCAACGGCGCTCTCGGCGCGCTGGCCGGGGTCATATACTCCGGGCGCATGCTGATCGCCAACTTCACCAGCACTTCAAACTACACTTTTCCGGCCATCACGGCTGCGATCCTCGGCGGCATATCGTTCGGGGGCGGCTCCGGCGGTATGCTCGGCTGTTTTCTCGGGCTGCTCATAATAAACAGTTTCAACAACGGACTCACTCTCCTCGGTGTAACGCCTTACTGGCAGTCGGTCTTCTCCGGCGTCCTCCTGCTGCTGGCTCTCACGTTCGACTACATATCCATAAGGAACAGGATGAGGATCAAACCGGCAAAGGTTCACTAAGACCCCCGTATGTGGTACAAACGGAACAGGAACAGGGAGGATGGAGAAATTGGATAAAAACAAAACAATCGGCAAAATAGTCGGCAACAAGAATTTTGTGATGGTTGCCGTGTGGGTTTTCGTTTTGATCGTGTTTACGGTGATCAGCCGCAATTATCTCACGCCCGGCAATATTAAAAACATGTTTAATACCGCCTTTAATACCGGCATGCTTGCCGTCGGGCTGTCCTGCCTGCTTATCAGCGGTATGATAGACCTGTCTACCGGATACATGGCGATGCTGGGCGGTATCATTGTCGCTCTGCTTTTACAGGAGCGCATACCATGGGTCCCGGCGCTCCTTATCACGCTGGCTGTAGGCGCTGTCGTCGGCCTGATCAACGCGTTCTTTGTCAACGTCCTCAACTTCCCGTCGTTTATATCAACTCTGGCTGTCGGCACGGCGCTGTACGGGGTCGCGCTTGTTATCACAAAGTCTCAGATCATACCCATCAACAACGAGTTTTTCTGGGGGCTTGGCTCAAACACGATATTTAAAGTGATCCCCGTGCCGTTTCTGATAACCGCCGTCCTGATGCTGATCTACGGTTATATACTGCAAAGGACGAGGTTCGGCCGGAGGATGTATATTGTCGGAGGAAACCAGCAGGCAGCGCGACTGGCCGGTATCAACCCGAAGAAGATAACCACGGTCCTGTTCGTCAACAACAGCTGCATCGCCTGCCTCGTGGGCGCCCTCGTGGCTGCACGAATGCGCATGGGCTCCCCGTCTTCAAACATCGGGTCGGATCTTGACGCCATAACGGCAGCTGTCCTCGGCGGAGTATCCTTCATGGGCGGTACAGGCGGCATGTCAAGCGCTTTTATCGGCGTTATGCTGCTCACCTGCTTCAAAAACGGGCTCATAATCATCGGCCTGGGTACGTATTATCAGACTGTCGCGACCGGCGCCCTCCTGATCGCCGCGCTGACGATCGACTATTTCCGCGAAAGATCGAGGCTCAGATCCTTAAAGTCCGGGGCGATTGAAAGGCTTGACGTGCACAGATAGCGTATTGCCCCCGATCGGCCCGCGGCGGAATTCCGGATGCCGGGCCGCGCCGCGCTCCGGGTATGCGGAGCATTGTATGAAACTAACGGCTGCACCGTCAAAAATGCCCGCTGTCACAGCTTTCGGTGATCGCGGGCACTTTTGTTGTTGTCCTGCCGCCTTATGTGTAATATAATGGGTCGGGATGCCCACCCCATAAACTGGCCCACGCGGCTGAATACCGTTACTTTCCCGTGTCGGAGAGTCCTATAAAAAAGTAACCACACATCAAGAATACGGAGGTAGCTTATGCAATCGGTGAAAAAAGAAATGTTTTGCGATCTTGCAGTTGTCGGAGGCGGCGTCGGAGGCTGCGCTGCCGCGATCTGCGCTGCGCGGCGGGGACTCCACGTAATATTGATCGAGAAGGGCGTGTCCCTGGGCGGCCTCGCCACAAACGGCTACGTCCCCCAGATCGCCGGCGGCATCGAAGGTCTCAGCCTCGAGTTCGCCCAGCGCCTTGAGCAGGTCGGACAGCTGGAGCGCACGAACCCGCATGACGACTACTACCGCAACCCCACGTTCGAGCCCGAATACGGCAAATTCGTTCTTGAGAACATGGTAATGCAGGCCGGAGCCCGCATTCTGTACGATGCCACCTGTATCGACGTCGAGATGGACGGAAAGAACATAAAAAAGGCGTTCTTCCATACGAAGGGCGGCGTTATGAGCGTGTCCGCGAAAATGTTCATCGACAGCACCGGCGACGCGGATCTGTCCGCAATGGCCGGAGTGCCCTACGAAGTGGGCGGCGCCGACTTTGCCGGGCTCAATATGTCTACCACACTCGGCTCCCGCTGGGCAAACGCGAATCTCGTCAAATATGCCGAGGCCGAAGCGGCGTACAAGGCGGAGCAGCTCGCAAAGGGCGTTAAGGATCCCCGGCCGCTGGTATACGACCTTGAGGAGCAGTGGATACAGGAGGGCAAGCTGGTGCGCCACGTCTGCAACCCCTGGAGCGGTTTCTTCCGGATCCGCCTGCCCCACACGACTGCCGACAACGCGGACTTTGTCACCTTCTCGTTCCACAGCTACTTCTGCCGCAACACCGATGTCGAGGACATCAGCCGTCAGGTCATCGAGCAGCATCAGCTGATGCAGGGCTTCCATAAGTTCCTCAAAGAGTGCGTGCCCGGCTTCGAGAACGTGCGCTTCATAGGCGTCGGTTCTCTGCCCGGCGTCCGCGACAGCCGCCGCATCTTCGGAGAGTACATGCTCAAGGCGGCCGACGTCGCGTGCGGTACGAAATTCGAAGACGGTATTGCCCGGTTCCCCGAGATGCTGGACACCCATCATCCCACAAACAGCAAGCTCGTTTTCCAGCGCCACATCCACATGAAGAACCCCACCGGCAGCGCGGTCAAGCTGCAAAAAGGCTGTCCTGCGGAGATGCACCCCTTCGGCGAGCCCGAGGGCATGGAGGTGCGGCCCGATCCCAGAGACTATTGCGATATCCCCTATCGCTCGCTGCTGCCGATAGGTGTTGACAATCTGCTGGCCGTCGGACGCTGCTGCTCCGCCGAATTCCACGCAAACGGCGCTATGCGTATAATCGCGCCCGCCATGGGCACGGGACAGGCCGCCGCAGTAGCCGCGGACATGTCGATTCGGGACAACGTTCGCCCGAGGGATCTGGACGGCCGGAACGTGAGAAAGGTTCTTATGGACGAGGAGGGTATCCCCCTGGATAAACCGTGCGACGGCTACTGGGCGAAACTCAGAAACACCGAAGGTGACTTTGTCGTAAACTCCGGCGACTTCATCGTCATCGTGCCCAAGAAATAACGCGGGCCGGGTATTTTCAGGTGCCGCGCCCTGCCCGCACCCGCAGTACTCCCAGCCGGGGGAGCACCAACAGATCTAAAAGAAAACAAACCCGCCCAAAAGGCGGGTTTGCGGTTTGATGGTTCTGTTCGGAGTTTGAGGCGGGTTCCTCGGGATAATCGGAGATGCCAGCGCTGCCATGTATCCCCGCGGAGGACAGCGGCAGGCGTCAGTCCTGCTCGAGATATTTCTTTCTGCTGTATACGTATACCTCGTCCATAAAGGCGGGAGTGCCGCGGTTCGTGGTCTCAATGCCCATTATCGAGGGCTTGCCCGGCCGGCAGAACCGGTCGACAAACGCGCGCGCGGCTTCCCGCTGTTCCTCCTCGCTGCGCTGAGCAAGGTCGGTCTCCTTAGGGAATACGCTGAGCACTATCTTGTCGCCGTAATCGTCGTACATGGCCTCGATATCGTTCATGGTCTGGGGCGACCAGATATCGAATCCGCCGTCGATAAAGCACTGTATGCGGTCCTTGTTGTGGCCGCACGAATGCAGCATCGTGTGGCGGCCCTTCGAGTGGATATGGTCGGTGATCCTTTTCATGCAGGGCACGAACAGCTCATACGCCGTTTCCATCGAGAAGAAGGGCGCCTTCTGCGCTCCCCAGTCGTCGTGGATCTCGATCAGGTCTATCTGCGGCCAGTACTCGCATATCTTATCCACCAGGCGGATACCCAGATCGGTCGTGGCATTGAATAGTTCTTTGAGGGCGTCTGTCTGCTCTTCGTCGATGAGGGCCATGGCGGCGGGAACAAAGTCCATAAAGGAAATGAGGCGCTCAAACCAGAAACCGTTTACGAACGATATGTAACACGGGAAGACCGGGTCGACAGGATTTTCCATGACCGCGCTCTCCCAGTCCCAGGCGTCGATGTCTGGGATCCTGATCTTCTCGCGCCATTCGTTGACGTCTTCCAGCAGGGGGCTGCCGGCTACGGAGATGGAACCGCCCGCGACAGGCTCGTATTTCCATTTGACGCCGAAAGCGTCCGTAATATCCTTACGGGAGCCGCGGCCCAGATTGTCGTTGTACAGTTCGGGGTGCAATGCGATGGCTTCGCGGATATCGGGCATCCAGTACGGATGCTTTTCGTCGAGCATCGCGCTGAAGTTCATGCGCGGGGTGACAGGGGTGTTGTACGTCGGTATAGTGCTCAGACCGAGGAATCCGGGATGCGAGCCGATGACCTGTCTCTCGGCAGGCACATAGGGGATCTTGCGATACATAGCGTTCCACCTCTTAATATCGGCAGGGAGTCCTCCTGCCCTAATATCTAAGGCACATCATATCAGTGAATGGCCCTCATGTAAAGTTAGGATATAAATCTTCCGCCCTCTGCCCCGCCCGCGCCCGGGATATCGGGACAGCTCCCGAATGCCCCTGCATCTGACATGAAGCTGCCGTGCTCCCGCAGCCAATCGGTCGACGCGGGCAATAAGACACGCACCTATGCGCATAGAGCGCATAGGTGCGTCCGGATGTGATCTATTCGGTCCAGTAAATGGTCCAATACGTGGGGCTTCCGGATCTTGACCAGTTAAATCCGCGCAGCTTGGCGTTGATAACGTATGCGTCATAGATATCGCAAAGAGCGACCCAGAGGTAGGTCTCCTGGATGATCTCAAGCATCCTGGTGGTGCCCTCTATACGGGCGGCCTCATCGGGGTTGCCCTTGCAATCGTCGAGAAGGGTGTGGAACTCCTCATCTCCGTCCCAGGGATGTTTATTGTATGACATACCGCCGCCGATGGCGTTGGTGCGGTTCAGCGCTCCCAGAACGGTGTCTCCCATGGAAAAGTCGACGGCCATATCCCACATCGACGCGTCAAAGATGTAGGTGAACCAGGAGCCTGGGTCTGTGGTGATGATCTCAACGGTCACACCTATCGCGCGGAGGTCCTCCTGAATCAGCTCGCAGCAAGCCAGAGAGTCCGCGGAGCCGTTGTTTACTATGGTGAGCGTCTCATTGACAAGTCCCGACGACTCTGCCAGCTGCTTTGCCAGCTCAACGTTCTGACCCTCTCCGTAGTAGCCCTTATCGAGCCATTCGTCCTGCTGGTCGTCTTTGCCCATTGCTACGGGCAGTCTTGAGACGGTCGCGTTTCCTCCGTATGCGATATTGACTATTCCTTCGCGGTCTATGGCATAGGTCACGGCTTTACGGGCGTCAAGGTTATCGAAGAAAGCGGAGCCGGGATCGTTGCTGAACCACATGGATTTTGCATAGCCCTGGCTGCGAAGAATGACCTCATAGTCGGGCATCGCCTGGCAGTATTCCAGATCCTGGAACGCTATCGAGGTATAGTCGGTCTCTCCGGTATCAAGAGCGTTTACGCGCTGCGTGGCCTCGGAAAGGAAATTGAACGTGATCTGTCTCAGCTTCGGAGCCTCGCCCCAGTAATCATCGCGGCGCTCAATGATCCATTGGCTGTTCGTTACCATCTTGGTCATTCTGTACGGGCCTGTACCCATGGTCTCGGTGGGCACGGTTGCCTCGTCAAAGGATTCCTTGTCGAACATATAGATCGACGGCCAGGTCCCCGTCTCCATGCCGACCTCGTAGATGTCGAAGAAGACCTCAAGAGTGTAATCGTCGATGACTTTTGTTTCGTCAAAAAGAACTCTGGTGAGGAGCGAGGACGCTCCGGGGCGGTTGCAGGCGCGATAGATAGTGAATGCAACGTCTTCTGCCGTGAAGGGATTGCCGTTAGCGAATGTGACGCCCTCCCGCAGATGGATGGTCCAGTGGGTCGGTTCCATATCGATCTCGGTAGCCAGGACCCAGACATACTCACCTTCCGGGGTCACGTCGAAGAGAGGCTCGTAGATGCAGCGCAGTGCACCCATGCAGTCATAACCGATGTTGAACATGGGGTCAAGGGTGCCGCTGTCGGCGGTCAGGGAGCAGACGAGAGTGTCCTTTACGGCGACAGGCGCGCCGGTTTCGCTTGTCGCCGAGTCCTTGGTGGTGTCGATCGTGGATACGCTGTCGGTTTTCTGAGTGGCCGAGGGGGATGCGGGGGCTGCGGTTTCTTTTTCGGCTTCGGGGGTCTCCTTTGAGCCGCAGGCTGCGAGGGACAGTGTAATCACGCAGACGAGCAGCAGAGCAAGGATCTTTGACACAGACTTTTTCATCATTTCTCCTCCTTGTTTTTGAGTGATCTAATTCGTTTGGTATGCCTGCGCTTTTTTTATCTCATGGCAGCGACAGCAGGACACGAAATGGCCCCGCTCGACTTCTTCGAGCTGTTGTGCCTGCGCGCAATCCGGTGCGGCATAACGGCAGCGCGCAGCAAAGCGGCAGCCCGGCTTCGGGTTGATGGGAGAGGTGATCTCCCCTTGCATAATGATACGTTTCTTCCTGTTGTGGATGCTGGGAACGGGGATCGCGGACAGCAGTGCCTGAGTATACGGATGCATCGGATTTTCAAACAGCAGCCCCGAGGGCGCCTTTTCGACCATGTGGCCCATATACATGACCATAATGTCATCGGAGATGTACTTCACCACAGAGAGGTCGTGGGTCACGAACAAGTAAGCGATGTTCCTTTCCTCCTGCAGATCCAGCATCAGGTTCAAGATCTGGGCCTGGATGGACACGTCAAGAGCGGAAACCGGCTCGTCGCATACGATAAACTTGGGTTTGAGCGCAAGCGCTCTGGCAACGACGATCCTCTGGCGGCGGCCTCCGTCCAGCTCGTGAGGATACGCATTCTCATAGTCCTCCGCAAGTCCGACTACCTTCATCAGCTTCAGCGTCTCTTCGCGGCATTCGGCCTTGGACAGCTTGCCCTGAAGCAGCAGCGGCTCCATGATCGACTGGCTTACGGACATTCTGGGATCCAGAGAAGAGTACGGATCCTGGAAAATGATCTGCATATTCTCCCGCAGACGGCGCAGGTCCTTTTTTGACGGATTCGATATGTCCTCCCCTTCAAAGCGGATGGTCCCCTCCGTAGGTTCTATCAGATGCACGATCGTACGGCCCAGCGTTGTCTTCCCGCAGCCCGACTCGCCCACGACGCCAAGGGTCTTGCCCGCTTCAAGAGTGAAGGAGATATCGTCCACCGCATGTAGCTGCCTGTCGCCGCCTGCGCGGAAATATTTCTTCAGATGTTCGACTTCAAGGAGTGGGGCCATGACTCAACCTCCTTTTTTGCAAAGTGACACTTTACGATGTGGCCGGGGGATATCTCCACAGTCTCCGGAGACAGTGTCTTGCAGCACTCCCGGGCATCGTTACAGCGCTCGCAGAAATGGCAGCCCGGCCTCAGCTCCTTCATGTTGGGCATCAGGCCCTTGATCGGCTTCAGCCTGGTCTCGCCGGAATCAAGTTTCGGAAGCGAATTGAAAAGGCCGATAGTATAGGGGTGTGTCGGGTGATCGAAGATGTGCTCCAGGTTACCGTACTCCACGACCTGACCGCCGTAGATAACGGCGACACTGTCACAGCAGCTGGCCACGACTCCCAGGTCGTGTGTGATCAATATAACGGAGGTGCCCAGCTTTTCCTTTAGGTTCTGTATCATCTCCAGCACCTGTGCCTGGATGGTGACGTCGAGAGCGGTCGTCGGCTCGTCGGCAAGCAACAGTTCCGGATTACATGCCAGAGCCATGGCGATCACAACGCGCTGCTTCATGCCCCCCGAGAACTGGTGAGGATACTCTCCGTAGCGCTCCATAGGGATGCCGACCATCTCAAGCATATCGCAGGCGCGCTTTTCCGCTTCGGCTTTGGTGATCTTGTTATGTACCGCGATAGTCTCCGCTATCTGGAATCCTACTTTTTCGATCGGGTTCAATGCCGTCATCGGATCCTGAAATATCATAGCTATCTTGTTTCCGCGTATCCTGCGCATCTCCTTCTCTGAAAGATCGAGTATCTCCTGACCCTTGTAGTTTATGCTTCCGCCGCAGAGCTTGGCGGGGGGCGTCTGCAGGATACGCATGATCGATCGGGCGATGGTCGTCTTGCCCGCGCCGGTCTCACCCACGAGGCCCAGGGTCTCCCCTTTGTACAGCGACAGGTTGACCCCGTTTACTGCGTAGATGATCGCACCGTCCGTATGGTATTCGACCTTCAATCCAGTAATATCAAGAATTTTTTCTCCCATTACAAACACCTCAGTTCTTAAGACGCGGATCCATCGCATCCCTTAGTCCGTCACCGAGGAGGTTGAAGGCCAGAACCGTAAGCATGATGCAGATCCCGGGGTATAATGCCAGCGTCGGGTTTCCGCGCATATAGTTCCTGGCGTCGGAGATCATAGCGCCCCACTCGGGGATCGGAGCCTGGACACCGAGTCCGACAAAACTGAGCTGCGCGCCCGCCATGATGCAGTTGCCGATGCCCATCGTTATGCTGACTATGACAGGTGCGATCGCGTTCGGTATGATATGCTTGATGATGTTGTACGCGTCCCTCGCATTGACTGACTTTGCCGCTTCGATGTACTCCTTCTCCCGTACGGTCAAAATGGATGCGCGCATCAGCCGCGCGGTGCCCGGAACGAAGCCGACACCGAGGGCGATTATCGCATTTCTGAGGCTCGGTCCGAGGACTGCCGCGAGCGTGACCGTCAGAAGGATCATCGGTATGCCCTGATAGATATCAAGGAATCGCATTATCAGGTTATCTATCCTGCCTCCGTAATAGCCGGCAACGGAACCCAGGATAATACCCAATACGGCGGAGATCGCCGTTGCTATGAATCCCATTGCCAGAGAATAGCGAGCGCCGTACAGAAGGCGGCTCAGGATATCCCTCCCGAGACGGTCGGTCCCCAGCAGATGGGCCCTTGAGGAACCCTCCATGGGGTGCTTCTTATCCTGGACCTCGTAGCCGTAAGGAGCGATGAGCGGTGCCAGAACGGCTACCAGGATAATAGCGAGGAGAACAAACATGGATATTACGGCTGCCTTATCTTTTTTGAGCCTTCTCCATATCTCGGGCAGCCCGGACTGGGAATTATGCCTCTGCTTTACCACGTTTTGCCGCCCCCTTTCCTGCTTTTTTTCTTGTTCTTGCGTATTGAGACCGGATACGCGGATCAACAAAAGCAAACACGATGTCGATCAGAAGTATCATCGTGCAGGACACGGTGGACAGGAACAGAACGCTGCCCTGGATAGCCGGATAGTCGCGGTTCGTCAACGCGGTCAACGAATACGAGCCGAGGCCCGGCATTGAAAAAATCGTTTCCGCGATAAGCGCGCCGCCCAGAGCCATACTGTAGAGGCCGCCGACTGTCTGGATGACAGGGATCAGAGCATTCTTAAGGGCGTGCCTGAAAAGCACGGTGCCTTCATGCAGGCCTTTGGCTCTTGAGGTGACGATATAGTCCTGCCTTATGACCTCCAGCATATTGGATCGCATCTGCCGGGCTATCGACGCCGCATAAGCCACGGCCAGAGAAAAGGTCGGCAGGAACCAGCTCTTCCAGGATGCGACGCCGGCAGACGGCACCCAGCCCAGCTTGACCGCAAACAGCTGTACGAGCAGCAAAGCAAACCAGAACGGGGGCATTGAAACGCAGAAAAGGGCAAGGAAGATCGCAAGGTTGTCCTTCCAGGTGTATTGGTTCGTTGAAGAATAGACACCGATCGGAATACCGATAAACACCGCGATAGTCACGCTGAGCGTCGCGAGCAGCACGGTATACGGAAAACGGCTCATCATATCGTGCATCACGTCTTTCTTGTTGATAAACGACGTGCCGAACGTGCCGTGCACCGCATTCCAGATGAACCTCCCGTAACGCACTATCAGCGGATCGTTCAGGTGCAATTGTTCGCGGACTTGCTCAACCTCCCAGTCCTCGGCCTCAACACCGGCGACCGTGCGAGCAACGTCGCCCGGCGCCAGGTCGATCAGGATCAAAACGATGAAAGAGATCCCTAACAGGATGGGGATCATGATCAGGAGTCTTTTTACGACATAACGAATCATAAACCGCTGGTCCTCCTGTATTTAATGTTTTGAAGGGTTCCCTCTGATGCCCGGGCAGAACAGACGGATACTCAGTTGTATCTGCCCAGATACCTGGCCGCGGTGTAAGCGGAGCCGGTCGCGTTCAGGATCGTGGAGCTGAAGCGGCAGTCGCCGACCATGTGGAAGATCGGAGCGACGTCGTTGAACTGAAGAGCCTCTTTTGTGCGGGACTTCATACCTGCGGCATAAACAACCGTGTCGGCTTCATAGAAAACCTCCCCGACCGGTCCTGCGCACAGTACGCCCCGGTCCGTGATCTCCTCTGCGCGCGTATTCAGGTGCAGCGGGATCTTCTTCTGTATAAGCATGTCCTTAACGGCCAGCTTGTGGCAGGAGTTGCCTCCGTCGTTTATATCCCCGGCCATTTCAACTATCCCGACTTCATAGCCCAGATCCTTCAGGTATATCGAAAGCTCTGTGCCCGCAAGTCCCGCCCCGAGGATCAGGACCTTGCCGCTCAACAAAGAGGGATCCGCAAAGGCCCGGACAGCGGAGAAGACGTTTGCGTTGTCTATTCCCGGGATAGGAGGCTTCACAACGTCGGAGCCGATGGCACAAATAACGGCGTCCGGATGCATCGATCTCGCGTACTCATATGTGACATCGGTGTTCAGGCGGATGTCCACACCCGCGGCGGTGACCTTGCGCTTCTGCTGATCTATGTACTCGTGCAGCCTCTCTTTGAAAGGAACGTTGCGCTCGCAGAGTATATTGCCGCCGAGCTCACCGGTCTTTTCGCACAGGGTCACGTCATGCCCGCATTCGGCCGCCGTCAGGGCGGCCTGCAAACCGCCGATGCCCCCGCCGATGACCAGCACTCGGAGCTTGCGCGCCGCAGGCAGAGAATAATAGTTCTCCCTGTGGCGCTGTGCCTCGGGGTTCAGTGCGCATACAAGGTCTCCGTGGGCAACGGTCTGTGTAAAGCAGGTGAGGCAGCGCATGCACTTTCTTATATCTTCGATCCTGCCGGAGCGAACTTTGTTGGGAAGGTCCGGATCGCAGCAGAGCTGTCTTGCCATGTAGATTATGTCTGCCTTGCCGGAGGCCAGCACCTCCTCCATGACGTAGGGGTCGCTGAAGCCGCCGGCGACGCCCACCAGCGACTTCTTGACATGCTTCTTTATTTCCGCAGAGATGTCGGCATGATGTCCCTGAGGATAGAACATACTCAGATGGGTACGGGAGAAGGATTCCGGGTGCATGGTATCGAGAGCGCTGACGGAAACGCTGATGATGTCGGCATGGCCGTCCAGCTGCTCCGCGATGCGGCAGCCTTCCTCGACGTCATAACCGTCCGGAACGATCTCCGTACCGCTGATGCGGAATTCCACTGGAAAACCGCGGCCGCAGACGCGGTGAATCTCGTCGACCGCCATGACCGCGAACCGGCAGCGGTTCTGCACGTCCGCGCCTCCCCACTTGTCGGTGCGGCGGTTCTCCGCCGGACTGAACCAGTGCTGGAACGCTCTGGAGTGGGCGCCATGTATGGAGACCATTGGGAAACCGGCCCGCTTTGCAGCCAGTGCTCCAATGCCGAAATCCTTTATAACTTCGAGGATACGCTCCTCGGACATCTCCTTTACAACCAAACCTTCTTTGGTGACCATGTCGCTCGGGCCTTCCAGTACTCTGCCTTCCGCCATAAACATGTGCAGAGAGGGCTTGCTCGGCCCCGAGCCGCTGAAGACGAGTTCCATGGTGGGGATCGCTCCGTGTCGCTTTACGACGTCCGCCATCCGGGAGTAATTGTAGTTTTGCATATTCACGATGTCCCGGGGCCACTTCTTGTCGTTGAACTCGGTATGATCGATGATCACCTCCCCCTCGGCAACGGTGGCGGCGCCTCCGATCGCTATGCGCTCAAACGCCATGAGTCCGTCTGTGCTGGGCTGGCCGGGCGCTATGTCGTCGGTATGGCCCGTCGGCGCACAGAACATGTGGTTGCGATAAACTACATCTCCGACCTGGAGCGGTGCAAGCAGGTGGGGAAAGGTCTTGAATGCGTCTACCATAACAATCTCCTTTCGTCCCGGCGCTTTTGCGCCGATGTATGTATATTTTTATTTATTTGTTTTTATTTTCGGTCTTCACTGTTTTTCGCCGGACGCCGGCAGCTCCTTCTCCTTTGTGCCGCGCATATCCCAGGGGACAAATTTCCCGTCAAGCACGGCGCGGTAATATATAACGCAAAACGCAACGGGTATTATGGATACGAAGTACAAAGTGGAGTATCCGAGTGCCTCCGCAATAAAGCCGCCTCCGATACTTCCGATGATCATGCCGATGTCCCCGCAGATACCTACCGTGGATGCGGCAACCCCCCTGCGTTCGTTAGGTACGGAGCGGATGACCATACTGCTGAGCAGGGGGGAGAGGATGGCATTGCCAGAAGCGGACAGAACCGCGGCGAGGCAATACATGAATGTATTTTTACAAAACCCAAGCACTATGAGCTTGGCAAAAAAGAGTACAAAGGACATATATATCCGTTTTCTCGGGAAAGGATCAGCTGCCTTGAAACGGTCCAGGAGCAGACGGGCGGCAACCATAACGATGGCGCTGAGAGTAGCAAACCAGCCGGGGTTGGGGATGCCGATCTCGCGGCCATACAGAGTAAGGAAGGTCTGAACACCCATCGTGAGATTCACCGAGAATGCCAGAGGTATCGCCGGTTTCAGACAGCGTATGTCAAACAGCTGCCTGACATCAAACACGTCTCTGAGTTTCTTCTTCTCAGGTGCCTCGTTTTTTCGGAAAGTCACAAAAAACGAAACCGCAATTCCGGTCACGATGGCGATCGTGGACCAGACCACGAGAGGACCCGGGCCTCCGGTGTTATACGTTTTTATTGCCAGGGCGGGAGTTGCGGAAGTGGCCAGGCTGTTGATAAGAGCGATGTAGCCGACGCCTCTGTCCATCTGGCTGACGGGGATCTCGTCATATGAGCAGGCTGTTACCATCGTTTGAGCGCTGCCTATACCCAACCCCTGGATCAGGCGCAGCCCGACGAAAAGGCCGAAGATCGGCGAGAACAGCATCAGGATCATGCTGGATACGTAGACAAAGCATGACAGGATAAAAGTCACCCGCCGGTTGCCGTTGTCCGCGAACCAACCGGTGATCGGTCTTGAGATCAGACAAAGCGCGGAGTACAGGCCATGGACAAGGCCGAACGTCGCTCTTGTGCCTCCGATATCGATTATCCAGTAAGAGAATGCGGATCCGACAATGAAATTGCCAAAACTGACGAGACAGGACACCAGGATAATGATAACAAAACCCTTGTTCCAGAGCGCTGAGTTAGGTTCCAAAGCCTTCGGGCTTTTCCCGGCCCCGCCGATCCGATTCATGGGATTCAGAATACCACCACCAATATTTACTTTGTTTGTAACATATTGTATATGATATTACTTCCTGTTGGCAGGTGCAATGCAAATTGCTGTTCTGCCCATCCGGACTACCGGATGGATCAATCCCATCCTTGCATCGGCTCTCATGCCCGTCTAGCCCAAAGCAGGTGCCTTTCCGTATTACTACAGAATCGTCTAGGGGTCGTTGACACTATGGTCCAACGATGATAGCATTGATAATAAAATGTACTTTGTCCGACAGGTCGTGAAAATAATGGAACTGTTTCATAAAAATCGTCAGCAGGAACAGGGCGGCAGCCCGGTGCAAAAGGCTCTGCGCCTGGCAGCCCTTCACAGCAGGAGAAATCTGGCGATCTGCGTAATCTTTGTGGCTGCCTTTGTGGTGATCCGAGGCGTGTCAGGTGAGAAGACCTTCGTGCCGCTGCTGGAGGAGACACGGTTCAGTATCGTGGCCCTTGACGGGACGACACACAGCTTTGTCTATGCGGAGGCAGATTCTATAGAGCTTTTCGACGACTTTCGATCATTTGACCGGGGAGTTCCCGTCAATGCGGCGGAGACCAGGCGGCTCATCAGCGGCACATATCGAAACGCCGAGTTCGGTGAGTACCAGCTGCATGCCGTGAAGAAACTCAACAATTATATCGTGGTCCGCCGCCCCGAAGGCGTTCTGGTGTTCAATCTGGAATCCGACGAAACCACCCGGGCACTGTATGCTTCCTTCACGGAGGATCTGAATTGATCTTAATGATAGCACTGGGCAGGCGGTTCAGACGCGGCGAACGACACACAGCCATAGACAATATCACATTATTGACCAATACATAATAATACAATTTCCAGTATGTTGCAAGCCGAAATCTCTGTCCTATAAAGATATTCGTGTGGATATAAATTCGCCTGCAGGAGAGGCGAAGCTCCTCCTGCAGGCGACAACCCGTTATAGCATAAACACCGCGAAAGCCATAATTCAAACGCCCGCAGATAAACGCCTCTGCCCCGCCCGCAAATGACCGCAAGTCCCGGCTGCCTGAGCGCTTATGACTTGACTTATTTTCATAAATCCATATATTGAATCCATGAGCACAACCAATGACAGTCGCCAAGAGGATGTCTTCCGGGATGATACGGCGCCCGGGCTGCAGTCCGGAAGACAGCCCTTGACTCATTAAGGTCAAATAAACGTGATGAAAAGGAGAATCCAATGGCAAAGAACCCGTATCTCGTTCGCACTGCCCACCCCGAAGACTGCGTGGCAGTACACGGCAACAGCTCGAGCCCGCTCGAAGTGCGCGATTTCTTTTTGCCCGTCGAGTCGATACAAAAAGATGAGATCACCTGCATGATGTTCCATAAGCGCAGTGAAGAGAAACCCTATATCGATTACCACCAGCACACCTCCGGCAGCGAAACGTTCATCCCCATCAGGGGCAGGATCGAAATAATCGCTCAGGGCGTCAAAACGTATATGGTCCCGGGCGACATATTCCACATCCAGCCATACATGAGCCACAGCTTTCAGGCGGTGGAGGACGAGAGCTATATGATGTGCCTGTTTCAGGGCTTCGATATGATCAACACCGTCAATCTGCACGGCTCCGATCCCTACACTATCGAGGACGAGAAGCACCGCGCCCTCTATAACAAGCTCTGTCACAAGATGGACCGCCTCGTGCCCGATCCGATCGATCTGGAGCGCGAGAAAGTTTTCTGCCTGCGCCGCCAGGGGACGGGCCTTTTCTCATACAGCTACCCCGGAATCGACCTGCATCTGAAAGTGGGCCGCTGGGAGACCCACGGCCAGCGTGAGATGTGGGAGGCCGACATGAAAAAGGGCGTGAAGATCCGCTGGGACAACCTGCAGACCGACTACCGCCTGTTCTTTATCAACAAGGGGGTCGTGGACTTTACGATCAACGGCGAAACGTTCACCGTCGACGAGGAAGCCCTCGTCCGCATACCGCCGTTCAAAAAATTCTCGATCGAATGCAGGGAGGACTCCCGCGTATACGACCTCGACTGCCCCGATCTGCTACACTCCATGCTCGAAGAGCTCGGCGACCCCGCGAAAGACCGGGCGCCGAAGGACCCCGGCGAGCTCCTTGCTCTCAAGGAAAAATTCGGATGCACCGTCACCTCATATGAGTATGACCCGGCCTGAGCTGTCTGCCCAATAAATATGGTTTCCCGGCTTTTCCCGGGTGCATGAAACCCCTCGGCAAATACGGCCCGCCTCGCTCCGAGGCGGGCCTTTCTGTCTGTGCGCAGCTGCAGGCTCCCGGCTTAAGCGCAACGTCCGCCGATACCGGCGTGTTAAATTTCAGTATTGATTTCCATTTTTTTGTGGTAATATCTTACTGGGAGAGGTTTCACAAATAGCAGATACGGCACACGGCCGCACCGGAAACATTTATTACAGGAGGCACAGTTATGAAAAATCACCGATCGATCCTGTGCGCACTGCTGGCTATAGCGATGGTATTGTCTTTCGGCTCCTGCACCGGAACCGCGGGGAAAGGCGGCGTCGAGGAGCCCGCGCCCCCTGAAACCGCCCGGGCGGAACCGGCTCCGTCCGGGACGGCGCCCGAAGAGCCCCCGGCCGCCGTTACAGAACCGTCCGATCCGCCCGAGGACAGGCCGGATCTTGTCATCCTCAGCCGGGAGGAGTATGTGAACAGGCCGCGCGGGATACAGGAGGGGACTGTCTTCAGCTTCGGGATCGTCGGAGCTCTTTCCCCATATGGGGCGCTCCCGTGGAACGTTACGCCCGCCGGATGGCTCACGGGTAGTGTGTTTGAGGGTCTGCTCTACATGTACATGAACGACCCCGGTGATATACGGGGCTGCATCGCCGAGAGCTGGGAGCACAGCGACGATTATCTGACGTGGACGTTTCATATCCGTGGCGGCGTCACTTTCACAAACGGCAGCCCCTGTGACGCGGCCGCCGTAGAAAAAGCCTGGGACTATATCTCGAAAGAACAGCAGCACTATTTTGCAAACAACAACATCGAGTCCTGGGAGAGCTCAGGCTCCGGCAAGTTTGTGGTACGTCTGAGCGCCCCCTGCCCCTGGTTCGAAGCCGCCATGTGCGGAGGCGGCTTTTCCGTAGTCGACCCATACGCGCTAACACTTTACGGCCCTGAGGACGTGAGGGCTGCTGTCGGAACCGGCCCTTACTTTATAGACAACGATAAATATGATCCCGAGAACGGCATCGTTCTGAATGCAAACGCCGCCTACTATCTTGAAGAGAGGATGCCTTGCATTCAGACGGGCGTTTTCAAACCTTTCGGGAGCGCTGAGGAGGCACTCAACGCGCTCATCGGAGGAGAGATCGACGGAACCGTTATCGGCAGCCCCTGGAAAAAATTCTTTACGAACAGCCATTACACGGACGGTCATCAGTACCTTCTTGAAGAGGGCTATCCGGGCAGGATCGCGGTGTGCCCGGGCGCTTCAAACCCGATGTGGCTGAACGCGAAACAGGCCGAGATTTTCACCGTCCCCGAAGTCCGGGAGGCAATGTGCAGGTTCATCGACTTCGCCTCCGTAAACGAACAGGCGTTTGCCGGCCTGGGCAGCGTTCAGGACAGCCTCTGGGCGAAAGGCTCGTCCGCCTATGTGAGAGCCGAGGGGTTCTACTGCGACCCGGACGAAGGCCTGCGGCTTCTGGCCTCCGCGGGGCTGGAGCCGTCGGATATCAGCTTTGAGGTCGTTTATTACGAAGAAGAAGTTCTCCTTGCGGTGCAGCGCGAACTTGAAGCAGTTGGCGTCGATATGCGGCTCAAACCCTATGACCCCTCCTCAAGCTTCACGTCCCTGACTCGCGAGCCTGTCTCTTTCATAAACCCCGGATACAGCAACACGTCCCCGTACGGTCTCTGGAAGCTGATCCTCCCTCCCGGCGCCCCGGTCAAGCTGTGCTGGCAGGACATATACGACCCCGGGCTCTATCAGGCGATGCTCGACGAATATGACGCGATGTCGACAGCTTTGACATGGGACGATATGCTCAGTCATTGCCGTCAGATCACAAAGTACGTCCAGGATGACTTCGGCGCGATCGGCGGCGTGCAGGCGCCCGTATTGATCGCGCTGAACGGGGATTTCAAGAACGGCGTCTACTTCACCGAAAACTGTCATATCCAGCTCTATTATCTGTATAAGTGAAGAGCTGCCGCTTTTCATATACCTTGCGCCTCCGATATGCCGGGCGGGAATATTATTCTTGAAAAGAGCAAAAATAACCCCGGAGGTGCTTATTATGGAAATAACCCTGACACAAAAAGAGAGGATGCTCCTCGAAGACCAGAAAAGCCACGAACAGCTGTGCATCCAGAAGTATCTGACCTACGGCAATCAGGTCTCGGACAACCAACTGAGGCAGATATGTTTCGCAAACGGCCAGTCGGAGGTCAGCCATCTTGATTCGCTGAATCAGCTGCTGTGCGGAAAGCTGCCTCAGATGGATCAGCAGCAGAGTCAGACGGCGCAGCAGAGTTCGGGCGGCGCTCAGACCGCGTGCTTCTCTGACGAGGACATCTGCAAAGACCTGCTGGCTACGGAGAAGTATGTCTCGGGCGCGTACAACACTGCGATATTCGAGTTCTGCAACACGAACGTGCGCGACGTACTGAACCACATCCAGAAAGAAGAGCAGAAGCACGGAGAAGCGATCTCCCAGTATATGATAAGCAAGGGCATGTACGCAGTACAGTGATTTCGGCGTCCTAAAAGCAGATCACATGTCAGGAACGGGCCGCGCCGCGTGCGCGGCCCGTGAGCGAGTCAAAGAAAACTTGTTCTCCAGCACGCTCTGCTCCCGACTGAGCGCCGATACAAAATAATGCGCCGTGAATATACTGTTTCAGCGGGTCAATTAACGGAATCCCGCAAAAACGATTTGAAAGGACTTTGGCGCATTATGACAACATATGTTGTGCGGCCCGGCGACTCGCTGTATCAGATAGCCGGGCGCTTCGGCGTGAGCCCCGACTCGATCTCGGAGGCGAATATGCTGGACCGTCAGCCCTATCTGGTTGTGGGGCAGGCACTTGTGATACCGACGGAAGAACAGGCGTATACAGTGAAAGAGGGTGATACGGTCTTCCTGATCGCGAGGTCGTTCGGGGTGAGCATGGAAAGCATCATAGAACTGAACGGCCTGAGCCCGCCCTACACGCTGAGCATCGGCCGGGTTCTGCGCATACCGGAAAGAAGCCGCAACTACGGAGTTATTGAGGTGAACGCCTACTATGAAGCGACGACTCCTCAACCGTCGCAGTTCATAGGCGAGGTCGGCCCGTATCTGACGTACATATCGCCCTTCAGCTATACGATAAACTCTGACGGCAGCCTTAACCCGATCGACGACGCGGCGATCCTGGCTGCGGCCCGCAGCAACAATATCGCGCCGCTCATGGTCATAACGAATTTTTCGGGCGGCAACTTCAGCACCCCGATAGTCGACGCGGTCCTGACAAACCCTGCGGCGCAGCAGACGCTTATAAACAATGTCCTCGGGGTCATTAGGGAAAAGGGCTACTACGGTCTGAATATAGATTTCGAGCGGATATCCCCGTCAAACAGGGAGGCATACAACAGCTTCCTGAGGCGCGTCACGGACGCTTTCAGGCCGCTGAACATACCGGTCAGCGTCGCCCTCGCGCCCAAGGATTCCCCCGCTACGACCGGCGCCTGGCACGGAGCCCACGACTACGCGGCTGTCGGCAATATAGTCGACTTTGTAATACTGATGACCTATGAATGGGGCTGGTCAGGCGGCCCGCCCTACGCCGTCTCCCCGATAAACCTGGTCGAGGACGTCATCGAGTTCGCGGTCAGCGTCATGCCGGCGGATAAGATAATGATGAGCCTGCCGCTGTACGGGTACGACTGGACGCTCCCGTACGTGCCCGGAGGCCCCTTTGCAAGGAGGATCAGCCCGCTTGACGCGGTGGTGCGCGCCGCCGAGCGGGGCGCCGGGATACAGTACGACGCTCTGACACAGACTCCGTTCTTCAATTACTACGACGACCGGGGCAGGCAGCATGTCGTCTGGTTCGAGGACGCCCGCAGCGCGCGCGAGAAACTGCTTCTGATCAATAAGTACGGCCTTCGCGGCGTCAGCTTCTGGGTCCTCGGCGAGGAATTCCCGCAGGTCTGGCTGGTGATGGACGATATGTTCCGCATTGTTAAATTCTGAGCTCCCGTCCGGGCAGACAATCAATAAATTTCCTTTCGCTGTCAAATTCGGCGCTCCGTCGGGGGCGCTTGTTCTTGCGCGGTGCGCTTTTACGGCGCTCCTGTAGACCCGCGGGCTTATTTGTGGTATTTTACTCGAAGGACCGCAAGCTGCGCGGTACGGCAATAACCGCATGAAAGGCGTGATATACACTGGACAATATCATACTGATCGGCATGCCCGGCGCGGGAAAAAGCACCGTCGGCGTTATCCTCGCAAAGCGCCTGGGCTATGACTTCATTGACACGGACCTCCTGCTGATAAAAAAAGCGGGCAGGGCCCTGCCCGAGATACTGAAAAGCGCCGGAGTCGACGGCTTTCTTGAGCTGGAGAGCGCTGTCGGACAGAGCATAAAATGCGACAGGACCGTCATCGCGACGGGCGGGAGCATGGTACTCCTTGAGGCCGCCATGGAGAATCTGCGAAACAGCGGCGTTGTCATATGGCTTGACACCGAACTTGAGGAGCTCGAGCGCCGGATAAGCGATAAAGCAGACAGGGGCATTGCCGCACGGCCGGGTGAATCGCTGGCCGACATATTCAAAATGCGGAGGCCCTACTACGAAAAATACTCGGACATCCGCATACCGTGCGTGGCAGGGACCGACAACGTCGTCGCAATGATCAGGCAGGCTCTGAACTACAGAGGTTCAGGCGCCTGAGAAAACCCGGTCCCCTGCGAGGTCCTGCCGCAGGCAACGGGGTATGGTCCCGGATAAACAGCGCCGCAGACTGTTTACGTATCAAAAAACAGGGGGCCGTTCGGCCCCCTGTTTTGACAGGCTGTAAAGTTTACGAGGGTGAGGTCGCTTTCCAGAGGCTGTGGAGGTTGCAGTATGCGTATACGGCCTGCACCTCGTCCCCTTCGCACAGTGCGAAGCAGATCTCGGGTTTGTCACCGGGGTGAAGCTGTTTGCGCTGGTTTCCGGAGTTGCACTGCAGCGATACCCACTCTATGTAATGCTCCGGGAGCATGGGGTGCGGAAGCGCGCCCACATTGACGGTCACCTTGTTCCCTTCCACTTTATACACGGGAAGGTGCTTTTCTACCGCCGCGTCCGTGGTTCCGGGGATGATCTCCTGCATTTCTTCCCCGCAGCATACGACGGGAATGCCGTTATACTTGGCAAATGCAACAATGTTTCCGCAGATCTTGCAGATATAGAATCTCTGTTCCATTTTTTACCCCCACTTTCCTGCGCATATGCGCATAATATCTGATTTGTCGGTGAACCTGCAGAGCTGTGCTCTATTCTCGTATAGCCGCATAATATCACATTTTCCTGAAGTTCACAATAATAATTTGTTCCCGCGCCCCGCGTCGGACCGGTTCGTTTTGAGTCCGAAAAAACAAAACGCGCCCGTCGCGGGCGGGCGAAAGACGGGCGAAAATCTCATGCCGGTGTTTTCCGCTTTTACATAACGGCGCTGCGGCAGATCAGGCCGGGCCTGTATCACGCGGGAGGGTCAATCCTCCCGCGCGCGCTTTAATATCTCGGAATACAGGCTGTTGCGCGAAATGCGAAAGCGCTCCGAGGCCTTTTTCGCCGCGTCTTTTACCGACATGCCCTCCTCAACAAGCCCGAGAGCGTACTCAACGGCCTCCTCGTCGTCCGCCTCGGCCGGCTGTCCGCCTGCCCCCTCGACAACGATGACAAATTCCCCGCGGGGAGGAATCTGTGTAAAGTGTTCAATGGCCCCGGAGAGCGTTGTATGCAGAATCTCCTCGTGGATCTTCGTGAGTTCCCTGCATATCGCGGCCCTTCGGTCGCCCAGACACTCATAAAGGTCGCGCAGCGTATATAACAGCTTGTGAGGGGCTTCATAGAAGACCATCGTGCGCTCCTCCGGGCGCAGCTTCTCCAGGTGCTCCCTCCGGCTCTTCGTGCCCCGGCTGAGAAAGCCCTCGAAACAGAACCGTCCCGTCCTTATCCCGGAGGCGGCGAGCGCCGCTGTCAGGGCGCTGGGTCCGGGGACCGGGCTGACGACGACTCCGTTCTGCCGGCACAGGTGGACGAGATCCTCGCCCGGGTCCGATATTGCCGGCATTCCCGCGTCGGTGACGAGGGCGCAGCTCTCCCCGGCGAGCAGTCTGCTCAGTATCCTCTCCCCGCTCGACGCGCGGTTATGTTCGTAATAGCTGACGAGCGGTTTGCGCAAACCGAGATGGTTCATCAGCTTGAGCGTAACGCGCGTGTCTTCTGCCGCAACGAAGTCGACCGACCCGAGGATCTCTGCGGCCCGGGGCGACAGGTCGCCCAGGTTTCCGATCGGTGTTCCAACAAGATAGAGCGTACCTGCCAAATCAACCCTCCCCCTGCTCCGCCGGGCTTCCGGCCTGCCTGCGGTATATTTCAAGTATCTCCCGGGTGTAGGCCCCGTCCTCACCGCGAACGACGAGGGGCGGCAGCATCTTCAGGCCCGGGTTTGCCTGCTTGCGCGCGTCGAGCAGCATGAGATATGCCGGGTGATCCGCCCTGCTGTGGCAAAGGCGCATGCGTTTCGGTTCAAGGCGCGCCGCCGACAGCGCGGCGAAGAGCTCGGCCATGCGCTCGGGCTTCCAGCACAGGCAAAACGAGCCCCCGTTTCGCAGCAGAGCCGCGGCAGCCCGGCACACGTCCGCCACCGTACAGCCGCCGCTGCGGGCGGTCCGCATATTTTCGTCCGGGCTCTGCGCGCCGCTGTGGGGATCGTAATACGGCGGGTTGCACACGACAAGATCGTACGCCCCGCATTTCATATATTTCCTGACCTCGCGAAGGTCGCCCTCGATCACGCTGACGCTGCTTTCAAGGCCGTTCAGCCCGATATTCATGCGAGCGACACCGGCCGCGGCCGGTACTATTTCAAGCGCGTCTATATATATCGAGCTCTCCCTGCCGAGCAGCATCAGCGGGATATAGCCGCAGCCCGTCCCCAGGTCCGCCGCGCGCTGGCCCCTTCTCAGGCGGACAAACGACGAGAGCAGCACTGAGTCCATGCCCAGGGGAAAATGCGCGCTGTCCCGGTAATACCTGTGCCCGCCCGGCCACAGCTCAAGCGTCTCGCTGCCCGGCACTGCCGGAGGGGTATCAGTCATCACCGTACAGGATCGTCGACGCCAGTATGAGGAAATTCGCGGCCGTCCACGAGGACCACGGGAAGGGGTCCGTCGGCGTCGGGAACGGGTGGTTCTCCACGGGTCTGCCGGTCGCCGGCTCGATTTCGGAGGGGGCATAGCCCAGGATCATGCCCTCCTGATTGACTTTATCGCAAAATGCCCGGGCGATGCGCTTTGCCTCCCCGGTCTTGCCGGCGCTTTGCAGCCCCACACAAAAGAGCATCTGCACGGGCGCAACGACCCTGCCCTTCATAAACAGATATGAATAGGTGCACTCAGGGCTCGTCATAGCCTCACTCGTAAGACCTATGGGCGACAGATACTCCTTTTCATCCGTCAGAGCCTCGGCTATGGTGTCTATGATGTCCTGCGGCAGGCGCTTTCCCAGGATTATCGGTTGATAGCACGCTATGCTGCGGCTCGGGACGATCTCTCCCGTCTTCGCAAGCCGCGCATTGAACTGTTTCCCGTCCCAGAACTCCTCCGTGAGTCTTTTGAGCATCACGCGGGAGCGCCTCATCCACTCCCCGGCTTCATCGCTCCGCCCGCACCCCAGAGCCAGACGGGCGCAGGCCTCCATCAGAAGGATGACAAAAGCCATCAGATCCGGCGCCTCCACCGGCAGCCCCTTCGAGAAAATCGTCGCCTCGTCCCAGCCCGACTCGTCGGCGTGGTGGTATACCAGCACCCCCTCCCTGTCTGACGCGCGGCATTTGAGCCAGAAATCGGCCCACCTGCAAAACGGCTCGTACATCCTGCCGCATTCCTCGGAGGTGAGAACGCCGTCCATATCCGCGTGTTCAAGCAAAAATGCCAGAGCAAACCCCTGTATCGCAGGTTTGCAGGCGAGGTAGTTCACGCTGTAGAAATCCACCCAGTCGGGCAGCATGCCGCTGCCCAGCTGGTACTCGAACATCGACTTTATCAGCCGCCACGCCTCTTCGGGGTCATTACGGATAGCCATGGCGTTATAGCTCTGCTGCCATGCAAAACCGTGTGAGAGCCAGAGCCTGTGCATCTGCACTATCGGACTCTGTATGACGGAGTGTTCGGAGGGCCCCATCCTGTGGCTCCAGATAGTGTACATGGCGTACAGCGCCATCTCGCGGTACTTCTCTTCGACCGGAGGGAATTTCTTGCAGAACGTTTCAAACTGGTGGTCGACTTCGGCCTTCGCGACGTCGTACTGCGCGTAGATCTCCCTGCGCACGATCTCCCGGGTGACACAGTGGATCGCGGTCTCGAGTACGCCGAAGCTGTCAGGCATAAGGTCGGCAACAAGATAGCAGGGCTGGTCGGCCTGGTTGTTCCAGGGCGCATACCCCGAGGCAGAACCGCGCAGGGGCACCACCAGCATCTTTCCGTGCAGGCCGAGGTTTATGTCGATGCAGCCGTAATCGACCGGACACAGGCAATCGTTGTACTCGGGCTCGACGACAAGCCGCAGCCCGGTCCCTTCGCTGCCCCTGATTCGTATGAGCTCGCTCTCGGCTATGCAGATCTCAAGTTTCCCCGCCCGGGTCTCAATGACGAGCTCCGTGGGTGTGGCCCGATAGGAATAATCGATATTTTTCCCGTTGAACAGAGGCACCAGTCTCACGAGGGCCCTCCGCTCCAGCACGAACCAGGGCGACACTCGGCTGAACGTCAGGTACAGGCCTCCGCCGGAGTACTCTTCATAGAAAGCTATACAGCTGTTCTCGCGGGAAAACACGGCCCGCGTCAGATCAAATCTTTCGTTTGTCCCGAACATTTCAGCCCTCCGATTCCTTTTTCTGCAGGTCCTCGTACGCCCTCAACAGTATCAGCGCGCTCGCCGCGGCCGCAGACGACCATGCTGCGCCAGGAGCGTGCTTTCCTCGCGGCAGGGTGTCGTATATCCCCTCCCGGCGGAGGCTCTCCACCACGTTTTCAAGAATATCCTCGCCATCCCCGTTGGCCAACATGCCCAGGATCACCATCTGCTCTGCGTTGAGCGAGATCCGGTCGCGGCCTTTTTCAAAGAGGAGGCCCTCCTTGCTCGAGCGCAGCGGATCCCATTTCAGAGCGTCTATAAGGCACTGCTGAGCGTCCTGGGGCAGCCTTCCACCGAGTATCAGGGGCACAAAGTTGAGCAGGCTTCCGCTCTCGACCATGCCGCCCGCCGCTCGGGAAACGTATCCCGTCGCGTGCCACAGGTCACAGAGCATTGAATCGATGACGTTTTCCGAGTACTCCCACCAGACTTCGGATTCGTCGATATTCAGATAGTTGGCTATACGGCCGATGACGTCCGACAGGACGGCCATGAACGTCATAAGGTCGGCGGTACAGACGGGGCAGCCTCCGCTGAACATCGTCGAACCGTGGAAGCCGCACTCCTCCCTGTAGTGATAGTGGAACTTGATCTCGCCGCTGACCCTGTAATTCATCCACCAGCTCGCGCAATAGACCAGATCGTGATAGACCTGCTTCCACCTCTCGTTGGAGATCGCCTCCATGCCGTAGTTTTTGATGAAGATCTCCGTCACGGCTCCGGCCATCGGGGCCCTGCTGGCGTTATAGAGGGTATACACGTCGTTCACCCAGTTCGGCAGCTGCCCGTTTTCCAGCATATACGGGAAGATATTCGTCAGGTAGTAGTACGACGTCTCCATATCGTTCGTTATCGCCATGGACTGCAAAAACTGATCCATGGAAAAAGCCATGCAGTAGCCGTTTCTGTTTGCGTAGATGACCTCGTTTTTCAGTACGCTGTGGGGGTTCCCTCTGTGGGGTATCTGGCGGCAGATCCAGATCGTATAAGCGGCCAGCCTCGCTGTCGGGCGGTTCAGTTCGCTGAACTCACCGTACTTCCTCCACCATACTTCATAATCCTCGCGGGCTTCCTTAACGCACTCGTCAAACGGGCGGTAGCTGTCCCGCCCCGGCTCGTTGGCTATATACTCATGCACGGCGGCCTCGAAGACGCCGCCGTCCCCGGGCGTGCACAGTATCTGCACGTCCTCCGGGCGCATCTTGTCAAGGATCCAACCGGCGTTGAAGTCAAGGCTCCCCGTGATGGGAACGAACAAAAGCTTGCCCACTGCGGCAAACGAGATCTCATACTGCCCGTTCAGGCGGTCCACCGCGCCTTCGTGGGTTTTCATCGGAGCGAAGAGGCGAAGCCCCACACCCTCCGCGCGTATGCGCAGAATGTCGGGTTCGTCAATCGCGAGCCTCACCGTGCCCTCCGCCGTCCGTATCTCAAGGCTGTCGGGCGTAGCGATGTACGTGTAAGGGATCTCTCTTCCTTCATGCCACGGCTTCAGATTTATAAGTCCGCTCCTGAGTTTGCCGGGTGCGTCGTACGTCAGGGATAAAAACAGCTCCCTGTGACCGCCGTTCGCCTCTTCAAAGACCATGAAGCGGCTTCTGGCCCTGCTGAAAACGATCTCGCTCAGATCCAGACTCTCTACAGTACTGTTCATCCTTACCTCCATTGCGCAACATACCGAAAACGACCTCCCGGTGCGTGGGAGGTCGTCACACATGCACCCGCTTCGCACCGGCAAAGCGCCCGCACTATAATAACCGATACTGTTTATGACCTGATTGTATATTGTGCCTGATGCTGTGTCAATATCCGAGGCCCCGACACAGATAACGGGGGGGCGCATCAGACCGCGCGCCGGGCGCCGAAGGCCTGCCATGCCGCCGCGGCGCGGTCAGGATCCCGCACCCCGGCTGCCCGTTTCATTCCTGACGGGCATATTGATCAGCCTTCCCCCGAAGGCCTGCGCCTCGTCGAGGCTGTGCGTCACGATTATGACTGTCCGCCCCGCTATGTTATCCCTGACGTACTGCATCGTGAGGAGCTTTGTTTTCTCGTCAAGCCCCTTAAAAGGCTCGTCAAGAAACAATATCTCGCTTTTCGCTAAGACTGCCCGCACGACCGCGACCCTGCGCCGCATCCCCCCGCTGAAATTACGCACGGGTTTATCGTGTTCGCCCGCAAGTCCGATTCTCTCAAGATGCTCCGCTATCTCTTCGCGGTACGTTTTCTTTCCGCAGACAAAGCGAATGTTTGACTCCGCGTTGAAACCCTCCAGGAGCCGGTCCTCCTGAAAAACGGCGCTCATCAGACGGGGCACCCCCCGCACCTCTCCGCCGTCGGCGAAATCCAGCCCCATCATTATGTTCAGAAGCGTCGTTTTCCCGCAGCCCGAGGGCCCCATAATGCAAGTCGTCTCCCCCGCGGGGAAAATGGCCGTAAATCCTGTCAGAACGCGGTTTTCGCCATATCTTTTTTCAAGGCCGGTCACTGTGATATCCACCGCTGCGACCTCCCCGTAAGCGCGTACAGACGCTTTAAAATGAAAGAAAAGAGCTTCTCGAAACCAATGCTCAGCAGGATGATCACCACAGTCCACGCGAACAGTTCCGCGGTGCTCAGGTACACCTTGGCCTCGTACAGCTTCTCGCCGATAGAGCCGTCGGGTATGCCTATCACCTCGCCCGCTATGCCCGCCTTCCATGCGAGGCCCACGGATACGCTGCTCGCGGAAACGATATGCGGCTCAAGCTGCGGCAGGTAAATATACTTTATCTTTTTCGGCAGGCCCGCTCTGAATACTTTCGCCATTTCAAGCAGCTTCCTGTCCGTACTTTTTATGCCCTGGAGCACGTTCGTGTAGACTATGGGCAGCACGATCAGGAAGGCGATCAGTACCGACAGGCCCTCGGAACCGATCACGATAAGGCACAGTATGATAAACGACGCCACGGGCACCGATTTTATCGTCTGTATAAACGGCCTGAAAAGCACTTCGACAAGGCGGAAACTCCCCGCCAGAGCGGCCAGAGCGCACCCGGCCGCCAGCGCCAGCAGAAATCCCGAGGCTATCCTTACAAACGAAAACGCCGCCGTCCTCAGAAAATCCGGAGAAGAGCAGATGCTTATGAGTTTCATGAACACAACGGCGGGCGTTACGAGCAGCGCGGGCCTGTCGACGATCGCTGCTGCGGCCTGCCAGACGGCAAGCGCGATCAGCACGGCGGCGGCCTGTTCGAGCCGCCTCTTACTCTTCATAGTAGAAATCGTTCCCGGGGAGCGAACCTCCGACCGCCTTGGGATTCTGATCGAACAGTACTTTTAAATAGCCCTGCACGGCCGACTTCATCTTCTCCCCCGCCATATAAGTGATGTTGCACTCGGGAATAGCTTTTTCGGCCACCGCCGCCTTGAAAATGCCGAACTCCTCAATGAGCCGGGCCGCCTGCGCGACTTCGGAGTTCACAAATTCGACCGACTGACTGTACTCCCTGAGGAATTTTTCCAGCTCGTCCGGGTGCTTGTCGACAAATTCCTTGCGCGCGGCGAGGACTCCTGTTATCAGTACGCTCCCGTTATCGAGCTTTTCCCACTCCTCCGTGAGGTCCGCGCACACACGCAGGCCTTCGAGCTGTCCCTTTGCGACGGTGACGTAGGGCTGCGGCAGCATCGCTATACCGCTCCCCTCTTCCCCCATCAGCGCCACTACCTCGGCCGGCTCGCTCTTCCACCGGATCGACACGTCGTTTTCGGGGTCGATCCCGTTCCCGGTCAGGAGGTACTTCAGAACGTACTCCGGAACAGAGCCTTTGCCGGTCGCGTAAATTGTTTTTCCGCGCAGATCGGAAAATGAGTTGACGGTGTCGCCCTTTTCGACTATATAGAGAACTCCGAGCGTGTTGACCGCCAGAAGCACGATTTCCCCTTCTGTGTTATTGTAGAGTACGGAAGCCAGATTTGCGGGTATCGCCGCCAGATCCAGATCGCCCTGAATAAGCTTCAGCGTCAGCTCGTCCGCCGACCCCGCGATCGTGAATACATAGTCGTCCCCGTCTTTGGCGGACTCCATCACTTTTACCATTCCCATCGAGGTGGGGCCGGTAAGCCCGCCGATACGGATCTGTCCGGCCTGCCCGGCCGGTTTGCCGCAGCCCGCCGCGAGCAGCAGAATCGCCGCCAGGAAAACGGGAAGTATCCTTCTTAACATGAAATTACTTCCTCTCAAAAAATGCGTTTTTATGTAAAAAGTATAGTACCACACGCGGGGGTGAATGTAAACCGGCCCGGTGCGGTTTGCGCCCGGTCCCGGGAGAGCGAAAAACGCCTGAAACGCGGCTGCCCGAATGCCTGAAAGCCCGTGCTCCGCTTCAGTTTCCGGCAACACTCCCGGAACGCGAGCCCGCTCTACTTCCCGTAGAATCGGCTTGGGGACGCTCTACCGGCCCATATCCGCTTTTTAGGGAGCCTCTCCGGGAAAATAGGTTGCACCTTTCGCGGAGGCGGGTATAATCATCCCATAATATGCCGGTCGTTATGCCGGCCGTATCCATACGGGAGTGATACATATATGAACATTAAAGAAGCGGCCGCAAAAACCGTGCGGGTTATCACAGTGCCGCCCGTGATGGTGTGCGCGCTCTGCGTATTGCTGTTCTTTTTCGCCAACGACGTTATCCCGTCGGTTCGGGATCTTGCGCTCACGCTGGTCTTCCTGATGGTCATTCCGATACTCGCCTACCCCGTCGCCGCTGTTGTTCCGAGCCTGAGACGACAGGGAAACGAAGGGAAACGGCGCCTCGCGTTCATTCTCAGCCCCGCGGGATATCTGCTGGGCCTGGTCTACGGCATCATCACAAACGCGGGGCGCGATCTGATGGTCGTATATATGACGTATATGTTCTCCGTGATTGTGCTGCTCGTCCTGAACAAGTTTATCGGCTTTCGGGCGAGCGGCCACGCCTGCGGCATATTCGGGCCGCTCGTCGCAGCTTCATATTACGTCGGCAGCTGGATCATCCTGCCGTGCGCCGCGCTCTATGCGGCTGCTGTCTGGGCGTCTGTTTACCTGAAGCGCCACACCGCCGGAGAACTGTTCTGGGGGAGCGTCGCCTCGGCTGCTTCTTTCGCCGTCTCGCTGGCTCTCGGTACCCTGCTCTGGCGCATCCCCGCAGCGTGAGACCGCCTGTGAAGCGGGTATAAGCAGCAGGAACAGCCCGGTACGCCGGTTATTTATATTGACAAGTTATTCTACTTGTATTAACATTAAAAAAGAGATAGAGGTGCGAAACTGAGATAATAGCGCCCGATGGCACTTATTTTGCCGGCAGAGGGCGCTTGAAGGGCTTTTTCGCCGAAGCGGAAACAGAATAAGCTGTTTCCAGCTGGTCACCGGGACGACATCCCCTTGACTGTCACATCTTCTGAATGTGGAGAACTATCGGCAATTGTTTTGTTATTGAAAACGGCCGGGAGATACCTCCGGCCGCTTTTTTAATAATACAGTCAGTTTTTAAGGAGAATAGTAATGAAAAGGAAAATATCCGCCATAATACTCTTGATCGCCGCAGCGGCGATGATTCTCGCACTGTCCGCCTGCGGAAGCGGCAAGCCCGTACCTGCCAAGGATCTGGAAAACGTTAAAAAAGCGGGCGTTATAAAAGTCGGCATGGAGTGCAACTACGCCCCGTTCAACTGGACCCAGGCCTCTTCGAGCGAGACCGCCGTCAAGATCGCTTCCGGATATGCCGACGGGTACGACGTCAGGATCGCGGCCGAACTTGCCAAATCCCTCGGCGTGAAGCTCGAGATAGTGAAACTCGAGTGGGAGGGACTCATCCCGGCCCTCGAGTCCGGCAAAATAGACGCAATAATCGCCGGCATGAGCCCGACCGACGAGCGAAAAGTCTCCATAGACTTCTCGGACCCCTACTACTCCAGCGAGCTTGTGATGGTCGTAAAAGCCGACGGTGCGTACTCAAACGCCGTTTCCATCTCGGACTTCTCCGGAGCCAGAATAACAGGGCAGCTCGATACCTGTAACTACGACGTTATCGACCAGATAGAGGGCGTCGACAAGAAGACCGCGATGACCGATTTCCCGACTATGATCGCGGCTCTCCAGGGCGATAAGATCGACGGTTACGTTTGCGAGCTTCCCGCCGCCAAATCCGCGGTCACCGCAAACAGCGACCTCTCCTACGTCCGGTTCGACGCCGGCAACGGCTTTACAGCCTCCGACGCCGAGATCTCCGTGTCGGTCGGACTCAGAAAAGGGAGCAATCTGGCTTCAGAACTGAACTCGGCGCTGGCCGCCATCCCGGCTCAGGAGCGCGAGGAACTGATGGACTGGGCCATAGAAAATCAGCCGCTCTCCGAGAGCTGAACCAGACGCTTGTTAAAGGTCACTAAGTAATGTCTTTTTTTGAAAAAGTATGGTTCCTGCTGGAACAGTACTACCCCCTGTTCCTGTACGGGATCGTGTTCACCCTCGGCATTTCGATCGCCGGAACAGTGATCGGCTTTGTCATCGGCCTGATCGTGGCCTCCATCCGCACGATACCGGAGCACGAGAATGACAGCGCCGTAAAGAGAGCCCTCCTCGGCGTCCTCAAATTCATTCTTGCCGCGTACGTCGAGGTCTTCCGCGGGACGCCGATGATTATCCAGGCGGCCGTGTTCTACTACGGCATATTTGCCGGAGTAGACATAGACGCGAACATTGTCGGTCTCATTGTCGTCTCGATCAATACGGGGGCCTATATGGCGGAGATCATCCGCGGGGGCATCATCTCTATCGACAAAGGCCAGACCGAGGGAGCGCACTCCATCGGCATGAACCACGCGCAGACGATGCTGTACGTCGTTCTGCCGCAGGCAATAAGAAACATAATGCCCTCCGTCGGAAACGAGTTTGTCGTCAACATCAAGGACACCTCCGTTCTCAATGTGATCAGCGTCACGGAGCTCTATTTCCAGGCAAAATCCGCGGCCGGGACGTACGCCATGCTCTTCCAGGCCTTCACGATCTGCGCTGCGGTATACTTCGTTCTGACTTTCACCGTGACCAGGATACTGCGAATGATCGAGCGGAAGATGGACGGCTCCGGGAGCTACACCATCTACGGCTCCCAGGGGGACTTTAAAGCCGAGATACACATAAATAAGGGAGGTGCGTAAATTGCCCGTCATAGAACTGTCGCACCTTGAAAAGCGCTTCGGGAACAACGACGTCCTCATCGACATCAGCCTGAAAGTCGAAAAAGGGGAGGTCATCAGCGTGATCGGGGCCTCCGGCTCGGGCAAAAGCACCATGCTGCGCTGTATCAACCTGCTTGAGACGCCCTCAGGAGGCGGCATCTTCTTTCACGGCCGCAACATAATGGACAGGGGGCTCAGCCTCCCCGAGTACCGCGCAAAGGTGGGCATGGTTTTTCAGCAGTTCAACCTGTTCGACAACATGACCGCTCTGGAGAATTGCGTCATAGGTCAGGTCAAAGTGCTCGGCCGGAAAAAGGAGGAGTCCAGGGAGACAGCCAAGCGCTGCCTTGACAGCGTCGGCATGCTCCAGTTCATAAACGCGAAGCCGCGCCAGCTCTCGGGCGGACAGAAGCAGCGCGTCGCTATCGCCAGGACACTCGCAATGAACCCGGAGGTCATCCTGTTCGACGAGCCGACCTCGTCTCTCGACCCCGAGATGGTCGGCGAAGTGCTGAACGTAATGAAAGCTCTGGCGGACGAGGGCTACACCATGATCGTCGTCACGCACGAAATGGATTTCGCGAACGAGGTCTCCGACCGAGTGATATTTATGGACAAGGGGGTCGTCGTTGAAGACGACAAGCCCGAGGTGATCTTCCGCGCCCCCAAAGCGGCGAGAACGAAAGAATTTCTGGCCAGATATTTTAAAAACTGAGCACAGTTCATTCAAATGCCCCGGGCTGCAGGCCCGGCAAAAACGGCAGCCTCCGCTTGGATCAACGGCGGCAGATACTGAGACGAAGACCGCTGCGGAGGTTACCCGAAGATCTGTCTGCGCTGCGGCAAGGCGGGGAGATGCTCCCCGCCTTTGGTCACGGCGAATTATCAACATTCCCGGGAGGATAAATGGAATTCAAAGAACTCAATTTGATACAACCCCTGCTCGACGCGGTTGAGAGCGCAGGCTACCGGACGCCGACGCCTATTCAAACGGCCACGATCCCCCTTGTTCTGGCGGGCCGGGACGTTCTCGGCTGCGCGCAGACCGGGACCGGCAAGACGGCGGCCTTCGCGCTGCCTATACTGCAAAGGCTCGCCGGTACCGAAGGATCGGGGCGCTGCGGCGCCGGAAAGATAAGGGCGCTCATCGTGACGCCGACAAGGGAGCTCGCCATACAGATAGGCGACAGCTTCGACGTGTACGGCAGCGGGCTGCCGCTGAAAAACAGCGTTGTTTACGGCGGGGTCAGACAGGCAGCGCAGGTCGAGAAGCTGAAAGCGGGAGTCGATATACTCGTGGCCACCCCTGGGCGCCTGAACGATCTCATCGACCAGGGTTTTATCAAGCTGGACGATCTGAGGATCTTCGTTCTCGATGAGGCCGACCGCATGCTCGACATGGGGTTTATAAACGATATAAGGAGGATACTGCGCCATATACCCGGGTCGCGCCAGACCCTGTTTTTCTCGGCCACGATGCCGCCCGACGTAGAGAAGCTGGCAATGTCGATCCTCCGCGACCCCTTAACCGTCAAGGTGGACCCGGTGACCAGCACCGTGGAGAGCATAAGACAGGTCCTATACTACGTGGATAAGGTCAACAAGAGCAAGCTCCTCGCCACGCTCATCAGCGGCCACGACGTGCGGAGCGCCCTTGTCTTTACCCGTACGAAGCACGGCGCCGACAAGGTCGCCAGGGATCTGACCAGGGCAAATATCAAAGCTATGGCTATCCACGGCAACAAGAGCCAGAACGCGAGACAAGCCGCCCTGACAAGTTTTATGCGCGGCGAGATAACCGCGCTCGTCGCGACGGACATCGCGGCCCGCGGGCTCGACATCTCGGAACTGTCCCACGTGTTCAATTACGACATCCCGGAGGATCCCGAGACATACATTCACCGCATCGGGCGCACGGGGAGGGCGGGGCTCTCGGGCGACGCCGTCAGTTTTTGCTGCTTCGACGAATTTGAGCGGCTCTTTGCCGTTGAGAAGCTCATCGGGTACCGGATCCCCACGGCCGAATCCCCCTATCCGATGGAGGTCTGCACTTACTCGCCTGAACCCGCGCGAAAATCCGGGCAGTCCTCGGGGCGACATCCGTCCCGAGGACGGAGGCCCCAGGGCGGTGAAAACAGGCGGCAGGCGCCGGCGAGTCCGAACACTCGCAAAGACCGGCGGCCCGATACAGACCCCGGAACGCAGAAAAGCTCCGCGGCCGCGTCACCGCCTCAGCCAAAGCAGCCGGCCGGCGGGGGCAGCAGCAGCACGGAACCCCCTCAGGGCGGCGCACCCCGCAGGCGCAGGCGCTACGGCAGCAGGTAGAGCGGCGCTGTGCGGCAACCGGCTCGCGGCTCCCCCCTCGCAGCGCGGTCCGGCAGCGCCTGCGGCCTCCTCCGGATGAGTCCGCCCGTTTATGAACGTCCCCGGGACAAAGACAGCATCTTTGTCCCGGGGATCTTCCGTTTTTCATCAGGCTTCCGTGTACCGCGCCTTCGCGCGAGCGCTCAGCCGCAGCGGAGCCTGCGCCCGCCCTTTCATGCGCTCCCAATGCGCTATATAAGGCAGTAATGTTCCGGCCTCTTGTTAAGGCAGTATGCTCCGATGCCTTTAAGCCCGAGGTGGGCGCTCAGAACGCAGCCTATGTGGCTTATGGTCGTGATGCAGCCGGGCAGCCCCTTCTTTATCAGCTCTTCAAGGGCTGCGGCCGAGACTATGTCGTCCGCGTGCGTGATCGACACGAGCTGCACCGGAAAATCCGCAGCCTTTGCGATTATCCTGCCCGCCACTTCCTCTATCGCCTTTCTCTTGCCGCGCATCATCTTCCTGAAGCAGATACTGCCGTTTCTGACGTCAAGCACCGGACGGATACCCAGCTTGCTCCCGACCGCGCCGACGATGCGGGGTATCCTGCCGCCTTTTGCGAGCCATTCGAGGTCCTCTACCGAAAACTCGTGCTCGATGTGCTCCGCCATAAATCTGACGGCGCTCTCGATCTGTTCAAACGGCGCGCCCGCATCGGCCATTTTCAGTGCCTGTAGAACGATGAGGCCGGTGGCTCCCGAACCCCCCTTGGAGTCGATGACGGCGATCTTTCTATCGGGGTATACCGCGGACAGTTCTTTCGCGGCCATACACGCCAGTGAAAAGCAATTCGACATTGTGCTTGAGAACGAGATATAGATGACGTCCCGGCCGCTGTCGAGACAGGATCTGAAGAGATCGTACGTCCTGTCGTACGGGATCTGGGCCGTTTTGGGGACTATCCCCCGGCTCATCGTTTCGTAGAGCTCGGAAACGTTTATCGTCTCGCTGTCAAAATACTCCCGGCCCTCTATCGTGATGACGAGCGGCAGCACTTTCAGCTCAAGGCCTTCAAGCAGACCCTCTTCAATATCGCAGGTGCTGTCGGCAATAATCTGTGTACTCATTTTTCTCTTCCTTTTCCGATTAACGGACCGGATTTTTATTATCTCAAAACACTGACAAAGCTGAGTTTATTTTACCGCCGAAGGCCGCGCGATTCAAGCGTTTATCCGCCTTTGTCCCGCTCCCCGGGCATGTTACAGTTCGACCGTCTTTGTTGCGATGCTTCTGCAGAATTCTCTGTCGTGCTCCACAAACACGATCGTCGGATTGTACGACAGCAGCAGACTCTCCAGCTGCATGCGCGAGAGTACGTCAATGAAATTCAGCGGTTCGTCCCAAACGAGCAGGTGAGCATTCATGCACAGGCTCCCGGCGATGAGCACTTTCTTTTTCTGCCCGCTGCTGAAATCCGACATATCCTTTTCAAACTGGGTCCTGGAGAAATCCAGCTTGCGGAGTATCGCTTTGAAAAGGCTCTCGTCAATGCCGTTCACCATAGCGTAGTCTGTCAGGTTTCCCCTGAGAAACGAGGTGTCCTGCGGCACATAAGACGTTATAAGGCGGCTCGCCTTTTGAAACCTGCCGGAATACGACAGCTCCCCGCCGCAGATGAGCTTCAGTACGCTGGACTTTCCCGCGCCGTTCTTTCCGCATATCGCTATGCGGTCTCCCCTCTCGACCGTGAATTTAACGCCGCCGCAGGCTTTCTTATCGCCGTAAAATATCGCGACGTCGTCAAGCTCGACAAAACGCTTCGTATAAAACCCGGGCTGGGAGATCTTGAGGCTCTGCGCGCTCTCGATGTTCTTAAGCAGCTTTGCTTTTTCTTCCGCCGCCGCTCTCCTGCGGCCTTCGATGGCTTTGGCGCGGCTCATCATTTTTGCCGACTTGTGGCCTATATTATATACCCCCTGTCAGGCTTAAGTCCGGAGTTATCAGTCGCGTATTTCGTCTTTTCGAGCTTGTCTGACCATGCTGCGGTTCGCCTGCCCGCGTCCGACAGCCGCCCGATCTCCTTTTTAAGCTTATCGTTTTCCGCGAGCTCGAAGTTGTCCCTGCGCTCCTTGTTTTGCAGCCAGGAAGAGAAATTGCCCCTCTGCAGCTCTATATCCGTCTTGTTTATTGACAGGATATGATCTATACACCCGTCAAGGAACGCCCTGTCGTGGGATACGAGTATGAAGCCGGCCTTTGAGCTAAGATACTCCGAAACTACCTCTCTGCCATGCATATCGAGATGGTTCGTCGGCTCGTCTATGAGCAGAAATCTGTTCTCTTTCAAAAACAGCGCCGCAAGCAGCACTTTTGTTCGCTCCCCTTCCGAAAGCGTCTCAAACGGGCGCTCGAGCACGTCCCCGCCGAGTTCAAGCAGATTGATCTCGCGCCGCAGTTCCCACTCTCCGGCTCCGCCCGCTATGGAGCGGAGGATCTCAAGCGTGCTCTCCGGGCCGGGCGGGACCTCGAACGGGAAGTATTCGAAATCGACGTTTGAGGTAATGCTGCCCCTGTACTCGTATTTTCCCTGAAGCAGCTTCAAAAACGTTGTCTTCCCCCGCCCGTTTCTGCCCGTGAAACCCAGCTTCCAGCTTGTGTCGATCCCGAAGCTGACATTTTCAAAAATATAGTCGGGGCTGCCGTCGTAAGCGAACGTAAGGTTCGATATTTTGATCAGTGATATGGTCGTCGCCCCCCTTTGGACCTCAGGCCGCGGAACTCTTGCGCCTGCAGGAGACTGATCAGTTAAATATAGCAAAAAATTCCGCAAAATACAAGCCGCCCGGGCTTGTTTGTGCCGCCTTGCGGCGCTCCCGCAGGGCCTTTCCCGCCGAGACCTTCCCCCGTGCGCCGCGCAAAATAACGCGGTGCCCCGGAAGCGCGTTTTGTGATAGAATATGCATAAAGGTTTCTGTGAGGTGGAGCGGCATGGGTATTTGTTATGTATTCGGCGCGATGGGATGTTCCTCCCTGCCGGAGATAAAGAGCGGCGACTTTGTTATCGCGGCCGACTCGGGGTATCTAAATCTGGGGACCGTCAAACCGGACGCGGTCGTAGGCGACTTTGATTCACTGGGCTTCGTGCCCGAAGGAACGCGCGTCGTAAGGCACCCGGCCCGCAAGGACGACACGGATATGATGCTGTCCGTCAAGCTCGGCCTCGCGGAGGGCTTCAGGAAATTCATCATCTACGGCGGGCTCGGCGGCAGACTGGACCACACGATAGCCAACATCCACGTTCTGAAGTACCTGCTCGAGCACGGGGCGAGGGGCTGCCTCGCGGGAGAGAGTGAGAATCTGATCCTCGTCGAAAACGGTGAAGCGGCGTTTTGCGCCGACGCATCGGGCGCGGTGTCGGTCTTCTCGTACGGTCAGACTGCGCGCGGCGTGACGCTTGAAGGGCTCTCGTACGGCCTTAAAGACGCTGTCCTGACATACGGCTGCCCTCTGGGCGTCAGCAACGCGTTCACGGGGGCGGCTTCACGCATATCAGTTCTCGACGGCTGCCTTATCGTCATATGGCACGGAGAACCGGGCTGGACCGATTACGTTGATCGGGGCTGAAGTCCCCTCGCGGGCCGCGGCCCGTTTGCCCGCCCCGAAGCGGAGATCTTTCCCGGCATGTCAAAGCGCCCCCCGGTCTTTCCGGCGGGCGCTTCGGGGACCTCAGCCGACCGATATCACTCCGACGGGACAGCTGTCCTGCGCTTCGACCGCGGAACCCTCTTCCGACTCCGGGATCTCATCGACGTAGACTTCCGCGAGGCCGTCGTCAGCCATGCGAAATACCTCCGGGCAGATCGTCGGGCAGAGGCCGCAGGAGATACAGCCGTCCCTGTCTATCGATGCTTTCAAGGAACATACACACCCTTTCCCTCTTTTCTCGTCCCGGCTATTATTCTCCGGATCGCAGGTTCTTATTATGGCGTTCCGGGCCGGGAGGCAAAAAAAGGATCGGCTGTTCCTGCAGACCGCGTTTTGTGATATACTGTACACGCCCGGGAGCCGACCGTTGACATCCGCGAAAGATCCCATATGTAACAACGTCACGGATATTCTTTTTTCCGGGCGTACAATTTTGGCCTGTCTATAAAGTCGGCCGCTGTGAGATCAGGCCGGTTTTCACGCATCCGGAATTATACACAGACAGATCTTAGATAAAGGTTGTGAGGTGCTAGTACATGGGAAGAAAAGTTGTTATTGTCGGCGGAGTGGCCGGCGGCGCCAGCTGCGCGGCGAGGCTCAGAAGGCTCGACGGGAGCATGGAGATAGTTGTTCTCGAGAAGGGTGAATATATCTCCTACGCAAATTGCGGCCTGCCGTACCATGTGGGCGGCGTTATCAGGTCGCGGGGTTCCCTGCTGCTTCTGACACCCGAAGAGATGAAGGCGAAGTACGACGTAGACGTGCGCGTCAAGAGCGAGGTCATCTCGATAGACAGGCAGTCGAAGACCTTAAAAGTCAGGCGGACTGACTCCGGGGAAGTCTATGAAGAATCCTATGATACGCTCGTGCTGGCAACGGGTTCGACCCCTTTGCGGCCCCCGATACCCGGCATCGACTCGGAGCGCATCCAAACGCTTTGGACCGTACCCGACACCGAACGCATCCTCTCCTTTGTAAAAGACGGCGGCTGCAGCTCCGCTGCGGTGATCGGCGCGGGCTTTATCGGACTCGAGATGGCGGAGAATCTCCGCTCCGCGGGCCTTGAGGTGTCCGTCATTGAGATGCTTGACCAGGTCATGGCTCCGCTCGACTACGAGATGGCGCTGCTCCTGCACGAGAACATCCGCCAGAGCGGCGTCAGGCTGTATCTCGGAGACGGCGTCGAGTCGTTTGAAGAAAAGGACGGCGGCGTCGGGATCACTCTCAGGAGCGGCAAGACCCTGTTCGCCGATATCGTTGTCCTCTGCATAGGCGTGCGCCCGAACGGGGAACTCGCGAAAACCTGCGGCCTGGAGACAAACGAGCGGGGAGGCATAGTGACCGACGAGTACCTCCGCACTTCCGACAAGGACATCTACGCCGTCGGGGACACGATCGAGGTGGAGGACTACATATTCAGGAACAAGACCATGGTGCCCCTGGCGGGCCCCGCAAACAAGCAGGGACGCATCGCGGCTAACAACATTGCGGGCGCGCAGGAGAAGTACGAGGGCTCGCTTGGGACCTCTATCGCCAAGGTTTTCGATCTCACCGCCGCCTCCACCGGGGCAAACGAAAAGACTTTGATCGCACGCGGCCTTGTGAAGGGGAAGGACTATCTCGGCATCATCATTGTGCAGAACTCCCACGCGACTTATTACCCCGGCGCGCAGCCGATGACTCTAAAACTGCTGTTTTCCGTTGACGGATCGCGCATATTCGGCGCTCAGATCGTCGGGCGCGACGGCGTTGACAAGAGGATCGACACCATCGCTGCGACAATACGCCTGGGCGGAGGCGTTTCGGACCTCAAAAAGCTCGAGCTCGCTTACGCGCCGCCATACTCCTCCCCCAAGGACCCCGTTAACATGGCGGGCTTTACCGCGGAGAACGCCATCCGCGGCATGATCAATTTCGCGGAGTGGGACGCTGTGGAGACACACCCGGGCGCGGTCGTGCTCGACGTGCGCGAACCGGTAGAACTGGCGGCCTTCTCGATCCCGGGGGCCGTAAATATCCCTCTCGGCCAGCTCAGAGACCGCCTCGGCGAGCTGGATAAATCAAAGGAATATATAGTATTCTGCGCCGTCGGTGTGCGCGCCTACAATGCGGAGCGGATACTGATGCTAAACGGTTTCGAACACGTTCTGCACTATCCCGGCGGCATGAGGTTCTACAGATCCACGCATTCCGAAGAAGCCGCCGCTCCCTCCGCTGCCCCCGGCCCCGCTGCCTCCTCCGGCCCGCTCACGGCCGCCGAGACGGGAGAAGCGAAAAGCGCCGCCGGGCCTACCGTGATACTTGACTGCACCGGCCTTCAGTGTCCCGGGCCTCTTATGCAGATCTTCCGGTGCGTCGCCGAACTGAAAGACGGCGACACCGTTGAGGTCACGGCCTCCGACCCGGGCTTCACGAGCGATATCGAAGCGTGGTGCCGAAGGACCGGCAACACGCTCCTTTCAAACGAGCGCCGGGGCACGGATTTCGTCGCGCTTGTAAAAAAGAGCTCCGGGACCGCGCCGCCTGTCATTCGCGACACCTCCGAGGGCAAGACGATCATAGTTTTTTCCGGCGACCTCGACAAGGTCCTCGCCGCCTTTATAATTGCGAACGGCGCCGCCTCCATGGGCAGGCCGGTGACTATGTTCTTCACCTTCTGGGGGCTGACCGTCCTTCGCAAACCCGCGAAGCAGCGCGTTGAAAAAACGTTCATGGAGAAGATGTTCGGAGCAATGCTGCCGCGCGGCATCAAAAAGCTCAAGCTCTCGAGGATGAACATGGGCGGCATGGGCACGGCCATGATGAAAAAGATCATGAGTGACAAGAACGTCGACTCGCTGGAGGCCCTTGTAAAAAAAGCGATGGAGTCTTCCGTCAGGATCGTCGCCTGCGCCATGAGTATGGACGTGATGGGCATCAAGCGCGAGGAGCTCATCGACGGAGTGGAGGTCGGCGGTGTCGGGATGTATCTCGGGGCCGCCGAGGAGTCCGGCGTTAACCTTTTCATCTGACGGCGGCACACGACGCCGCGATCCTATAGTCGAAGGGGCGCGCCCGTACCTGGGCGCGCCCCTTTGAACGCGTCAGAACGGGTGTTCTTTGACATGTACCGGGGATAGTCCTCGCCGCGCTGCGAGAGGGCGGCGGTCGCAGAAGTCCGAGATTCTGACAGTCTGACGGAGGTTCGCCCGATATGATCTTAACTTACTTGAACAGCTCCCCCGTGTGTGGTATATTCTCTGTAAATAACTCTTACCCGGACGGTAAAACACATGATACTATCAGACAGCACCATCAGGAAACTTCTCGGTGACGGAACACTTAAGATCTCCCCTCTTGAGGATCTGCAGATCCAGCCCGCGAGCGTGGATATTCGCCTCGGAGACACGTTCAGCACGATAGACGACTCATGCGGCGGCATAATCGGCCTCGACAGGGAGATAAAGTACAAGACCGTAACTTCCGGCAGCTATCTGCTCCTGCCCGGACAGTTCGTGCTCGCAACAACGATGGAGTATTTTTCCCTGCCTGACAATATCACGGCCTTCGTCGAAGGGCGCAGTTCCCTCGGGAGACTGGGGCTCTTTATACAAAACGCCGGCTGGGTGGACCCGGGTTTTGAAGGGGAGATCACTCTCGAGCTGTACAACGCGAATCGCTGCGCGATAGACCTGCGCCCGGGCCGCCGCGTGGGCCAGCTGGTCTTCGCTCAACTCGACGGGAGGGCGGCAAATCCCTACAGGGGCAAGTATCAATACCAGAAAGGCGCGACAGGCTCGCGAGTATTCATGGATGAAGAGGCGGTGCGCCCGCCGGGGGGGAACGGCCAATGATAAGGGAAATAACGCGTGAAGACCTCGGCGGCCTGATGAGCCTCTACGCTCAGTTGCACGCGGAACCGGCGCCGGAGGACGCCCGGCGCGCGCGCGAGGTCCTGGACGCCATACTTTGCGACCCCAGCCATCATATAATTGCGGCCGAAGAACAAGGCTCGATCGTATCCTCGTGCGTCCTTGTCATCATCCCCAACCTGACACGCGGCCAGAGACCCTATGCCCTCGTCGAAAACGTGGTGACGGACGCCGCCCACAGGAGAAGAGGCCTCGCTTCGGCGTGCCTTGAATACGCCCGCGAGATCGCGTCAAAGGAAAACTGCTACAAAATAATGCTGATGACCGGCTCAAAGGACCCGGCTACGCTTCGCTTTTATGAGCGGGCGGGCTACAACAGCTCAGACAAGACGGCTTTTATCAGATGGCTGTGAAGCTCTCTCCCCGCACGCCGCGCTGAGGGTCCGGGCGGCGCCGGTCCGCAAATTCTGACAGGCAGCCCGCCTTGACAGCGGTCCGCGCGGATGTTATTCTGTTTGAAATATTACATACTGCTTTTTGGATTTTCATGAATCATGCCTCAAAACGTTCGTTCTGCGGGCCGGCCGCGCCGCTGCGCCGCCCGGCCGCGGCGCCGATATTTGCACGGAGGTTATCACCAATGGATAAACAGATCATCAGCGGCGACGAAGCCGTCGCACGGGGGGCCTGGGAGGCCGGCGTCCGCGTCGCCGCCGCGTATCCCGGCACACCCAGTACGGAGATACTCGAGAACCTGTCGCTTTTTAAAGACGACGTATACGTCCAGTGGGCCTGCAATGAGAAAGTTGCCTTTGAGATCGCCGCGGGCGCCGCGATAGGCGGGGTGCGCAGCCTCGCCGCGATGAAACACGTGGGCATGAACGTTGCGGCCGACCCCATGTTCACACTTGCCTATACCGGAGTAAACGCCGGATTCGTCGTCGTAACTGCCGACGACCCAGGCTGCCACAGTTCTCAAAACGAACAGGACAACCGCTGGTACGCCCTGCACGCGAAGTGCCTCATGCTTGAGCCTTCGGACTCCGCGGAGTGCAGGGATTTCACCATCGCTGCCTTCGAGCTTAGCGAGAAATACGACATCCCCGTCATACTGCGCATGACGACGCGCGTATGCCACTCAAAGAGCCTGGTGCAGCTCGGTCAGCGGCAGGCGCCGCCCGTCAAAACGTACGAGGGCAACGCTCAAAAATACGCCATGCTGCCGGCGAACGCGCGCCCGAGACACGCCTACGTCGAAGAGAACCTCGCGCGCCTTGAGGAAGTCTCAAGCTCCAGCCCGCTGAACCGCGTCGAATGGGGCACGGATACAAAGATCGGCGTCATCTCGAGCGGCATATCATACATGTACGCAAAAGACGCTTTCGGGCCGGAGGCCTCATATCTGAAACTCGGCTTCACAAACCCGATGCCAAAATCGCTGATACGCGATTTCTGCTCCCGTGTCGACAAGGTCTGCATAGTGGAGGAGGGCGACGGTTTTATTGAGTATGCCGTGAAGGCTCTCGGGATAGAGTGCACCGGCAAAGACGTGGTGCCGCGCCTTGGAGAGCTCGATTCGCAGACTGTCGCTCTTGCGTTCGGCCTGGCCGAGAAGCCGCAGGTGTACTCGGCAGACGCCGCGGCGCCGGCGAGGCCTCCCGTGCTCTGCGCCGGCTGCCCGCACAGGGGCTTCTACTTCGCTCTGCGCAGCCGCCGGGCTAAAATCGCCCCTGTGGGCGATATCGGCTGCTATTCTCTGGGCTGCCTGCCGCCCTTCAACGGTTTTGACGCCGCGTTATGCATGGGCTCGGGCTGGTCTTCCACGATCGGCCTGGCAAAAGCGCTCAAGGCGCAAAACGACGAGCGCAAGGTGCTCGGCCTGCTGGGCGACTCGACGTTCTTCCACTCCGGCATCACGGGACTCATCGACGTCGTCCACTCGAATTCCGACGTCATTCTGTGCCTTCTTGACAACAGCATAACGGCTATGACGGGGCATCAGGACCACCCCGGCACCTCGGGCAACCTGATGGGTGAGACCGTCACACCTGTCGATCCGCTCGCAATTATCAGCGCCACCGGCCTCTCCGACGAGCGCATACGCATCGTCGACCCCATAGACCAGGTTCAGATGGGCGCGGCTCTGGACGAGGCTATTGCGGCTTCCGGCCCCTTTGTCATCATCTGCCGCAGGCCCTGCGCCCTGCTCAAACCCGTTATGGCGGCAAACGCCGGCATCCGCTGCGTTGTGAACACCGAAAAATGTATAGGCTGCAGGCAGTGCGTCAAGACGGCCTGCCCCTCGCTCACGTTTGAAAACGGCAAATCCGTCATCTACGACCCAGCGGGGTGCACCGGCTGCGGCCTGTGCATGCAGCAGTGCAGGTTCGGAGCTATCGAAAGGATTGGTGGCTGATATGAAAACTACCGGCATACTACTCACCGGAGTCGGCGGACAGGGCATCATTCTTATAAGCAAGATCCTCACCATCGGCCTTGCTGATATGGGCTTTGAAGTCAAGATGTCCGAAATACACGGCATGTCTCAGCGAGGCGGCACCGTGAATACGCAGCTGAAGTACGGGCAGAGAGTCTTCTCCCCCACGATAGGCCCGGGCGAGGCCGATATGATAGTCTCGTTTGAAAAGTCCGAGGCTCTGCGCGCCCTGCCTTACCTTAAAAAGGGCGGAACTATAGTCACGGACGAAAAGGAAATATTCTCCATGCCCGTTCTGACGGGAACCGCGGAGTACCCCCACAGAGCGCTGGAAGCGCTGGAACTCGCCGGCTGCAGCGTAAAGAGGGTCCCGGCTGCGGCTATCGCGGAGGAACTCGGCAACGGCAAGGTTCAGAACATCGTCCTTCTCGGAGCCCTCGTAAAAGCTCTGGGGTTCTCAGGCAGCGCTGACTGGCTCGCCATACTGCGCTCAAACGTCCCGCAGAAGCTGGTCGATATAAATATAAGCGCATATGAAAAGGGCGCCGCTCTGTAGGCGCGCCCTTAAAAGCTCAAACTCTCCTAATTTGAAAACAGCTGCCCCGGACATGTCGGGGGCAGCTGTCTTATTTACGTGCCGATAAAGCCGCCCGGGCGCTTCGGAGGAGGCTTACTGCAGCCAGCAGGCGCAGGTGTGGCCGGGGGAACGCTCCATCAGCGGCGGTTCCTCGTTTTTACACCTCTCCGATGCGTGAGGGCAGCGAAGGTGGAAGCGGCAGCCCGTGATCGGGCCAGAGCCGTTCCAGATGTCGCCTTTGATCCTGCCGGGCCGCGCCCTCCGCGCCGAGGCGGGGTCGGGTACCGGGACCGCCGCCATCAGAGCCCTGGTGTACGGGTGCAGGGGCGAGGCGCATATCTCGTCGCTCGTGCCCAGTTCGATGATCTTCCCGAGATACATGACGCCGATGCGGTCCGAAATATGGCGTACGACGGGCAGGTTGTGCGAAATAAAAAGCAGCGTCAGACCGAGCCCCTGCTGCATCTCCTCCAGCAGGTTTATGATCTGGGACTGTATCGATACGTCAAGCGAGGACGTGGGCTCGTCGCAAACAAGAAACTCCGGGCGCACCGCAAGCGCTCTTGCGATACTTATGCGCTGCTGCTCGCCGCCCGAAAACTCGTAAGGGTAAAGATCGGCGGATTCGGGCTTGAGGCCCACCTTTTGCAGATATTCTTCGGCTATGCTCCGTCTTTCGGCGCGGCCGGAGCCGATTCCGTTTGCCTTGAGCACCTCCTCGATAAGGCCCCCCACTCTCATGTGCGGGTCCATCGATCCTCCGGGATCCTGAAAGATGATCTGCATTCGGCTGCGGTACGGGCGCATATCGGCTTTCGTTATGTCCTTTCCGCGGTAGAATATCTGCCCCTGCGTCGGTTCGTGGAGACGAAGTATCGTGCGCCCCAGCGTGCTCTTCCCGCAGGCGGTCTCCCCGACGAGGCCGAAAGTCTCGCCTTCATAGATACACAGGTCGACGCCGTCCACGGCGCGCACGGTCCTCGACCCCGAAAAACTGTTTCTTAATGTGAAGTATTTCTTCAGACGCGAGACCTCCAGCAGTTTATTTTGCTCCACCGGTCTTCGCCTCCTTTTCCGCAAGATAGCACGCGGCGTATCTGCCCTCGCCGAATGACACTGGTCCGGGTTCTCTCCGGCGGCAATCGTCCGTACAGAATGCGCACCTCGGGTGAAAAGCGCAGCCGCCGGGCAGTCCCGTAACGTTGGCGGGCACGCCCTCTATGGACATCATCTTCCCTTTTCTGTCCATCTCGATATTGGGAATGGCTTTCATGAGTCCGGATGTGTACGGGTGTACCGGATCGCCGAATATCTCGAAAACGGTGCCTTTTTCAACGATCTTCCCGGCGTACATCACGCAGACGGTGTTGCATATCTGCGCGACGAGACCCATATCGTGCGTGATGAACAGTATCGCCATGTTGCGCTCTTTGCGGATATCCTCGAGCAGGTCCATTATCTGAGCCTGCACCGTCACGTCGAGGCTCGTCGTGGGTTCGTCCGCTATCAGCAGCTCAGGCTCCTGTATGAGGGCCATGGCGATCATTATCCGCTGGCACATTCCCCCCGAGAGGGCTGACGCGTATTGCCGCATGACCCGCTCCGGCTCGCCTATGCCTACGCGCAGGAGCAGCTCCTTTGACCGCTCGTCGGCTGTCTTCCGGCTCATGGCCGAATGGCTCATGGCCGCTTCGCGCATCTGGCTGCCCACGGAGATCATCGGGTCCAGACACTCCATGGGATTCTGGAAGATCATGCCTATGTGCTTACCCCTCAGAGCGTCCCAGCTCTCTCTTTTATAGTCGAGCACGTTCTCGCCGCGAAACTCCACCGTGCCCCCCGTGACGCGGCCCGTACCGCGAAGAAGGCCCATCACGGCATATGCGCTCGCGCTCTTGCCGCTGCCCGATTCGCCGACGATGCCGACGACCTCGCGCTCGTGAATATCGTACGAGATGCCGCGCACCGCCCTGACCTCACCGTGCGCGCCGTCAAAGCAGACGTGCAGATCCCTTATCTTCAGAAGGACCGGTGTACTCATGATCTCCCTCCGTTCGTTCCCGAGCGGCCTCTGATGATGCTGCTGAGGTTATTGCCCAGAATGTTTACGCAGACAACGGTTATGAGGATCATCAGCCCGGGAAAGACAGACAGCCACCATTTGCCGTACATGATGCTCGCATACCCGTTTGAGAGCAGATCGCCCCACTCGGGCTTGGGCGGCTGTACGGCGATACCTATGTACCCCAGCGCAGTAAAAGCCAGTATCGCTTCGGCAAAAGCTGTCGTGAATTTCACTATGTACTGAGCAAAGATATTCGGCAGAACGTGGCGGAAAAGAATTACGGCTCTGCGTATGCCGAAAGCCCGCTCCGCTTCAAGAAACCCGCTGCCGTGGATATTCAGCACGAGGGCCCTGCTCCACGACGCAAAATCCGGCATAAGCGTGACACCTATCGCTATAGCTGAACCCGTCGCGGTGAACCCCTTTGAGGCTGCCGCAAGCACGGCGATCAGCAGGAACGGGATCACGGCTATCGATTCCATCACACGCATGATCATGTTGTCGAGCAAACCGCCGTGGTAACCCGCCGTCACGCCCGCGAGGAGTCCTGCCGCTCCCGCCAAAGCCACGGCGAGCATACCCATCAGCAGCGTCACCCGGGAGCCGTAGATCACGCGCGATAACGTGTCCCGCCCGAAGCGGTCGGTCCCGAAAGGGTGCTCCCACGAGGGCGG
>Ga0123335_1000391_pt1 | contig 73449 bp, 62 predicted proteins | sample BiotimSIPDNA_2_FD_89707 | JGI IMG/M metagenome (GOLD analysis project Ga0123335, IMG submission 89707) | Anaerobic biogas reactor microbial communites from Washington, USA - Biogas_R2 time_0 SIP DNA | ecosystem: Engineered > Bioreactor > Anaerobic > Unclassified | place: Washington, USA... | reverse complement strand
TTGTCGTCTTCAGAAGCCTGAAGCATGCGCCGCATGGATGCATCGATGCTTTCCATCCCATTGCTTTCGAGCGGAATGACTTCCTGAACATGCAGGCAGCCCTGGGTGATGGTACCGGTTTTATCCACACAAAGGACATCCACCCGGGCCAGGTTTTCAATGCCGTAGAGCTCCTGCACAAGGGTATCCTTCCTGCCCAGTCGGATGACACCCACGGCCAGCGCCATGCTGGTCAATAGCAACAAGCCCTCCGGTATCATGCCCAGGATGGCGGCCACCGTGGCGGGAATAGCTGCCTCAAGCGGATCTCCCAGATGTAAGGACTGTTTATAAAACAGAGCCAGGCCGATGGGAAGCAGGAAGAAACTGATAAAGCGGATCAGCTTTTTCAGATCCTCCATCAACTGGCTTTTAACCGCTTTCTCCTTGCGGACACTCTGTACCAGCTGACCGGCGTAACAGTCATTGCCGACACGGATGAGGCGGGCGTATAGCTTTCCTTCCGTGATAACACTGCCCGAATACAGGAGATCCTCCGGGGCCTTTGGCACAGCGTCGCTCTCACCGGTTAACAGTGCCTCATCAGCGGATCCCTGGCCGGAAAGCACTTGGGCGTCAGCGCACACCTGATCGCCTGCGGAAAAGCGCACCAGGTCGCCCTCCACCAGTTCCTCTGAGGCCAGTTTGGTCCACTTCCCATCCCGCATGACCGGCACGGGAGCCGCCACCAACAGGGTGAGTTTGTCCACGGTTTTTTTGGCGCGAACCTCCTGCACCGTGCTGATGAGTGTGTTGAGCACAACCACACCCATAAACAGCATGTTGCGGTAGGATTTCACCCAAAGCAACGCCATGGCCAGTATGAAGTTCAGGATGTTGAACCAGGTGAAAATGTTCTTGAGAAAAATCTGCCCGACAGTGCGTCCGGCGTTTTTTGGCGGCAGATTGCCTTTACCATCCCTGTGCAGCTGCTCCGCCTGCCCGCTGGTTAGCCCCCTGAGCGCTTCGGCCTGTTGCGTCATGATATACCCCGTGTGTTTATTGGCCCTGCCAACCGGCATGCAATTACCATATTAACACAGGAAAAGCGTTTGAAAAGGGAAATTGCCAAAGATTATAGCGCTGCTTGCCTTTATGCCAACCCCGTGCCATGCCCGCGCAGGCTTCGGGACAAGAACGCCCGGGTACGATCGTTTTTGGGGTTGGTGAAAAGCGCTTCGGGCTTTCCTTCCTCCACCAGTTGGCCTGCGTCCATGAACACCACCCGGTCAGCGGCATCCCGGGCAAAGGCCATTTCATGCGTGACGATGATCATGGTCAGCCCGCCGTCCTTAAGCGTTCGGATAACACTGAGCACCTCGTCCACCATCTCCGGGTCCAAAGCGCTGGTGGGCTCGTCAAAAAGCAGGACCTCCGGGTCCATCGCCAAAGCGCGGGCGATGGCGACCCGCTGCTTCTGTCCCCCGGAAAGTTGATCCGGCCGGGCGTCCCGGTAAGGGAGCATCCCGACCCGTTCCAGGTATTTTCCGGCAATCCCCACACTCTGGATACGGCTGCGCCTTAGAACCTTCATCTGTCCCAAGACACAGTTTTCAAGCGCATCAAGGTTTCCAAAGAGGTTGAATTGCTGGAACACCATGCCGATTTTGGCGTGCAACAGACCTTTGGGCATCTGGGTGGTATCCTGGCCGTGGAAACGGATAATACCGGCGTCAGGCGTCTCCAGCAGATTGATACAACGCAGCAGTGTGCTCTTTCCTGAGCCGGAAGGCCCAATGAGGCAGACCACCTGTCCCTTGGGCACATGTAAATCGATGCCGCTAAGGACCGTGTTCCGCCCAAATTTTTTATCCAGACCCAATATTTCAATGATTGGGGAATTGCTGCTGTCCATTAACGATCCTCCGGGGAATACCTGATGGGGGCATTCGAGTCCGACTGGGAGCCATATACGGTGTAGGAATCCTTGCCCGACAGCTTTTTTTCCACCAGACGCAGAATACGGGTGGTTGTAAAGGTCAGGACAAAGTAGATGACAGCGGTGATGAAGAAGACCTCAAAATACTTGAGATAGGTGCCGGCGGCGGACTTTGACATGAAGTAGACCTCGGTAACCGAGATGACATTTAAGACGCTTGAGTCCTTGATGTTTACCACAAATTCATTGCCAACAGCCGGCAGGATACTCCGGATAGCCTGGGGGAGGATGACGTTTGTCATGCTTTGCCAATGGGTCAGACCGACCGCGGTTGCCGCCTCTTTCTGCCCTTTGTCGACGCTGAGAATGCCGCCACGCACAATTTCGGCCATGTAGGCGCCGGTGTTCACTGATACCACCAGGAATGCGGCCAGGAGGGCAGACATATCCAGCTGCAGGTACTGAAGGGCGCCATAGTACACCACCATGGCCTGCACAATCATGGGGGTGCCCCGGAACACCTCGATATAGACAGTCAGCACGGTTCTAAAGCCGCGCAAAAGGATCCTCTGCCAGGCGGGCGCAGAAGGCTTAATGGGAATCGTACGCAGAATGGCAACCAACAATCCAATGACGAAACCTGCTACGGTGCCCACCACCGCGATGAGCATAGTAACCCCGGCTCCCTGCAGAAACAGGGAGCCGTACTCGTCGATAAGCAGATGGATCCAGCCAAAAAATGTGTTGGGCATGCCTGAGGTTACTCGCTAAGCGGCTGGCGTGCCATGGCCTCATCCATCAGCCGGATTCGGGTTTCCTTGTCCAGTTTTGCCAGAGCTGTGTTGATGCTGCCCATCAGCGGGCTTTCCTTGCGAAGGCCAACGGCAACAGCGGTGTCTTCCTCAGAGGCTTCAAAGCCCAAGCCCTCCTCAAATGAGACGAAGGCGAAATCCGGATTGCTGGCCACGGCGGAGAGGGCGCCAGGCCGCTCAGACACATAGCCGTCAATGCGGCCGCTGGCAAGGGCCACGATCATGGCCGGAAAGGTGTCAAGCGCCGTTTGTTTCTGGACACCGGGGATCTGCTCGATGACGGAGTAATGGAAAGTGTTCAGTTGACCCGTTATTTTTGCGCCGGCAAAATCCGACAGGCTTTCGGCGGACGCGAATTGGCTACCCTTATTGACCACAATGACCAAGTCGCTTTCATAGTAAGGGTCGCTGAAGTCCAGTGTCGCTTTGCGTTGGGCTGTGGGGCTCATACCCGCTATAATGGCGTCAATTTTGCCGGAAGTGAGGGCCAAGGGCAGACCGTCCCACTCAGTTTTGACAATTTCCAGTTCCAATCCAAGTTCCGCTGCAATGAAAAGCGCTACCTGCACATCATAGCCGTCCGCATAACCGCCTGCCGCCAGGGGCACGGTGAAGTCACTGGCCTTAGCCTGGGTCCAGTTGAATGGCGCGTAGTTGCACTCCATTCCCACTTTGAAAGTTTCAGCTTGGGCAGTCAGGGCCAACAGCATCAGGATGGCCAAAAGGCAGGTCATCAGTTTTTTCATGGGTCATTCCTCCTAAATTGTTTTGGGCGGCGAAGCGCTTCAGCCCCGCCGCCCATTGAAGGAAGCAATGACTTTGATAGCGCTCCGCGGCCGTCCCGCGGCAGTAGCCGAAATATTCTCCCGGCTCCCAACACACAGACGCTGACCGCCTGCCTGTTTCGGTGGCCTGCCCTTCCCCGGCGGATCATTGCCTGTCAGCGGCTCCCCCCCGGTACTGATGCGTGCCACACCTCTATCCGATGTCGGAATATGAAGTTGGAATAAGAATAACACGCTCCCCGCACATGTCAAGAAGGCGAGGCAACATGAACATTTAAAATACGACAGGCGATATTATTCGGGTGGACCCTTCATGCGGAAAGGATCATACATCCGGGGGGAGGGCGGCGTCCTGGGGCCTCTTTTCCCGCTGTGAGAGCCGAAGTTTTTGGAGGCGCTGATAAAACATAAAAGGCCGCCCACTGCGATGAGCGCAAGCGGAATAAGCTTCAGCTTCAGCCATTGGCTGGCTGACATGACATCGGTACTGCCCATAAAAAAGACGCCAAGAAGAATCGCCGACGGAACCGAGAGCAGAACAAGAATGGGACGCTTGCGCGCCAAAAGCGCGTATACGCCAAGCAACACACAGAGGACCAGGAAAAGGTGAGTGGTGAGCCTGGCCCAGTTCACCCGGCTGAAATAGTCCCAAAGGGTTAATTGCCCATCCCGTACCAGCGCAAACACAGGCGAAAGCCAGATGACCATCTCGTCAAAACGGATGGACAACTCATACATCGCCCAGCCTATCATCATCAGCGCGCCCCAGAACAACATGCGGCGGCCAGCAGTTTCTATGGTTTTCACGGGCGTTCACCTCCTTTTCCCATACCGACAGTATACAAGCGTCTTTGCCGGTGTCAAATACGCAAGCGAGGGGCCGCACAAAGCGGCCCCTGAAAATTATGGGATTTTTTGAGACTAAAGACCCGCCGCGTCTCTTATGATCTGTGGGGTTACAGTGAGATCAAGGTATGTCCCTTTCTCCAACCTGTTGATTCCCTCGGCGTCCTCCAGGACAGCATCCAGTCCGGGGACCCTGTAGATCTTGATGCTCAGCGACGCGCCAGCCTGCTGCTGACGGATGATGTTCACCAGCCCATCCGCGTCCCGGATGACCTGGCCTGCGGCTTCCACTACGATGTCACCAACTTCAAGTCCGGCAGCGGAAGCGGGTGAGTCAGGCTCTACTTCTGCCACATAAGCTCCTTGTGGCAGGATACCCTGAGCCACGGGGAGGTAGTTGGAAGGAAGGGAAAAGATCTGAACACCAATTCGTGGAGTGTTCTGGCCAGCGGGGATGCCGGCTTCAGCGCTTTCCTGCGTGGGCTGGGCTGCGGCCTGCTGTTGGGCTTCCTCGGCGTCATACTGCTCAAGTGCAGCCTTGATCATGGGCTTGGCCGCGTTGATGGGAATGCACATACCGATATTGTCGACGCTGGTTTGGGAGAAAAAGTTGGAGTCGAACTTCAGTGTGGGTACACCTTGAAGCTGTCCCAGGGTGTTGAACATGCCACCGCCGGAGTTGCCGGAGGAGATGGCTGCATCCACCTGAATCATCTGATTTTCATTATTGACGCGCAGGCCGAACCGGTCACGGTTGGAAGAGAGCATGGTGCGTGAAACAGAGGATACCACGCCCATCGTTACGCTGCGTTCAAACTGGCTTCCCAAGGGGTTTCCGATGACAATGGCGTATTCCCCGATCTGGAGGGCATCGCTGTCGCCCAATGGGGCTGCGGGCAACTGAATGCCGGGAACCAGAAGCACAGCCAGATCCAGATTCTCATCGCTGGAAATCAGCGTGGCGTCAAGCTCCGTTTCCCCAAAGGTTACGGTGATTTTTTTTGCGCCGTCCACCACATGCTGGTTGGTCAGCACATGGCCGTAAGACGTCACCACCACACCGGAACCCGTGCCCCGCAGCCGGGGCGCTTCATCCATGGGTTGGCGGTAGCGGAATCCATATCCGAAATCAAAGGAAGAGATGCTGCCGCGGATCTGGTAGTTGTTCACACCGACTACACTCTCCTTGGCTGCGTTGGCCACATTGAGAAGCGGACTTTCAATCAGGCTCTTGTCTGTCGTGGTTTCAATTATTCCGGCAATTTCATCCTGGCTAATGGCGTTGGCAGCCGCTGCTGATAAGCCTGCGCCCAAAGCCAGCGTTACCACAAGGGCCAGTGCGACAAAGGGTAGCACACGTTTGTTTTTTAACATATCTCAATACCTTTCTGCCATCAGGCAAGTTGTTCGCAGATTTCGCTGCACCTATAATATACCCTTTGGATTTTGCACATGATATGAATGTCAGGTTAAGGATTTGTGAACACCTGAGGATAAAGAACGGGACAAGACAAACATGGCCGCCAAAACCATTATCCCGATGTATGCTGTAAGAAAGATCCCCTTCCTTTTGATGCGCCTTAGATTGTTGGACCACAGTTCGCAGATGGCCGCTTTCTTGCCCGCCTGATATGCGCATGGTATAATCCACAAGGCAACTGCCAAAGGAGACCTGAATGTTTAACAAACTAAAGGAAGCCCTGGGGATGGGGACTGAGGCGCAGTTGAAGCCCCTGCGCCAAAAGGCTGACGCCATTGAGGCGCTGGAGCCGGAATACGAAAAGATGAGCGATGCGCAGCTGAGTGGGAAGACTGCGCTCTTCAGGGAACGCGTGGAGAAAGGCGAAAGCCTGGATGACCTGCTCAATGAGGCTTTCGCAGTGGTGCGGGAGGCCTCCAAGCGCACCCTTGGCCTTAGGCCCTTCAGGGTGCAGCTCATTGGTGGCATTGTGCTCCATCAGGGGCGCATCGCCGAGATGAAAACCGGTGAGGGGAAGACCCTGACCGCATGCCTGCCCGCCTACCTAAATGCCCTGGCGGGAAAAGGGGTGCATATCGTGACCGTCAATGACTACCTTGCCAAGTTCCAGGGGGAGGACATGGGCAAGCTCTTCCGCTTCCTGGGGATGTCGGTAGGGATAATTGTGCACGACCTGACGGGCGAGCAACGCCGTGCCGCCTACGCCTGTGACATAACCTATGGCACCAACAACGAGATGGGCTTTGACTATTTGCGCGACAACATGGTGATCTACGGCACGGAGAGAGTGCAGCGCGGGCACAGCTACGCGATTGTGGACGAGGTTGACTCCATCCTGATAGACGAAGCCCGAACGCCGCTGATCATCTCAGGCCAGGGGGAGAAGTCCACCGACCTTTATGAGCGCGCGGAACGTTTTGTAGGAAGGCTCAAGGCTGAAACAGACTACACAGTGGAGGAGAAAGACAAGGCTGCTGTTTTCACTGAGGAAGGGACTCACAAGGCTGAGCAGGCCTTCTCCATTGAAAATCTGTCGGATCCTGAGAACAATGAGCTTAATCACCACCTTATCCAGGCGCTCAAGGCCAATGCTTTGATGAAGCGGGACGTTGACTATGTGGTGCAAAACGGTGAGGTTGTAATTGTGGATGAGTTCACAGGCCGCCTGATGGTGGGGCGCCGCTATTCCGATGGCCTGCACCAGGCCATTGAGGCCAAGGAACATGTCCAGGTGGCCCGTGAAAGCAAGACCCTTGCCACCATTACCTTCCAGAACTACTTCCGCATGTATAAAAAACTCTCCGGGATGACGGGCACGGCCAAGACTGAGGAAGAGGAGTTCCAGGGCATCTACGCTCTGGATGTGGTGCAGGTGCCCACCAATATGCCCATGATCCGTAAAGACCTGAACGACATGGTTTACCGCGGTAAAAAGGGCAAATACCAAGCAGTGGCTGAGGAAATTGAGGTCCGGCACAAGACGGGGCAGCCGCTCCTGGTGGGAACCATCTCCGTTGAGGTGTCTGAGCTGTTAAGCCAGATGTTAAGCCGCCGGGGCATACCCCATGAGGTGTTGAACGCAAAGCACCACGCCCGTGAAGCTGCTATTGTGGCCCAGGCGGGGCACCTGGGGGCGGTTACCATTGCCACCAACATGGCCGGCCGAGGCACGGACATCCTTTTGGGCGGTAATCCGGACTACCTGGCCAGGCGCTCAATGAGGCAGGAAGAGGTTCCTGAGGAAATCATAGAAGAGGCCAGCGGACGCAGTGAGCAGGTGTCTGAGGAGGTCCTTCAGGCGCGCAAACGCTACAATCAGCTCAAAGAAGAATTCAAAAAGACCACCGATGCTGAACATGAGAAGGTGGTAGCTTTGGGCGGTCTTCACATCATCGGCACCGAGCGACATGAAAGCCGCCGTATTGATAATCAGTTGCGCGGCCGCGCCGGGCGCCAGGGGGATCCGGGCTCGAGCCAGTTTTTCATATCCCTGGAGGATGACCTCATGCGACTGTTTGGCGGTGAGCGCATCGAGCCCCTGATTGCCAAAATGGGCATGGATGAAACCGAGCCGCTGGCCGCGGGGATGCTCACCAAACAGATTGAAAACGCGCAAAAGCGTATTGAAAGCCGCAACTACGAGATCCGAAAGCATGTCCTGCAATATGATGATGTAATGAACCAACAGCGCGAGGTGATTTACCGCCAACGCAGCCAGGTGCTGGAAGGTAAGGACATGCAGGCTGCCATCCAGGGCATGGTAGACAAACTGGTGGAGGAAGCGGTGGCCCGCTTCTGCGCCGGCGAAAACAAGGACTGGGATGTGCATGGCCTTCAGGATTATGTGGAACGCCTATGTGTCCCCTATGGCACCATCAAGGCTAACGCGGACGCTATCTCCGGCTTTGACAAGGATGGCATCACCGCGCTGCTGAAAAAGGCTGCAGGGGAATTCTATAGCAAGCGGGAGGCAGATATTGCAGCGCTGGGCATCGATATGCGGGAGTTGGAGCGCTCTGTGCTGTTACGCTCCGTGGACACCCGCTGGATGGACCATATCGATGCTATGGATCAGCTTCGGGACGGGATTGGCTTAAGGGCGTATGCCCAGCGCAACCCTGTCAACGAATACAAGCTGGAAAGCTATGATATGTTCGACGAGATGTCCCGTCTCATCCAGGAAGATACCGTGCGACAGCTTTTCCAGCTGCGTATTCAGAGGGCGCCGGAACGAAAGCAGGTGGCCCGGCCGATATCTGAAGGAACAATGCCCGGAGCTGGCGCAAAAGGCGGGCAGCCGGTCGTTAAAAAACCAGGCGATAAGATAGGACGCAACAGCCCCTGCCCCTGTGGCAGCGGGAAAAAGTACAAACACTGCCACGGCATGGCCGGACGGGCGGAGTGAAGGAATAGAAAATCAATGATTTTAATGCTTGAGGATATCAAACTTCGCCTGGAAGCGCTCAAGAGCCAGCTGGAGGAAATCCGCGGCGGGCTTCACATCGATCTCCTGCATAGGGAACTGGCGGAACTGAAGGAAGAGATGGCAGCACCCGGCTTCTGGGACGATCTGGGCCGCTCAACCCATGTTAACAAGCGGATTGCCGCCATTGAAGGCAAAATTTCACAGTTTGACGCCCTGGTGCAGGAGCAGGAGGACCTGGAGGTTATGGTCGAGCTGGCTCAGGAGGAAAATGACGAGAGCATGGCCCAGGAAACCCTTGAAAAGCTGGATGCGCTGGTTGGGAAGGCCGAGGGCCTGGCCCTTGAAACCCTGATGAGGGGTGACTATGACAGTGCAAACGCTGTACTGTCGCTTCACGCCGGGGCCGGCGGCACCGAGGCACAGGACTGGACGCAGATGCTCTACCGCATGTACACCCGTTACTGCGAGCGCATGGGGTTTAAGGTGTCGGTACTGGACTATTTGGAGGGAGATGAAGCGGGGGTCAAATCTGTTACCTTTGAGGTGGACGGCGATAACGCCTATGGCTACCTGCGGGGGGAGAAGGGCGTACATAGGCTGGTGCGCATAAGCCCTTTTGACTCCAATGCCCGGCGGCATACTTCCTTTTCTTCTCTTGATGTGGCGCCGATGCTGGAAGATGACGTTGAAATCGAGATCAATATGGAAGAAGTCCGGGTGGACACCTACCGCTCCACGGGTGCTGGCGGACAGCATGTGAACAAGACAGACTCTGCGGTACGTATGACCCATATGCCTTCGGGGATTGTCGTCTCCTGCCAGGGCGAGCGCTCCCAGGTGCAAAACCGGGAGACATGTATGAGAATGCTCCGCTCAAAACTCCTGGAACTCCGGGAGCGGGAAAAAGAAGAGCAGATGGCCCAGATCAAAGGTGAAATGAAAAAGATTGAGTGGGGAAGCCAGATCCGTTCCTATGTATTCCAGCCTTATACCATGGTCAAAGACCACCGCACGGGCTACGAATCCGGCAATATCGAGGACGTGATGAATGGGGGCCTTGATGGCTTTGTCACGGCCTATCTGAAAATGCAGTGAGCTTGCCAGGACAGTTTAGAAGCGCGGCGCGGGCCGGAGGGGTGATTTTCCTCCTTTTGCTTTTTGCCTTTACCGCCTGGGCCTTTCTGAAGCCCGCCTACAGCAGGGATGCGCTGTTGGCTGGCTTTATCCGTTTTGGCGATTTGCGGGCGGCGGGAGTGAGGGAGGATGAGTTGCCGGAAATTGCCGAAGGCATCGCGGGCTTCCTGAGGGGGGATAGCGTTTCTCCGCAGGTGGAGGTGACGCGCTATGGCGCAAAACAGGAGGTTTTTTCTCAACGGGAACTGGACCACTTGCCTGATGTGAAGCACATGACGGACTGGGGCAGGCTGCTATGGTGGTTTGGGCTGGGAGTCTTGACACTTTTAGCGGTAATCGCAATACGCGCCATGATAGTAAGAGATGTTGCTTTGCCAAGTCTATTGGGCAAAAGCCTCTTGGGGGCAGCAACTGTGTTCCTGGCTTTCATGGCGGGCATTGCCATCTGGGCGGCCAGTGACTTTACGGGGCTTTTCTACCAAATGCACCTGTGGCTGTTTACAAATGATCTCTGGCAGATGAATCCAGCAGAGCATATGATGATTCAACTGATGCCGGAGGCGTTTTTTCGTGACTATGCCCTCTCTTCCCTTAAGCGGATGGCATGGCTTCTGCTGGCCTTTCCCATCGCCGCGGGCCTCTTGTCTGCCTCCCACAGGAGAGCAAGATGAGCTACGGCGAGTGCATGAGGCTACAAGCCAGGGAACTGATCCATAAGGAGCATGTACGCATCCTGGCCATTGAAAGCTCCTGTGATGAGACGGCGGCAGCTGTCATTGAAAATGGACGGTCAATCCTCTCCAGCGAAATATATTCCCAGATTCCCATACATATCCCCTATGGCGGGGTTGTGCCGGAAATTGCCAGCCGTTCGCATATTGAGAAACTGGACGCTGTAGCCACACGTGCGCTGGAAAAGGCGGGGTTTTCGCTTGAAGATATGGACGCTATCGCCGCCACCCAGGGCCCCGGACTGGTGGGTGCTTTGCTCACGGGCTTGAGCTACGCCAAGGGGCTGGCCTATGGCCTTCAAAAACCCCTGCTGGCAGTCAACCACATCTTTGGCCACATTTGCGCCAATTACCTGGCTTATCCGGACCTTGCCCCGCCTTTCCTCTGCCTGGTGGTGTCCGGTGGGCACAGCCATGTGATTGAAGTGAGAGAAAAAGGATTCTGCCTGTTGGGCTGCACCCGGGATGACGCCGCCGGCGAAGCCTTTGACAAGGCGGCCCGTGTCCTGGGGCTGCCTTATCCCGGCGGTCCCCACCTGGATGACCTGGCGGAAAAGGGGAACCCGAACGCTTTCCCTTTGCCGCTGCCAAATCCTGTGGGGGCATATGACTTCAGCTTTTCTGGTTTGAAAACCGCATTTATCAACCTGGTGCACCATTTGGATCAGAAGGGGGAAACGCCAGACCCGGCGGACCTGGCCGCCAGCTTCAGGTATATGGTGGTGGAACACCTCTGTGAGCGCACAATGAAAGCCTGTAACGACCTTGGCTGGGATACCCTGGCGCTGGCAGGCGGCGTGTCCGCCAACCGCTTGCTTCGCCGTGAACTGTCGGGATTGTGTAAGGAGGCGGGTGTCAGGCTTGTGATGCCGCCCCTTTCCCTGTGCGGAGACAATGCGGCCATGATTGGTTCTGCGGCCTACGCGCAGTTGATGAGGCTGGATACAGCGGGACTTGACGTGAACGCTTCGCCGGCTCTCAAGCTGTTTCCGGACGAGAGGTTGAAGCGGTGAATTTCGGGCATTGTGCCCACACGCATGGGCAGCACTGAGGTGCCCACACCACAGGTGATGAATATGTCAGAATCGTTTTCATTGACCCAGCCCATCCGGTAGCGGTCGCCATAGCGGCTGGAAGGGTAGAGGCTGCGGCCCCGGAGTGCAATCTGCCCTCCGTGGGTATGCCCGCAAAGGGCCAGGTCAAAACGCAGGCCAGCTTGCTTCGCCTCCGGTACCAGGTCCGGGGAGTGCGGCATGAAGACAATGAAGTCCGCGGTGCGCGTCCCGTTTATCAGAGGCGTGAAATCAGGGAAACCAGCCAGGATATCGTCCGGGGCGCAGAACGCCATTGTACGGCCTTCCCGCTTCAGGTGCCACACACCGTTCCTGAGCGGTGTCACGCCTTTGGCGCGCATCTTCGCCATCAAGCGGGCGATATTGGCCCCCGAGCCCATATGGTCATGGTTGCCAATGGCAGCCAGGACCGGGGTGCTTTCCGGGAAGCGGGGGATAAGGTCAAAAAAGGCCTCCGCAGTCTGGGCATTCTCCCCATAGTCACCGCCCAAGAGAATCAAGTCGGCCTGAAGCCTGGTGATAAGTCTGACCACCTCCAGCGCACGCTCCTGGCTGAGGTAGCTGCCGTAGTGAATGTCAGCTGCATAGGCAAGGCTGAGGCCAGAAAACGCGGCCGGCAGGTTGGGGGAAACATAGGGCGACACCTTTACCTGAAGCTGGGTGGCCTGGTAAAATGGGCGGAGCCACTTGCGGTCGGTCGGGATGTGCTTGAGTAGTGGGGTTAAGGTGGTTCGGGCCAGATATTTTATCATTGAGCGTCCTTGTTATCATAATTTGGCAGCCCTCAGGTTGCCTGAGGCAATTATACCACACAACTCGCGAAGGGAGGCAAAAAGGGTGAAGAGGGCATTCAGGTTCCTTCTGCCAATCCTTGTTGCCGTATTGCTGACAGGCTGCCAGCAGGCGGCCCTTTATGGCGCAGCCACGCCAGTTGCCAGTTCAGCTATCACAGCAATCCCCGAGGCCAGGGAAGCTGCTCCTGTTGAAAACGGCATCTTTACCCATGCCGGTGACGTGTCGGCTTACCTGAACGCTTATGGCAGGCTTCCACAAAACTTCATCACCAAGGGTCAGGCCCGAGCGCTGGGTTGGTCGGGAGGGAACCTTGAGCCCTATGCACCGGGGAAAACCATTGGGGGTGACCTCTTTGGCAATTATGAAGGCCTCTTGCCGGAAAAAAAGGGCAGACAATACTATGAGTGCGATATCGACACCCTGGGCCGGACATCCCGGGGTGCCAGTCGCCTGGTATATTCCAATGACGGCCTGATCTATTACACCACGGACCACTATCAATCCTTTACTCTGCTTTACGGGGAGGACGGCCATGCGGCGGATTGAACTGGACGGCCGGAAGATGGACACGCGGGCTTTGGCCCACCAGCACCTGAAGGAAGAGCTGAATCTGCCTGCGCATTATGGTGCCAACCTGGATGCCCTTCATGATTGCCTGGGCGAAATGGTGGATCTGCACATAACGTTGAGATTCGGAAATGCCCTGCGAAACGCCCTGGGAATTTATGGGCAGAAACTCATCCGAGTGCTCGAGGACGCGGCCTTGTCGCGCCCTGACATGGTGTTTGTGCTTAAGGATCAGTAGCCGATTCTCCATCAATCACGCACATCAGCGCCGCGAATGCCTCGCCGATGGGTGCCGCAATTACCAAATCAGCTGAGCGGTCCATCAGGGTGGGCGTTTTGTTGATGATAACGACTTTCCCTTTGCACAGGGAAACAAAGGACGCGGCGGGATAGACGGTGAGCGAAGTGCCGCCGATGATGAGCAAATCGCTTTGCGAAATGGCCTCTATGGCCCGCTTGGTAATATCGGCGTCCAGCGCCTCCCCATAGAGCACCACATCCGGTTTTATTAAGCCGCCGCAGCAGCAATGGGGCGCGCCTGTGTTTCCCATCACCATATCAAGGGAGGCCGCCTTGCCGCAACGCATGCAGTAATTGCGATGCACGCTGCCGTGGAGCTCCAGCACTTCCCCGGATCCGGCCGCCTGGTGGAGACCATCGATGTTCTGGGTGATGACTGCCTGAAGTTTCCCCATGCGCTCAAGTTTGGCCAGCGCGTGGTGGGAGGCGTTGGGACGCGCCCCCGGATATACCATCTTGTGCCTGTAGAATGCGTAAAACGCTTCCGGGTTGCTCAAGAAGAAGGAATGGCTGATGATTTCTTCGGGTGGAACAAGGTTCTTCTCCTGATACAGTCCCTGTTCGCTTCGGAAGTCTGGAATGCCGCTTTCGGTCGACACCCCGGCGCCGCCAAAGAAAACAGCATTCTTCGAGGTGGCCATCATGCTGGCCAGTTGGCGGATACGCTTCATATCCATTGGACGCTCCTTAACAACATATACGCCAGTATAGCAATTTATGCGCCCGTATCCAATCTGCACAAGCGGATACCATAATCTTTGGAGAAATTCCCAGTATAAAAAAAGAGGGAATTATCATATAATTTTAGCATAGAATTCTGTTTGTGCATAAGGAGGTTCCATTATGGCAAGTGTATCCCTGAAACATATCTACAAGGTTTATCCCGGCAATGTCACCGCGGTGAGCGATTTCACGCTGGACATCGAGGACAAGGAATTCATCGTACTGGTCGGTCCTTCCGGCTGCGGCAAATCCACTACGCTGCGTATGGTGGCAGGCCTTGAGGAGATCACAGACGGTGAACTCTACATTGGCGAGCGCATGGTAAATGATGTCGCCCCCAAGGACCGGGACATTGCCATGGTGTTCCAGAACTATGCCCTGTATCCCCACATGACGGTGTATGACAACATGGCCTTTGGCTTGAAGCTGCGCAAAACCCCCAAGGACGAGATCAAGCGCCGTGTGGAAGTTGCCGCACAGATTTTGGACATTGAGTATCTCCTCAACCGCAAGCCCAAGGCCCTCTCCGGCGGCCAACGCCAGCGTGTGGCGCTGGGCCGCGCCATCGTGCGGGAACCCAAGGTATTTCTGATGGACGAGCCGCTTTCCAACCTGGACGCCAAGCTGCGCGTAGCCATGCGCACCGAGATCACCAAGCTTCACCAGAGACTCCAGACCACCTTTATTTATGTCACCCATGACCAGACCGAGGCCATGACCATGGGGTCCCGCATTTGCATTATGAAGGATGGTTTCATCCAGCAAGTTGACACCCCTCAGAACAACTATGATTTTCCCAATAACAAATTTGTTGCCGGCTTCATCGGCAGCCCCCAGATGAACTTCTTTGATGTTAAACTGGAAAAGCAGGGCAACAGCGTGGTGGCTGCCTTTGGCGATGAGAAGATCGTGGTGCCGGAGGAGAAGCTCAAAAAGTTCAAGGATGAGAGTTACATTGGTAAAGAAGTATCCATGGGCATCCGGCCTGAGAACATCAGCGATGATCCGGCCAAGGTAGCCGCCCATCCTGAAGCTTCCTTCAAAGTCCATGTGGAGGTCACCGAGCAGATGGGATCTGAGACCTATCTCTACCTCTCGGTTCCCACCAAAACAGACAATGTCATCGCCCGGGTAGATCCACGCACCAAAACCCATATCGGTGATGACATACAAGTGGTTATGGACACCAGCCGTTTACACTTCTTCGATAAGGACACCGAGGAAACGATGCTGAGCCGATGAGCAGTTTATTCGTTTGATACTAAAGGGCCGCTTCGCTATGGCGGCCCTTTATTTATGGCAGTTGACCGGCGACGTAACTGTTGCCGAATGTAACAGCATACTTTGGTCTGAATACATGTTCTGTGGACAGGGCGAGGGATAAAACAAGGATTCTGCCTGTGGATAAGTAGCCAGTGAATTACACAATGCACACATACAACTGGCAGGAGATGGGTTTTGCAACGAAATTTGCCGTTTTTCTGTGGATAAACCTGTGGACGGTGTGGATAGAATGCATGTTTGCCTTACATTCAACCCGCTTGTATATACATCCCGCTTGGGCACGGAAAACTTGGCCATACTGTCCCTGAGGGACGCATATTGATGCCAATCCCTCAAAATTATTCAGACATGCAGGCTATCATTCATGCAAATCCGTGTGGATAATCACAATCCCCGCAAAGCAAGGAAGTATGCCAATCGAACAGGACAAGCCCCATCTGTCCCATGCTTGTGGGAGCCCTGGCGATTTGCTATACTTTTCGTGACAGACTTCAGGAGGGAATAAGTGATCCATATCATCGCGGTGGGAAAACTGAAGGAATTACATTACCGCCAGGCAGCCAGGGAGTATGAAAAGCGCCTGGCGCGCTTTACATCGCTCAAAGTGACGGAACTTGCTGATGAACGGGAACCGGACAAGCCGTCCCTTTTGCTTGAGGAAAGAGCAAGGCACGCGGAGGGGGAACGGATAATGAAGCACATCCGTTCAGGCGACAGGGTTGTGGCGCTGTGCATTGACGGAACACAGGAAGACAGCCTGGCCTTCAGCCGCCGGATTAAAAGGCTATATGAGGCCCCGGCTCAGGTGGTGTTCATCATTGGCGGATCCCTGGGGCTGTCAGAGGCAGTGATAGCCCGAGCGGATGAGAAACTATCCCTATCCGCCCTCACTTTTCCACACCAATTGGCCAGGGTATTACTGTTGGAGCAACTTTACCGCGCCTTTAAGATCATGGCAAATGAGAGGTACCATAAATAGTGCGCCTGACACAGCTGCGCCTGCATGATTTCAGGAATTATCCCCAGGTGACCCTCATGCCCCCGGCTGGCGTCACAGTTTTTGTTGGTGAAAACGGAGCGGGAAAGACCAATCTGCTGGAGGCAATCCATCTGTGTTGCCTGGGGAGGAGTCACCGCACGCCCTTTGACCGGGACATGATCAGGCTGGGATGTAAGACTAGCGCTGCCTATTCACGGGTTCAGCGCCATGTGACCAGGGATGAGGTGGGCGTCAGGCTGTTTGCTCAGCAGAACCTTCGAAAAACCATCTATGTCAATGGGAAAACGGTCCCACGTATTGGAGAACTCATGGGACACATGACCTGCGTGATGTTCTCCCCTGAGGATATGGCAATCGTCAAGGGGGCGCCCCAGGTACGCCGCAGTTTTCTGGATATGCTTTTGTCTCAGTGTCAGCCGGCCTATTTTTATGCTATTCAGACTTATCACGCGGCTCTGAAACAGCGCAACGCACTTCTCAAACTGCTGGCCAAGAAGCGCGGGAACCCAAAGCAGCTGGAAGTGTGGGATGAGCAACTGGTTCGGGCAGCGTCGCCCATGGTACGTATGCGCCGGGAGGCGGTCCTTACATTGAGCGATCTGGCAAAGGAACACTACACCTTTATCTCAGGCCGGGAGCCGGAGGTGTTCGTGTTGCGCTACCAGAGCAGTTTGTCCGGATCCGGGGATCCGGGCGAAATGCTTATGGATCAGCTGGCGGCCTCCAGGGAGGATGACATGCGCCGCCTCACCACTGGTTTTGGCCCCCACCGGGATGACCTGAAGCTGGTCCTGTCCGGGCAGGAGATACGCGGCTATGCCTCCCAGGGGCAGATGAGAACGGCGGTCCTGGCCATGCGCCTGGCAGAGATCAACATCCTGACACAGGCACATCGGGACGCGCCCCTTTTATTGTTGGATGATGTGTTAAGTGAATTGGACGAGGGAAGACGGGCAAGGTTGTTGGGAAGCCTGGGCGGCATGCAGACCCTTTTGACGGCTACCGACCTTGAGACACTGGCGGGGATGAAGCCTGATTGCGTTCTTAAAGTAATCGACGGCAAGGTATTTATCGCATAAACCAATGGTTAGGAATATCCATGACCGCTTGACGCCAGTTGATGAGAAACTGGCGGGCCAGGGAGTATCTTTTGCTGGGGTCAGAGCTCAGCGCTTTTTTTGCTACCGCGTACAGCGCGGGGGTACCCTCCCACTGCCCGGGATTGGGCTCCAGCCGATTGCCAAAGAAGGTGTGTGCCAGCATACCCATCTGCCATACATTGGCGGCCTCATCCAGCCTGGCCCCCGGTATATACATCTCAGGTGCCAGAAACCAGGGGGAGCCGCTCAGACGTCCCCGGGTGTTGACAGCGGGCATGGGGAGGAAGTGGTCCGCGGAGCAAAACAGGGCCTTCTTCTTTTCGGAATCGATCAGGATGTTCCGGTCCGAGATACCGGCGGTAATGAAATCATTGTCTGAAGCCAGAACCAAAAAATCTGCCAAATCATCAAACAGTGCCAGGCGCTGGGCATATGGCATAGCGCGAAAGGCCATAAGCTGGCTGTTCGGGGGTGCCAGCGCGTAGCCCTCAAACCAATCAAATACGATACCAAAGCCGCCGGGTGTTTCAAAGGCGTCTATCCGCCTTGTAAATGCGCGGTGATTCAGCAGCTGATAGCGGCTATCCAACTCCCTGAGCTTTGATACAGCCAGCGCCCGGTCCCCGGCGTAGCCCAGAGTTGGCGCGCCAGCGTATTTGATGAAATACCGGTTGCCATTGTCCTGGACACCAAAACATAAATGGCCTGAAATCAGCTGGTCAAACACACAAAACAACCGGCCAAAGCGGCTGAGCCATTGCAAGCTGTGGGGAGCTTTCAGCCTGACGGTCAAGCCGTTAATCACATAGTCCACTGCCATTTTCCCTCATAGTGCTTTCCTGCCTTGCATTCCCGTTGTTTCCTCATTATAATGCGAAGGGAATGCAATAAGCAAAAGCCATCGGCAGAAGGGTCGGCCATGCAGAAAATTCATGTAGTCGGTCACCGCAACCCAGATACGGATTCCATCGTTTCCGCGCTGGCATACGCATATCTGCGTAACCAACTGGGCGACCGGCAGTACCAGGCTGCGCGCCTTGGCCCTGTCAGCGATGAGACGGCGCAATTGCTGGAGCGCTTTGGCTTTGAAGAGCCAGAACAGATTTTCAACGTCAGGACCCAGGTAAAGGATCTGAGTTTTGATACTCCGCCGTCCATTGGCGGCGCGGCTGCCCTTGCCCACGCCTGGAGCATCTTTCAGGACAACCGGGAGATTGGGAGCCTCCCCATCATCACGGATGATGGTACGCTGTTTGGTATCCTGTCCCACTCGGACATCTTTGACTATGATATCAAGACCATCCAGCATCCAGAGGTGGATGATATCCCTCTATTTAACCTGATTGGGGTGCTGGAGGGCACCATTTCCCCCGGGACAGATGCCAAGGCTGAAGTGGTATCAGGGGAAATCAACATCGCGGTATCCCACACGCACCTGAACAATCTCGTTTTGCGTGAAGATAGCATCCTTATCTGCGGAAACCATCCCGAGACCATTGGATACGCGCTGAAGCAACAGGTTAAGGCGCTGATTATCAGCGAGGCCAAGTTCCCCGATGATATGATGCCGCTCAACAGCGGCACACTGATTATTAGCACGCCCTTTGACGCTTACCGCGCTGCGCGCAGCATTATGCATGCGATCCCGGTGGGCAGGCTTTGCCGCCGGGATAATCTGGTGAGCTTCCATCTGGATGATTATCTGGATGATGTGAAGGAAACCATGCTGCAAAACCGCCACAACGCCTATCCGGTGCTGGATGAAAACCACAAAGTGGTGGGTGTGCTCACCCGCTACCAGTTAATCCGCCCCAAGCGAAAGCGCGTAGTGCTGGTGGATCACAACGAGGTGGCACAGTCGGTGCCGGGGCTGGACCAGGCGGAAATCCTCGAGATCATTGACCACCATCGACTGGCTGATGTGCAGACCTCCTCGCCGATTCTGGTGCGAAATGAGCCCATAGGCTCCACAGCCAGTATCATTGCCGGCATGTTCCAGGAACGGGGTATTACCCCTTCCCGGAAACTGGCGGGATTGATGGCGGCAGCCATACTGTCAGACACCGTGATGCTCAAGTCACCCACTTGCACTGAAAAGGATCGGGTGATGGCGGAGAGCATGGCCCGCATCGGGCGGGTCAGCATCACGGAACTGGGCGAAATGATGTTCAGTGCCTCAAATCTCCAAAACAAGAGCACGGAAGACCTGTTCCACCAGGACTACAAGGAGTTTCATATTGCAGAACACCTGGTGGGCATTTCCCAGATCACCTGCATTAACTCAGAGGAGCTGCTGGAGGCAAGGCTGGATGATTTCCTCCAACTCATGCAGGATATGAAAAAGGAAAAGGATTACGAGATGGTGTTGCTGATGGTGACGGATGTCCTGAGAAGCGGCACAGAGCTTGTCTATGTCGGGAGCGAAAACCTGGTTGAGCAGGCGTTTAATGCCGTCGGCAAAGAGAATCACTTCTTCCTGGCCGGCGTCATGAGCCGGAAGAAGCAGGTTGTTCCTATGATCTCCCTGATTTGGGGATAACGGGGATGGACAAAGCAGGATTTGCGGAATGGCTTCATGGTCTGCCTGCCATTTGCTCCCACAGCCATCATTTGCCGGATAAAGAGCACGGAGATCTTAGCCTGGCTAAACTGCTGGGCAACTCCTATCTTAGCTGGTGCGGGGTACCAGTGCCGCAAGGGAATGATGAGGCCAGAATCAGCGCTTGGCTTAATGCGGCAGGGGTCCGCAGTTATTTCGTTTGGCTGGAAAAGGCGTTAATGGCGCTCTATCATATCAATGAACCCCTAAGCGCCCATTCCTGGGCACGCTATGATCAGGCCATAATCCAGGCGCATAAGGACAATAACTGGCACCTGACGCTTCTTATGAAGCATTGCTGCTATAAGGCGGCATTATTGGACGCCTATTGGGCACCGGGAGTGGACAATGGGCATCCTGAACTGTTCAAGCCTGTTTTCCGGGTTAACAGCCTGTTCTATGGTTATGGCCAGGACGCGAGGGACCACAACGGTGGGAACTTCCAAAGGACCCGGGGTTCGCAAATCACCGATATCAGGGAATATATAGCGCTGGTACGCCGGGCACTTGGTGAGGCAAAGGCATCCGGCTGTGTGGCCTTCAAATGCGCTCTGGCCTATGACCGGGATCTGGATTTTGCCGAAGGTGACTGGGATCGGGCACAAAAAGCCTTTGGAGAACATCCGGATAAAGAGGACATCAGGGCTTTCCAAAACATCGTGATGGGAGCCGTTTGTGAGGCATCGGCGGCACTCAATTTGCCGCTTCAGATACACACTGGCCTGGGGCTAATGGACAGAAGCGATGCCTTGCAGTTGCGGTTCCTCATTTCGCGGCATCCGGAGGTCAGCTTTATCTTGATGCACGGCGGATACCCATGGACAGCGGATATTGCGGGCCTTTGCCACAATTACCCCAATGTGTGGGCGGATTTGTGCTGGCTGCCCCTTATTTCCACTGCAGCGGCAGAAAGGCTGCTGGATGAACTCATTGATGTGTGCAATGCAGACCGCCTTATTTGGGGCTGTGACGCCTGGACAGGGGAAGAGAGCTACGCAGCCCGGCTGGCCTTTCTGGAGGTGCTCGCCCGGGTTTTGTGGCGGCGCGTGGATAGTGGCATGATGCGTGAAGAACAGGCCAGGCGTTTTGCCTTGATGGTTCTGCATGACAATGCCCTGATGCTGGTCTCCCGGGCCGCAGCAAATGGGCTGCCGCTTGTCCGGCAGCCCGATAATCAGGGATAAACACTTAGTCAGACGCGTAAGGCAGCACGGCAACAATCTCATTTTCGATGTAGATCAGATAATAGAGATTGGAGCCATTCAGCAAATAGTTGTTGAAAAATTCCTGGGCATCATATGCGCGTACGGGGTTTTGCTTCGTGCCGTAGTAAAACAGGCAGTTGGGGTTGGTATCGTACTTGTACAAGTAGACGGTGTCGTTATAAAAGGTGGAGCGGTTGGTCTGGCCCTGGTAGGTCAGCGTCACCAGGTCAGCGCTGATGGTGGCGATGCCGCCCTTCATGTCTATCTGGGTGATATATCCTGCCGATACCCGGGTCCGGTACTCACTGGGGCGGCGCTGAAGGTAGACGATGTAGGCATTCTGCGCTGTGAGGACACCTCCCTCATAGGCTGATACAACGATCTGGACTTCCTGGGGCTTATCGGTCATGTTGATGATCTGCGATTTCTGCCCGCTGGCCACCGGCTGTCCGTTCACTGTTACCACCGAGGTGGGGGATGAGGTTACCGGCTCAAAGGTGATGCGGGAGACCCAGTGCGCTACGGTCAGCAGGTAGGTGTTTTGCCAAGGGTCGAATCGGTCGGGCAGCATGATACCGGTATTGGGCGCGTTGTGGCTAAGGCTCACCAGCCGATCGGGAGGCAGCGAGCCTGCCGGCTGCGCCAGTGAAAGGTTTACGGATGACAGAAGAAATAGAACAGCAAGAATCGCAATAATGGCCTTTTTCATGACAACCCCTCCTTAAGAATCGCTGTTGTATATAAAACGCGGCGGGCAAGGCATTTCATGCCCGAAACATCATGTTCTGATAAAAGCGTCATAAATGGCGCGTACCGTCATGTCCAGGTTTATATCATCAACCCCCAGGATGATGGATAGCTCACTTGGCGCCTGGAGAATTGTGCGGATGCCTATTCCCTGTTCAGACACCGCGGTGATCAGCCTTGCCGCAGTTCCATATTGGCGGAACATACCCACCCCCACACATGCAACCAGGGCAATATGATCCTCCGTGTGAATGCTGTCAGGGTCTACGGTCTTACTTATTTCCTCGATAACCGCGTCTTTCTTAGGCATGAAAACGCTTGTCGACACCATGACACAAAGGGCGTCAATGCCGGTGGGCAGATGCTCAAAGCTGATGGCGTGCCGTTCAAACACTGCCAGTACCTTGCGGGCGAAGCCCACCTCATCGTTCATGCGGTTTTTTTCCAGTACGATGATTGAAAACCCCTTTTTTCCTGCGATGCCCGTTACCACAGGCACCCTGGCCTGAGACCGGTAGGTGATTGTGGTGCCGGGATGCAGCGGATTCCCGGTGTTCCTGATACTGGTGGGGATACCGGCTGTGCGCACGGGAAATACCGCATCTTCGTGAAGGACGCTGGCTCCCATGTAGCTCAGCTCCCTCAACTCCCGGTAGGTCAGGGAAGCGATAAACTGCGCATCCGGCACAATGCGCGGATCAGCGGCTCGAAAGCCTGTCACATCCGTCCAGATCTCAAGCATCTCAGCGTCCAGGGCTGCTGCGATATATGCGGCGCTGGTGTCACTTCCTCCCCGGGAGAGGATATGGATATCCCCTTGACTGTCGCTGCCGTAAAAGCCGGGAATGACAGCCCCCTCACAGGAGAGAAGCGTCGCACGGATAGAATGTGCGGTGGCTTCCTCGTCAAGTTTGCCTGCAGTAAAGTGCAGCAGGGAGGCAGCATCCACAAAAGGCCTGGCCAGCCATTTAGCCATCAGCGTGGCGCATAAGTATTCACCGCGGCTTGCAGTGTAAGCGAGGCTCGCACCATCCTGGATGGCCCGCCCGATTTCAAGCAGTTTGCTGCTTAGGTAATTCTCAAGCCCCAAGCTATGCGCAATCTGGCTGAAGCGCTGCTCAACTTCGGAAAAGACGGGATCAATGGCTTCCCCCTTCTGTGCCATCTGGTGGCAGGTGAAAAGCAGATCGGTGATTTTCTGATCCGCCTCATCCCGCTTGCCGGGAGCGGAAACCACGATATGCTGCCGGGCTGGCTCCGTTTCCAAAATCCGGCGCACCTTAATGAACTGATCAGCGTCAGACAGGGAAGAGCCTCCAAATTTCGCCACGATCATCGCCACTTCTCCTTTTCGGAACTGATAACACATTTTAGTTATGCTCTTACTGCCTGTCAAACCGGCCTGGATGACAAAGGCGGGTGGCTATGATATACTCACTGGAGACAATTGGAGGGCATCCGCCTTTTTTTGAAGGGAATTATGAAGCGGCTCAACAAAGCACAACGGAAGATGGTATTGAATATCTCTTTTATCATCTTCATGTTTTTGTTGATGCTATTTCTGATAAGCCAAGCGGGCGACCTGGGCCAAATGGCGGGAGCCTTCCGTACGGTCAGCCTTAGGTGGCTTTTGGGTGCGCTGGGTTGTTTTATAGCTCATGTTTTTCTGGAAGGATTAATCATATTTTTGTTCTTTCGTTTCCAGGAGGTGGACATCAGCCTGGGTTCATGTCACTTGATTGGCCTGGTCGGCATGTTCTATTCCAACATTACCCCTGCCGCCACCGGCGGCCAGCCTATGCAGGTTTTTTCCTTTAAGAAGCGGGGTGTGCCTCCGGGGGTTGCCACCTCAGCGCTGGCGGTGAAGTTCTTCTGCTGGCAGAGCGCTCTTCTTCTGTTGGGTGCCATCCTATGGATTGCCTATGGCCCCTTTGTATACCAGGTGCTTGGAAGTGCCCTATGGCTGGTAGGGGTGGGCTTCTTCCTCAACTCACTGATGGTAGGGCTTGTCATTTTGCTTGCCATCAGCCGCAATATTGTGCGCGCGGCTATCATATTTTTTGTTAACCTTGCGCATAAAATAAGGCTGGTGAAGGATGTGGCAAAGACCTCATCAAGGTGGGATGCAGCGCTTAGCGACTTTCATGCCAGTGTGGAAATCCTGACGAAACATCCCTGGCATTTCCTGTCCCTGTTCGCTCTTTCACTGCTGCAGGTGACGGCGCTGATGAGTGTGATTTACTTTGTCTACCGGGGCTTTGGCCTTTCACAAACGCCCCACATCAAACTGCTTACCGTCCAGTTTTTACTTTATATTACCGCTTCCTTCACCCCACTGCCCGGAGCTTCCGGCGCGCAGGAAGGCGGATTTTATTTGTTCTTCAGACCGTTTTTTCCGGAAGGGACCCTCTTCGCGGCCCTCCTGGTATGGCGATTTATTTCTTACTATTTATTCATCCTTTCCGGCTTTGTTGCCGCCGCAATCGACCAGACTTACTTTTCCCGGCGGCGCTTGAAAGGGAAGGTGCAGGCTCCGGATGTGGAGCAAGTTCTCACGCCTGATGTGCCGTCCGCCGGAAAGGAGGAAGAACCCTGAACAGAACCCTTATTTTATTGTTATCGATGATGGCCCTGGCGGCCCCGATTGTACAAATACAAGCAGAGAGTCGGCCTCTGGGCATCGGGCGGATGCTGGTGGGGGAAACGTATCCCCCCTTTTCGGATGACAAGGGGGGCTGGGAGAGCAACGCCCCAACAGTGGCTGCGGTTGACGTTGACGCCTTGGTTTCTGCTCTGGATTCTGGCAATGCGTTAATCACACAAATCGTGAAGAACAGGTCGGTAATACGCGCTTCCCTTCTGGTGATGGATTCCGTCCAGATGCCTGAACAAATCACATGGGCGCTTGATATTGCCCAGGTAGAATGGCAGGCCTCCCTTGAAAAGGCCATCGGCCGGAGCAACAACGATACCAAGGGGTACTGCGGGCAGCCCTGCGGGCTTGCGTGGTGTGGTGGCTTGGTCAGTTATTGCCTGGATGATGCGGGGTTGCCTATGGCTTGCTTGTGGGAGAGCAAGCTTCAGCTGCATGGAAGTCCCCGAGCGGACAGAGAAGCGGATGTGCTGAAGTTGCTGCGGGGCTATGGCAACTTGGATCGGCTGTCCAACATCCCGTGACAGGACTGCCTGGCAATCTATGGAAAACGTGGCGGGCACAAAACCATCCATGTCGGGCTGGTAACACGTGCCAGTCATCAGTGCGAGGGCGTTTAACTGATTGGGGCTGCGGAAGGAAACGTGTCCAGGCGCATCAAAGGCTGCAGATGCCTTTGTGACAGCCTGGCCAGGAACCCGGCGCGCAACATGAAGGCACTGCCGGAAAGTGAATGGAGAAACACAGACGCCTTCCAATGCCAGCTCATCACGGACAACTGGTATGTCAACTTTTGATGCTGAAATTGGTATTGGGTTACATTTCTTTCAGTTGCCGGGCATCCAGGATTTCCAGGTCACGCTCTCCGGCAAGGGACTCGAGATGATGGGTGAGTTCATGCTTCAGGACATCAGTGATGCGCACTTTTCCCAGGGCGTCATCGGCCAAATCCTGGAAAACCCGGACAAAAGAGCCGAAGTACAGCACGATTCCCCGGCCCATGGTTCCGCCGGCCCTGTATTCCCCCAGAATGTAGGCAGGCCTGCCGGAAGCGGTGCGGGGGTTTAGTTTACAGCCTTCAACCACGCCGATGCCAAGGTTCAGATCCTTGAAAATCTCCTGTGGCAATTCGGCGGCTGCTTCCTCCAAAAGCCTGGTAAACTGGTTGACACTTATCTGGGATTCTTTCATGGAACTCTTCCTTGTTCAGTCTGGCAATTCGTCCAGGTGCTTTCCCAAGCCAGGCATAAGGGGTCAGAACTATCCTACCACAAGGAAGCCGAAGTAAACACAGGAGGTCTTACATGAGAACACTTGTCTGCGCCCATCGGGGGGCTTCCGGCTATGCCCCGGAGAACACCCTGGAAGCCTTTCAGCTGGCTGTTGAGCAGGGGGCGGATGCGGTGGAACTGGATGTGCAACTCACCCGGGACAAACAACTGATTGTGGCCCATGACGAACGCATTGACCGGGTGTCAGACGGCAGCGGGCTCATCAGCATGCTTTCGCTTAAGGATATCAAGTCGCATCTGTTTAACGCTACACATCCCGCTTATTTGGATTCCCGGGCGCCCACGCTGGAAGAGGTATTCGACCTGCTGATGGCGACAGGCCTTGTTATCAATGTGGAGTTGAAGAACAGCCGCATCCCCTATGCGGGGATGGAGGAGAAGTGCATAGAGTTGGCGCGCCGCAAGGGAATGTCGAAAAGGGTGATTTACTCTTCTTTTAACCACCATTCTCTTGTTAAAGTTAAGACCATCGACCCGGACGCTGCATGCGGGCTGCTTTATGACTGCTGCATGGTAGAGCCCTGGGTATATGCTGATCACCTGGGGATTGAGGCCTTACATCCCCATTATTCAGAGCTGCTGCTCAACCCCCGGGAGTGTGGGGAAGCGCACAAGGCGGGCCTTAAGGTCAATGCCTGGACTGTGAATGATGACCGGGACATGAAAAAGGTGTTTGAGCTTCAGGCTGACATGCTCATTACCAATTATCCGGATCGGGCATTGGTGGTACGGGATGTTTGACGGGGGTTTTGCAGGCGTGGTAGACTGTAAAAAAGTAAGAGCAGTGGGGGGTTCAAATGTCAGGGCATTCCAAATGGGCCAACATCAAACACAAAAAAGGCAAGGCAGACGCGGAACGGGGAAAGACCTTTACCAAAATTGGCCGTGAGATAGCAATCGCTGTCAGGGAAGGCGGAGCTGACCCGGCCACCAATGGAAAGTTGCGGGATGTCATTGCCAAGGCCAAAGCCAGCAACATGCCCAACGATAATATCAACCGCAGTATCAAAAAGGCTGCTGGCGAGAGCGGAAACGTCTCTTATGAGGAAATCAGCTATGAAGGCTATGCCCCCGGGGGAGTTGCGATCATCGCCGAGGTGGTAACAGACAACCGCAATCGTACCGCTTCGGATGTGCGGCATATCTTCGACAAAAACGGCGGATCCCTTGGCACAACCGGATCGGTGGGATATATGTTTGACCACAAGGGCTTAATCCTTATCGAGCATGAGCCTGGCCTGGACGAGGACGAGATGATGATGCTGGCACTGGAGGCAGGGGCGGAGGACGTACAAGTAACTGAAGAGGTTTTTGAGGTATATACCGCTCCAAACGATTTTTCTGCTGTCCGGGAGGGGCTTGAGCAGGCCGGACATGGCTTCCTTTCGGCTGAACGGACCAGGATCCCCCAAAACACGGTACAAGTCACCGATGGAGAAACGCTGCAGAAAGTCCAGAAACTTTTAGAAATGCTGGAGGACAACGATGACGTGATGAATGTTTATCATAATGCAGAGCTTCCGGAAGAAGACGAATAGAAGACACCTGTCTCCAGGCAAAAGAGGCCGGCGCGAAACGCCAGCCTCTTCAGATTTTTTGGCTGTTACCTCATGGGTGCCACATCCACCACGGGGCTCCAATCTTTTGTGGGAAGATTAAGCATGGAATCGGGCAGGCGGCCGGAGTCAACCAAAACAAAGCCAAAGTCGCAGTTGAGATTACGTCCGCCGCTGGGGACGAGCACTTTGTCAGCCCGGCCGGCAGTACCTTCGCCCGGGTTCAGGACGCTGGCTACCAGAGGAAACTCCGCTTGGATGCGAGTAGGCTGTAGTTCGGGCGGCATGGTGACAAGCACTGTGTAGATACCGGGGAAAAGGTCATCAATCAGATAGCGGCCATAGGCGTCCGTGGTATCCTGGGTTATGAGCTGTCCGTATTGGTACAGGGCGATTCCAATATCAGGCACGCCTGGTTCGCCCGCGTCCTGCATGCCGTTGGCGTTCAGGTCCAACCAGGCGAAATCACCCAGTTTTCCCATAGCGCCTATGCCAATATCCTGGTCTGTCTTCTTTTCGCCCATGGTGAGGCTGATGATGCTGCTGCCGCCTGGTGTTCCAGCATTGTCCGAGGTGATAATGCTGACGCGCTCTGCAGTGTCCATTGCGCGGGCAAACCGGTGGTTTTCTGGCAGTGCCAACATGAAAGCATACCGGCCGGGATAGAGTTTATCAAACAGGAAATGGCCATCCTCACCCGTAACCGCTACAGCGAGTGTGTTTCCCTCAGCGCCCAGCAGGGTGATTTCAAGGCCCTTTACACCGCTTGAACTTCCGTCCATATTCCAGACGCCACCCGCTAGCGAGCCATACTGCACAAAGCCCAGGTCCAGCTGCGCGGCTTCCGGAGTCAACAAAATATCAGCGCTCCAGACGCCGCCAGCCTGGCGGATACCAGAAGGCAGGGTAAGCAAATGATCGCCCGGCAAATCCACCTTAAGCTCGTATTCCCCTGGAAACACCTTGGACAGCTCAAAGCTACCATCATGGGCCGGCTTCAGGGCATACTCGGTTTCCGTTGCCAGATGCCGTACCGTGGCTTGAGCGGCATAGGGGGTATCAATGCCAGGGCTGAAGTTGCCGCTCAAATCATTGTCATAAAAGGCAGTTCCCGCCACAGCCAAGGGGTTTACAGCGGCGATCAGGTATGAGTCCCGCACTTCTCCCATGGCGAGTTCAAGCGCCTGGGTGGTGTACCCCGTTATAGCGGGACCTGTCGGGCTGTTATCCCCAATGCCGATAGCCAAGCCTTGCGGCATGGTTACCTCAAGGGTATAGGCACCCGGGCGGATACCGCTTAAGGTAAAAGTGCCGTCATCGCCAGACAGCACATCATGGACCGACCCAGCATCTGAGCGAATGGCCACGCGCACCTCTGGAAGATTGCTGTCTCCTTCGTCAAAGATGCCGTTGAAGTTCGCATCGTGGAAGGCTCCGCCCGCCAGAATCACTGTCTTTACCGCGAATACCAGATCAGCGGGGTGCTCCTGGCCCGCCGTGATGTTGAAGGGCTCCGTCAGCCATGTGGTTTCCTCAATCATGGGACGGCTGAATCTGGCGTGAGGGGGCAAGGTGTAACGCAACTTGTAAGTGCCGGGAAGCGCGCCTTTTAATGAGAATGCACCGGACACATCTGTGGTGGAATGCGTATAATCGCTCACCAGGTCATCGTTCTCATCCATCAGTTCCACCAGAACACCTTCAAGGCCGCCCATTGCGCCGCTATAGCCGTCGCGGTCATCACCCAGCAGCACACGGCCGTACACCACACCGGAACGGAAGGCGCCCGCGTCCACCCCTTCGATCCGTTGGCCAGGTGACACTTGCAGGACCCCAGTTTCGCCATAATCGGGGGTCTGAACGACAATTTTATTTTCGACGCCCGTGCCGGTGTGGGAGGCATCGGAGAAGATGTATGGGGACTGGAGTATTACCCGAACCTTGTACTCTCCGGGAAGAAGGGGCTGAAGCTCATAAGCCCCGGTTTCATCAGATTGGGCTTCCGCAGCGATATTGGTCTTCTTATCAATGGCTTGCACCGTGAAACCGGAAAGACTACCCTCTTGGGCATCAAGGATCCCGGAGGTGTTCATGTCCTCAAACAGGCTGCCTGTGATGACCGCCGGCAGGGTAACGCCCGCATAGAGCGTCGTTTTCTGGCCAAGGGGTGCCGCCGCCTCAATGGTGATATCATTTTTGGCAGTCACCGAGGCGAAGGCATTCCCACCTTCACCGCCTGGGACAGTGAAAACCTGCCCGGAAGGCAGGGTGCCCCTGACATGAAGGACTTCGCCGCGTACCCGTGGGATAAGGGCGAGGCCCTGAGCATCAGTCTGAGCGCTGGCGGCAACCTGGCCCGCATCCAACACCTCAACTTCAGCGCCTCCGAAAGGAAGTTCCCCCTCGTCCAGGAAACCGTTGAAGTTGCTGTCATGAAAGGCGATGATTTCAAGGCTGGCGGATGGCATGATGCCGATTGGTTCCATCTGGGTGGTAACGCCTTCAGATACGGTCAGCCGGGCATCCTGGCGGTCTTTGTATCCATCCGTAAACAGCGAATCCCCGCCGGGGAGCGCAAACATCTGGCCTTCGGGCAAGGTGGCGGATAGCACATAGTTACCTGCCTGTAACTGATTGAACTCGTATTCCGCGTGGCTGCCCGCTTCCAGGGTGCGGATGACGCCAAAATCAAGGGATTCCAGGGTGAGAACCAGGCCGCTGGCCCCAGGTTCATCCGCGTCCCTTAAGCCGTTCATATTCTGATCAAACCAGGTGAATCCCTTCAGGCTGCCCGACTTGACGCCGCCCACTCCCAGGCCTATGCTTCCGGTTACAGTAAAGGGGTCGGATTCTCCACGGTTTGATTCGGATGGATTGATCACATTATAAAAAGCGCTTACCTTCGCCCCCCGGGGCCCGATAATATAAGGATCTGGCATGGTGGCTGCGATGCGGTAGGTGCCCGGGGTCAGCTCCGAAATCCTGAGCAACCCTTCTCTGCCGGTGGTTCCGGAGGCAATCACGTGACTTTGGCCCTCCACTTCAAAAAGCACCTCTATCAGCACATCACGAAGCAAGGGCTCGCTGCTGAAACGCCCGCCATTGCTGTTCTCATCCCCAAAGGCGACGATGCTGATATATACGCTTTTTGCTGTGACTCCGATATGCTTTTCCATTGGATCCCCTTCCAGTCGGAAGGGGAGTGAGTGGCTGGTGCGGCCTGAGGCCGGCAGCATGACGCTGCCTGAAGCATGGTAGGGTGCAAATTGAAGGCCCTTTGGAAGTCCGCCTGTCAGGTAATATTCCCCGGGCGCAAGCCGCGTGAACTGGTAAGCGCCGTCAGGCCCGGTGAGCGCGGTGGCTACGATGGTCTCGCTGGCGCTGTCCATTTTTACCAGGGATATCTCAACACCTTCGCTTAGGCGCTCACTGCCGTCAAAGAAGCCATCCAGGTTGCTGTCCACAAAGGCAAATCCGGAAAGGGAACCCGTGTTTTCAGCAGAGGCGGGGAGCGCAAACGCCAGAAGGATAAGAAGCACCATAAGCAGGGCTTTTCGGGCGGATGAGTGGTTCATTGTTTCCTCCGATCACATATTAGCGGATAATGCTGATTTTCTCGGGATGCTTTTCAGGGGGTGCCTTTTCATCAGCCGGGTGTCCCACAGCAAGAGCAATGACAAAGCCATAGCCTTCGGGGAAGTGAAGCGCGCTTTCCAGTTCCTCCCGATTGGGGCCCGAAAAAGCGTCACGGGGAAGTCCCAGGATGACGCTGCCCAGGCCAAGGGATTCGGCTGCAAGGGCCATACCATACACGGCGATACCACAGTCTACCATCGCGATGGGAAGATCCCGGGGTGCTGAGAGGAAGACCACGGTGGGTGCATGGTAAAAAACCTGGAAGTCCGGATCATCATAGCGGGGGCTCCGCTGGGCGCTGTCCCGGTTCATCGCTCCCTTGGCCGCCTGCTCACTTAAACGATTGAGAAGCACAGAATCCTGCACCACGGAAAAATGCCAGGGCTGGCGGTTGTTGGCCGAGGGGGAAGCCAGGGCCGCGTCCATGATGGCGCTCAGCTGAGGCTGGGTCAGTTGCTGGGAGGTGTACTTTCGATGGGAACGGCGGCTTTGGATGAGGTCCAACATAGGGTGCTTCATTTTCACTTCCCTTTCACAGGTTCTGTGGTATCATTCTCCCCGGGGGGCTTTATGACGGATAAGGATTTTATGCGCCTGGCACTGGACTGGGCTGCGAGGGAACCTGAGGAGGTGCCGGTTGGGGCCGTCATCACCAAGGGTGGCATCCTGGTATCAGCTGCCCATAACCAACGGGAACGTGATGCCGGTGCGCTGTGCCACGCGGAGATGCTGGCCATTGCCCGCGCTCAAGAAGAACTTGGGACGAGGCGCTTGGAGGGTTGCACGATGTATGTGACGCTTGAGCCCTGCCCTATGTGCGCCGGCGCGCTGATATTGGCGCATATCGCGCGTGTTGTCTTTTCGGCCTTTGATAAACAATACGGCTGCTGCGGCAGCCGCTATGCTCTGCCCCTGGACCCGGCGTTTCACCACCGGGTGGCTTGCGAGGGGGGGCTGTTGGCCAAAGAATCCGAAGCGCTGCTGGGCGCGTTTTTCAGCCGCCGCCGGGGAAAGGGCCTTATGTAAAGACCCTGCGGTAGATGGACAGAACATTGTCATGCTTCAGTGGGCGGTAGAAACCGATCGTTCCGGTGGTATTATAGGGAGCCTCATCTGCAAACCGGGCAAGATCCTTTTCCTGAACACCGAACGCTTTCAGCGATTGGGGAAGCCCCCAACTGGTGAACAAGGCGCGAAGGCGGCGAATGCCAGCAATCCCGGTGGCGGAAGCGTTCCTGAAATCATTGGGCATGTTCATCACGTTAACCGCGAACTGCGCAAAGCGGGCAGGATCATGGGGCATCTGCTCCTCCATCCAGCTGGGGAACAGCACCGCCAGCGCTGCGCCATGGGGGGCACCAAATCTTGCGGATAGAACATTGGTGAGCGCATGGCAGCCCCAATCCTGTTCGCGCCCAACCCCCACAGTATCATTATGCGCCATAGTGCCCGCCCACATGATGTCGGCATGCGCCGCATAATCTTCAGGATTTTCAAGTGTTCGAGGGGCAGCCTGTATAACCTGGCGCATCAGCGCTTCTGCCAGCGCATCGGTAAGGGCGACATCCTGGGTGTTGGTGAAATAACGTTCAAAAACATGGGAGAGAATATCCGCTGCGCCGCAGGCCTTCTGCTCACGGGGAACTGTAAAGGTCAGCACAGGGTTCATCATGGCAAGGTGTGGCCGGATGAAAGGGCTTCTCAACCCCCGTTTCAGGGTGAGTTTGTCGTTGGTGATGACGCTGGAGTTGCTGCCCTCACTGCCGGCAGCTGACAAGGTGGGAATGGCGATGAGCATTAGCCCCTCTTTGGGGGCCGCATTGCCAGAATAAAAATCCCAGAAGTCTCCCTGATAGGGTGCACCCACGGCGATGGCCTTTGCCGTGTCAATGGCGCTGGCGCCGCCAAGGCCTAGAATGGCATCGGCCTTCATCTCCCTGGCGAGGCCAATTCCCTGATACACGGGCGAGGAAAGCGGGTTGGGTACGATACCGGAGAGTTCCCTGACAGCAATACCGCTTTCGTGAAGTGATGCCCTGACACGCTCCAGCAACCCGGAACGCAGCACAGAACCCTGGCCGGATACAATCAAAACCCTGCGAACACCCAGCTCAAAAGCATAACGGCCGGTATCCTTTTCTGCCTGCGGGCCAACAACATAGCGGGTGGGGCTATGAAATACGAAAGGGTTCATCCCACAACCTCCTTTTTGGTACTTCTTAAGTATACCACCATCCAAGCGGCCCTGGCAAACCTTGACAGGGCAAGGGATGGAGGATAGAATAGCATCGAAAAGACGCGAAAGAAGGGACCTCCATGAAAATCAAGACGCTTAACACCCGGGACCTGAAGGCAAGCCTTACAGAGGGTGGCTGCGGGGAATGCCAGACCTCCTGCCAGTCTGCATGCAAGACTTCCTGTGGCGTGGCCAATCAGCCCTGCGAAAGCAAGGCGCAAAACTGAAGAGGCAACCGGATCGGAGTAAAGCCGCCCATGAGGCGGTTTTTTTGGAGATAGCATGGTTCACACCTATTCCCTAAATGGCTTTGATATCACCCTTGATGTCTATTCAGGTGCGATGCACCTATGTGATCCGGTTTCCCTGGCCGCTATTCAGTTGTATGAGAATGGCAATCGGGAACAGACGGCCAGACAACTGATGGCGGAATTTCCGGACAATCCGGAGATGACCGTAGAAGCAATTTCGGAACTTCTGGATATCCTGGATGGGCTGAAGGCACAGGGCAAGCTTTACACAGATGACCCATACAGCCATTCCCGTGCACTTTTGCGCCAGGACCCGGGCCTGGTCAAGGCGCTCTGCCTGCATGTAGCCCACGCCTGCAACCTGGCCTGCAGTTATTGCTTTGCCGGCCAGGGGCATTACCGTGGTGAGGCGGCGCTGATGCCCTTTGAGGTAGGGGAGAAAGCCCTGGAATTCCTGGTTGAGCACTCTGGGAACAGAAGAAATCTTGAAGTGGACTTCTTTGGCGGTGAACCTTTGCTCAACTGGGAGGTAGTCAAGGCCCTTGTGGCCTATGGCCGTGAGCTGGAAAGGAAGACGGGCAAAGTCTTCCGTTTCACCCTTACCACCAATGGCATGCTTTTGGATGATGAGGTGACCGATTTCTGCAATCGGGAGATATATAATGTGGTGTTGAGCCTGGATGGCAGGCCCCATGTGCATGACCATTACCGCAAGGACAGGAAGGGCAGGGGCAGTTATGAGACTGTGGTGCCAAAATTTCAGCGCTTTGTCCAACGGCGCGGGGGCAAGGAATATTACATCCGCGGCACCTATACCCGCAAAAATCTGGACTTTTTGAAGGACATCCTGCATATGGCAGACCTGGGTTTTGACCGCCTGAGTATGGAACCGGTCGTTACCGGCCCGGACAGCCCTGACGCACTCAGCAAAGAGGACTTGCCGGGTCTTTTCTCCCAGTATGAAGAGTTGGCACGGGAGATGTTGGCCCGGGATAAGCAAGGGAAAGGCTTCAAGTTCTACCACTATATGCTGGATTTGGAACACGGGCCATGCATCCATAAGCGGCTTGCCGGTTGCGGTTCGGGCACGGAGTACCTGGCCGTCACCCCTTCCGGGGACCTTTATCCTTGCCATCAGTTCGTGGGAGACAAGGATTTCAGGCTGGGAAACCTGGATCAGGGTGTGACCAGGAACTCGCTGCAGGCGGATTTTGCGTGCAATACCCTGTATGCACATCCTGCCTGTGATGGCTGCTGGGCTAAATTTTACTGTGCCGGAGGATGCGCCGCCAATGCGTATCACGCCACCGGCGCAATTAACGGGACATACAATTTTGGCTGTGAACTTTTCAAAAAGCGCATGGAATGCGCCATCATGCTGGCGGCGGCAAGGGAAGAATGAAAAGAAGCGTAGTGAGGAGGAAACAACATGGGGATTGTAATTTCAGACAAGTGCCGGGGCATCAGCCCGTCCACCACTCTCAGGCTTAATGCCCTGGTGGGGGAACTGCGCGCTAAGGGGCGGGATGTAATCAGCATGGCCGCCGGCGAGCCGGATATGGATACCCCGGAGATCATCAAGGCCGCCTGCGTCAAAGCGCTTGAAGAAGGAAAAACCAAGTACACTGCCACCGCGGGCATCCTTCCCCTTCGACAGGCAATCGCACTGCGTCTGAAACGATTTTACGGACTCGACTATAATCCGGGGGCGGTCATGGCAACAAGCGGAGCCAAGCAAGCCCTGCTGGCCTGCCTGACCGCAATCCTGAATCCAGGGGATGAGGTGCTGCTGCCATCTCCTTGCTGGTTGAGCTATCCCGAGCTCATTCGCATGGCAGACGGCACACCTGTCATTGTGAAAACAGATGCCGCTCAGGGCTATGTGCCGGATGGGGATGCCATCCGGAAGAAGATTAGTGCCAAAACCCGTGCCATCCTCATCAACTCCCCCTCCAACCCCACTGGTGCGGTTTACAGCCAGGAAAAGCTGGCTGAAGTCGCTGCCATCGCACGGGAACATGACCTCGCTATCATCAGCGACGAAATCTACGAGGCTTTTGTATATGGTGATGCCGAACACATTCCCGTCGCCAGCATAAACCAGGACGCTAAATCCCGCACCGTCATCATCAACGGTTTCAGCAAGGCTTATGCCATGACCGGCTGGCGGTTGGGCTTTGCCGTGGGGCCGGAGGATGTAATTGCCGCCATGGACGCCTACCAGGGCCATGCTGCTGGAAATCCCAGCACCCTGGCCCAATACGCCAGCCTGGCGGGCCTGGAAAACAGCAAAGCTGCACATGATATCGTGACAGCATTTGCGGCACGGCGGGATAGGATGCTTAAGGCACTTGAGGGAGTTCCGGGTGTTACATTCTTTCCTCCCAAGGGGGCTTTCTATGTGCTGGCCGATATCAGCCGTCTGATTGGCAAAAAATATCATGCCACTGTGATCAGCGATGATACGGTGTTCGCGGAACTTCTTCTGGAGTACGCGGGCGTCTCCGTGGTGCCGGGAGAACCCTTCTTTGCGCCCGGAACCTGCCGGCTATCCTATGCTGTCAGTGAAGAGCGGATTGAAGAAGCCATCAAACGGCTTGGCGCCTTTGTATCAGAGATCGCCTGACAATTTGGCATTGTGGCGTTTCAGCCACACGCTGAGCACCGCTACATCTGCCGGGGATACCCCGGGGATCCGCGCGGCCTGGCCAAGGGAAACAGGTTGGTGATGGCTGAGTTTCTGCCGGGCTTCAATCCGCAATGCCTTGATATCCTCATAGGGCATGTCATCGGGCAACTTGTGGCTTTCCATGGCCTGGGCCTGTTTGACCTGGGCCAATTCTTTCTGCAAATAACCATCATACAGAATTTGGATTTCCGCCTGCCTGACAGCATCCCCGTCTATACCCGCAGCCAGGCCGGCATCACGGAGACTCGTATCCCCCCGCTTCAGCGTGGGGATGAGTTGGGCTTCGCGTGCCGCGTCAAGCAGCGCCCGGGAATCCCTGGCCTTCTTTTCCATCCGGCGAAGGCGCTTATCATCCGCCAGGCCAATTTCATGGCCCAGTTTTGTCAGGCGCAGGTCGGCGTTGTCTTGCCTTAATGACAAGCGGAATTCCGCCCGCCCCGTCATCATGCGGTAAGGCTCGTCCGTTCCCTTGCTGCTTAAGTCGTCGGTGAGTACGCCGATATACCCCTGGCTTCTTGTGATAATCACAGGTTCCTGGCATTTCAAATACCTGCTGGCGTTGATGCCTGCGATCAGCCCCTGGGCTGCGGCCTCCTCGTAGCCAGAGGTGCCATTGATCTGTCCGGCGAACAGCAGGCCCTTGATGCGGTTTGACGCCAAAGCGGGAGAAAGCTCTGTAGGATCAATGCAGTCATATTCAATGGCGTAGGCCAGGCGGGTCAGTTTGGCCTGCTCCAGCCCCTCCACGCTCCGGTAGAGCCTGATCTGGACATCTTCCGGGAGGCTTGAGGAAAGACCCTGAGCGTACCATTCGGGGCTGTCCCGCCCCTCCGGCTCCAGGAAGACCTGGTGGCGGTCTTTGCCTGCGAAGCGGTGAATCTTGTCCTCAATTGAGGGACAGTACCTGGCGCCTGTTCCTTTGATATCCCCTGAGAAAAGGGGAGAACGGTGAAGATTTTCCCGGATAATGGCGTGGGTCTGTGGATTCGTCCAGGTGAGATAACAGGCAGCCAGGTTACTGGGCGCTTTCCTGGCCATAAATGAGAAGGCGCACGGCGGTTCATCCCCAGGTTGCGGGGTCATTCTGGAAAAGTCTATGCTGCGGCCGTCTAACCGTGCAGGGGTACCGGTCTTGAACCGGCGCAGCCTGAATCCCAGGGACTCAAGCGCGCTTGAAAAAAATTTTGAAGACATAAGCCCCTGAGGCCCCCCATCCCAACGGGCTTCGCCTATAATAATGCGGCTTCTGAGATACACTCCGGCTGCCACTACCACCGCCCGGCAGGTGATCACATCCCCGGTAAGGGTCTTGATGCCGGTGACCCTGGCATTCTCTGTGAGGATATCAACAACTTCACCCTGGCGGATGGTGAGGCACTGCTGTGAAAACAGCGCGCGTATCATCCGCGCCTGATAAGCGCGCTTGTCCGCCTGGGCGCGCAGGGAGTGTACTGCGGGGCCTTTGCCGGTATTTAGGGTTCTGGTTTGCAGGGTCGCTTCATCAATCACCAATGCCATTTCACCGCCCAGAGCATCCACCTCCCGCACCAACTGGCTTTTGCCGGTGCCGCCAATGGAGGGATTGCAGGGCATCAGGGCAATGGCGTCAAGGTTCAGCGTCAGCAGCAGCGTCTCCAGCCCCAGGCGCGCCGCAGCCAGGGCGGCCTCGCACCCGGCATGCCCCGCGCCAATAACCACCAGGTCATAGCTCTGGCTCATCTCAAGCGCTTTCCATTTTCTCGGCGGCGCCGCGAAGCGCTGCGCCGCATGGGATGGTGGGAAACAATCAATTCACCGTAGCGGCTGACCACATCCCGCATCACTGCATCCCACGTGACAGGAATGGATGCCTGGGCGTTTGCGCCCATCAGGCGGGTTCCCTCGGGATCGTCCAGGGCGTCCTGAATGATCCGTGCCAAATCCGCCGAATCATCCGCGCAAAGGAAGCCATTGTAATGATCCCGTATGTCTTCCGCGGCACAGCTGTCAGCGACCACCACCGAGGGCGTGCCCATGGCTGCGGCCTCCCTTACAACAAGGGAAAAAGTGTCATACAGCGAAGGAAAGACAAACAGTGTGGCTGCCTTGTAGAGCGCATCCAGGTCATCCGTCGAGGCCACATGCCCGGTAAGGATTGTGACCGTCTCAAGGCCCAGGTCATTGATTTTCTGCCGGATTTTGTCTTCATCACTTCCCTGGCCTACAAGTATCAGGTGAAAGCCGGTGCCGGATTGCCTGAGAAGCGCCGCCGCCTCCAGGATGCGCAGGATGTTTTTCTTCCAGTTTATCTGGCCTACGAACAATAGCACCGGAACGTCCCCCAACTGATATCGATCACGCGCCCTCGCCAGGGCTTGCGGGTTTCCGGGCCTCAAGGTGGTTCCATTGGTCATCACCTGCATGGGGCCATGGTATCCGTAGCCGCGAAGCACCTCGCCGCTGGAGGCAGATACCGCCCAGACCTCATCACAGCGTTCAAAAAAACTGACAATATTGGAAACCACTATATTGGCGAGGGTCTCTGATTTCGTGATCTTCAGGAAATCGTCGTAAAATTTGGAGTGAAAAGTCGCAACCAGCGGAATTCCTCTTTCCCTGGAAATTCTGAGCGCTTCACGCCCGGCGACAAAGGGACTGTGCGCATGGACGATGTCAAAGTCAAGCATCGCCATGCGGCGGCGGTAATGATCACAAAGAATGGGGGAGCCGGTTTTGTACTGGGGGGCGGTTGGCACCCTAAAACCCGTGTAGTCCACCAGTTCAAAGGGCAGCCCGCCCCGGTGTCCGGTGTTGTACAGAGGGGCGGAGACGGTGACTTCGTGGCCCATTTTTGCCAGCGTTTCCGCATAGGCCACTACCACGCGACCCACGCCGTCCACTACCGGCAGAAAAGTTTCAGTCACCAATGCGACGCGCATGCTTGCCTCCTTAATCCCTCAGGGCAATTTCATTATAGGCAGAATACCGTGCAATGACAAGAACGCCGGTTGACAAGCGTGCCCGGCAGGGTTATGCTGAACCTGATTGTTAGCGGAGGTCTTTATATGGATCGGAAGACTATCATCCTGGGCGTGATTGGGGCGGATGTCCATGCAGTAGGCAATCAGATCCTCAATTACGCCTTTACGGACGCCGGATTCCATGTGGTTAACCTTGGAGTGATGGTGTCACAGGAGGAGTTTATCGAAGCGGCGATTGAGTCGGCGGCCGACGCAATCGTCGTTTCATCGTTATATGGGCATGGAGAGCTGGATTGTCAGGGGCTCCGGGACAAGTGCGATGAGGCGGGGCTCAAGGGCATCCTGCTCTATGTGGGCGGCAATATCGTTGTGGGTAAGCAACCTTTTGATCAGGTTGAAGAGCGGTTCAGGCAGATGGGCTTTGACCGGATTTTTGGACCCGGTACATCGCCAGAGGAGGGCATCCAGGCGCTGAAAGAAGATCTGGGAGTGGCTTGATGCGTCAGGTGCTGCTGATTGATTTTGGCTCCACATACACGAAACTGACAGCTGTTGATCTGGATGCGCCACGGGTTGTTGCCACCGCGCAGGCAAGAACTACGGCTGACAGCGACATTTCAACCGGCCTTAACGAAGGCCTGGCGTTGTTGGAAAAGGAGGCCGGGCCATTTCGTTTTGAAGCCCGGCTCGCCTGCTCTTCCGCTGCGGGGGGGCTTAACATGGTGGCTTCAGGGCTTGTGCCCAGCTTGACGGCAAAGGCGGCAAAATTGGCGGCCTTTGGCGCGGGGGCCAAGGTCATCCAGTCCTACGCCTACCAATTGACCCGGGAAGATGCTGAGGAGATCGCGGAAATTCGGCCTGATATCCTGCTTTTGACCGGTGGCACTGACGGAGGAAATCAGGAGACCATCCTGCATAATGCAAGGCGTGTGGCGGGAATTCCGTTGAGTTTTCCGGTCATTGTGGCGGGTAACCGCTCTGCCCGGGAAGAGTGTGCTGAGATCCTCTCACCCAGCCCGCATCCCGTTTTCTGTGCGGACAATGTTATGCCGGAGATGAACCGCCTGGTGATAGAACCGGTGCAGCAGGTTATCCGCCAGGTGTTTCTTGAGCGCATCATTTCCGCCAAAGGCCTGAGTGAAACCCAAACGCTGCTTGACGGTATCCTGATGCCGACTCCCTCGGCGGTTCTTGAAGGGCTTAAACTTCTGGCTGGAGGCAGCAATAAGCGCGCAGGCCTTGGCGACCTGGTGGCGGTGGACCTTGGTGGAGCCACAACGGATGTCTATTCCATCGCTGATGGCTTTCCAACCCGGGCCAACACCATGCTGAAAGGCTTGGCGGAGCCCCGGGTGAAGCGCACAGTGGAAGGCGATATTGGGATGCGATTCGGCGCAAGGGGAGTGCTCGAAGCGGTGGGGGAGGAGGCCTTTGGAAGGTTGACCGGATTATCGGAGGATATCATTGAACAGGTAGTTGCGAAATATGGCGCTCATCCAGAGGCGCTTCCAACAAATCCCGATGAGGAAAAAGTGGATTTTGCGCTGGCAGTATTTGCTCTCCGCACAGCGCTTGCCCGCCATGCGGGTACTTTGGAGAAGGTATATACGCCAGTCGGCCCCATGTACCAGCAGACTGGAAAGGACCTAACCTGCTCCAGGCGACTGATTGTGACAGGCGGGGCCTTGATTTATACCGGGCTTCTTGGGAACATCATCAGGGAAGCGCTGGTGCAGGACGATCCCTGGGTGCTTACGCCCCGGGAGATGCTTTGGCGCTGTGACCAGGGGTATATCCTGTCCGCGATGGGATTGCTGAGTGGTTATGGCCGGGATGCCGCCCTTGAACTCCTGCTGGGCGCTTTTGGAAAGGAAGAGGAAGATGCAGCTTGCAAATAGGAAATGGACCCTGGAGGAGTTCATGTCGCAGCGCCAGGCGGTGCTTTCGGCATGGCCTACCGGGGAAGAGGTTGACCTGAATGAAGGCATGTCCTACCAGCGCGGAATTCCCAATGTGCAGCGTTTTGTAACCAAGTTGTCGGAGGCCAAGGCTGGGCGGATAACCCTGGTGCAACCCCGCGCTGGAGTGCCTCTGGTGGCGGACCACATTACCCTGCTCAAGCACCTAGAGGCCGAAGGGGAGGCGGATTTGCTGCCCACCACCATTGATTCCTACACCCGCCTCAATCGCTATGAAGAGGCACAGCGGGGCATTGAGGAATCAAAGGCCACCGGTAAGGCCATGCTCAATGGCTTCCCCGCGGTCAACCATGGGGTCAAAGGGTGCCGCCTGGTGACCTCGGCGCTCAATATCCCAGTTCAGGTGAGGCATGGAACGCCTGATGCCAGGCTTCTGTGTGAGATTACACTGGCCGGAGGCTTCACAAGCTTTGAAGGTGGAGGCATTTCATATAATATTCCCTACGCCAAAAACGCCACTCTGCAGGAGACGATCTTCAACTGGCAGTATTGCGACCGGCTGACGGGACTGTATGAAGAAAACGGCATTTCCATCAACCGGGAACCCTTTGGCCCCCTCACCGGTACGCTGGTGCCTCCGTGTGTTTCAAACTCTGTAGCTGTCATTGAGGCCCTTCTGGCGGCCGAACAGGGAGTAAAGAACATCACAGTGGGCTACGGCCAGTGCGGCAACCTCGTGCAGGATGTGGCGGCGCTAATAAGCCTTGAGATTACCGCGGGAAAATACCTGGCCCGCTTTGGGTATGAGGATGTTGCGGTCACAACAGTATTGCACCAGTGGATGGGCGGATTCCCACAGGACGAGGCCAAGGCATTCGCGGTGATCTGTTGGGGAAGTGCTGTGGCAGCGCTGGCCAAAGCTACCAAGGTCATTGTGAAGTCCCCTCACGAGGCACTGGGCGTCCCCACCTGGGAGGCGAACGCCGCTGGACTTAAGGCCACAAAGCAAACAATCATGATGCTGGCGGACCAAAAAATGGCGGACGGCGCCGCGCTTGAAGAAGAAATCGCAACGATTAACTCGGAAACCCGGCAAATTATTGAACGCACATTGGAACTGGGGGATGGAGATATAGCCTTGGGGACGGTTCGAGCCTTTGAGGCCGGTGTGATTGATGTTCCCTTTGCTCCCAGCCGCTACAACCTGGGGAAAATCATGCCTGCCCGTGACAATGAAGGGGCGGTGCGTCTGCTGGGCACAGGCATGTTGCCACTGACGGAAGTGCAGAAGAAGTTTCATCAGGACAAAATTACTCAGCGAGGGCGCCATGAGAACCGAGGGGTTTCCTTTCAGATGGTGATTGACGATATATATGCAATTTCCAAGGGCCGCCTGGTAGGCAGGCCGCGATAAGAGGGAACATAGGAGCAGGATATGAGGATTACCGATGTCATTTGTGCTGAGGGGCTCACGGGATTCTACTTTGATGACCAGCGTGCTATCAAGGCGGGAGCCAAACACGACGGCGCTCTGTACTCAGGGGAGCCCCAAACCCCCGGTTTCACCCGTATCCGCCAGGCAGGGGAGGCAATCATGGTGATGATTGTGCTGGAGGACGGAGAAGTGGGATGGGGGGACTGCGCCGCGGTTCAATACTCAGGCGCTGGCGGCCGGGACCCGCTGTTTCTGGCGGACGCTTTTATCCCCATTATCAGGGGGCCGGTAGCCAGGAGCCTTATCGGCCAGGAGGCTGACAGCTTCCGCCGGCTGGCAAAGGATATCGATACACTGATGGTGGACGGCAAGCGTCTGCATACAGCAATCCGTTACGGCGTGTCCCAGGCAGTTCTGGATGCTGTGGCCAAATCCAAAAACCTTAATAAATGCGATGTATTGGCCATGGAATACAGCACCAATGTGTCTGATAGGGCGCTTCCCATATTTTCCCAATCCGGTGATGACCGCTTTCTGAATGCGGATAAAATGATCATGAAAGGAGCTTCCGTCCTACCTCATGGCCTGTTTAACAGCGTGGAAAAAACCGGCGAAAAGGGGGAGTGCCTCCTGGAGTATGCACAATGGCTGAAGCAGAGAATCAGCACCCATGCGCCTTACGAAGGCTACCAGCCGGTGATTCATATCGACTGCTATGGCACCATCGGCCAGATCTTCGGTCCCAGCAACTATGCTGCCATGGCCGACTACCTGGCGACGCTGGAGAAAGCGGTTTCCCCCTTACGGTTGCGTATTGAGGGCCCAATGGATTCTGACGGCCGGGAATCCCAGATGCAGGATCTCAAAGGCCTCAGGGAGGAGATTGACCGTCGGGGGATCAGGGTGGAACTGGTTGCTGATGAATGGTGCAATACCCTGGAGGATGTGATCTACTTCTGTGACAACAAGGCTGGGCACATGATCCAGGTGAAGACGCCCGACCTGGGATCTCTTCACAATACCATGGAGGCCTTGCTCTACTGTGAAAATACAGGAATGGGTGCCTACATGGGCGGCACTTGCAACGAAACGGACCGCTCCGCCCAGGTATGCGTCCACTGCGCCATGGCAGCCAACGCTGACCAGATCCTGGCCAAACCGGGCATGGGCGTTGACGAAGGGCTGATGATATGTTTCAACGAAATGCAGCGCATCCTGGCATTGCGCCGGGCAGGCATTGGCGTCTGGCGAAACTAATCCTCAAAGCAAAGGAGGCTGCATGCTGCCCACGGCACAAGATCCGCTCTATAGCGTCTATTTCGCTCCCAGGGGATATGCCCGGATGGTGCAACTGGGGCGTGGCATCGCCCAGAGGCATCTTACCGCCTTTGATAACCTCATAGGCGTCATCGGGGACGCGGGATCTGGCAAGAGCCTGCTGATAAGGGGCATGTTTCCGGGATTGGAGTTAACCAACGATGACAACGGCGTAAATATCCGCCCGCTTCCGATTTTGGATCTGGATGAAACAGGCTTTTACCAGGCCCATACCTACCACCTGGATGTACGGTTTGAGTCGGCCTTTACCCAGATCCCGCAGTTGGCGGAAGCGGTGCTGAAGGCACTGGAGTTGGGAAAGCGTGTGATCATAGAGCATTTTGAGCTCATTTATCCCCTTTTACATATCAACGCTTCCCTGCTGATAGGCATAGGAGACGAAATAATTGTATGCCGGCCAACCATCTTTGGACCTGAGCCCAATGATATTGCCCGTACGGTGTTTGCTTCCATCAAGTACAGGCGCATGGCCCATACGGCGGAAGATTTGACTGAGCATGTGCTGTTGAGCCGCATAGTGGGTAAATACAGCCACGGGGATGTGCGCAGAGGATTCCTTCTGCGTTTTGACCGAGCTGTCGTGCTAGACATTCCGGACATCCAGCGTGAAGTGCAGGAGATGATCAATCAAGACATGCCAATCGCCTACAAGGATGACCAGCACATCTACATCGGCAGCATCCTTCACCGCTGCACCGGGCCCCGCATGCATGTACCATCCACTGGAAAGGTGGAGAACTTTCGCTTTCTAAGCGGACTTCAGTATGACAATACAGATGAGAGTTACCTTTTGGTGGGCCTGGTTGGCCAGGACGCACCGGAATTGGGGCAGGATCTAAACCGAATCCATGTTGAATAGTCGGATTTCGCGATAAAGGCGCCCGCCAAGGTTTGCGGCGGGTGCTTTTTGGCTTCTACACAAGGTGATGCTTAAGCCAGCGGCCGCTCCGGAATCGCCAGATAAAGAGAATGCTTCGACCAATCCAGTCCAGATACATTGCGTACCAGACGCCTCGGACCTGGAATCCCAAGACAGTGCCCAGAAGGATGGAAAACGCGACGCGGAGGAGCACCACGGTCAAGGATGCGGCATACATGACAAAGCGGTTGTCCCCGGCGGCGCGCAGGCTGTTTGGGAGGCCAAAGGCCGGGGCCCAGGATACAAAGGAAACACAGCAGTAGATGATGACAATCTCCCGGGTAATGGCTGTGGCTTCGGGACTCAAATGCAGCATGCCCACAATGGGGTCGATGAAGAGGATGACCAAGAGCCCCATGACTACCAGGGAAGCGGTGGTCAAGAGCAATAGGCGTCTTGCTGCGTCCTTTGCTTCCCGGGAGCGTCCCGCTCCCACACATTGGCTGACGATGGTGATTGTGGCAAGATTAATGGCATTGGCTGGGATGCTGATATAGGTGGAGATGGTGTTGGCGGCGGCGTTTACCGCAATCATAGTGCTGGAGTATCCGGCGATAATGATGGCGATGATCACCTTGCTGGTAAGGAAGAAGACATTCTCAAGCCCGCTCGGCAGAGCCACAGTGAGAATGCGCCGGGCGATGTTGCGGTCAAAGCGGATGACAAAGGGGCGGCTGAAGTGGATGGGTATATGGATGTCCCGCAGAAAAAAAACCACCATTGCTGCCCCAATGGCGCGGGAGACAATGGTGGACATTCCCGCCCCCTGCACATCCATGCGAAAAACGACAATAAACAAATAGTTCAGGGCGATTTTCGCCACATTCATCACCACGGATGTTGCCATGGACAGCTTGCTCAAGCCCTGGGCATACAAGAGGCCAATGCCGCCGTTGTAAAGCGCATAGGCTGGGTAGGACAAGGCGCATAGCAGGAAATACTGCCGGGCGTAGCCCATGATTTCGTGGTTTACCGCCGGATACACCAAGCCCAGGATGCCCTTGTTGAATATGATGGCAATGGCCCCGATGAAAAGCGAAATGGTTACCACCATGATGGCGGTCTGGTTGGCAGCGCCCTCAGCACCCAGGCGGTCCCGCTTGCCGATATACTGGGCCGCGATGATGGAGCCGCCGGCGCCCACCGCCATAAACACCTGCATGAGCAGGAGGTTTAGGTTATCCACCAGGGAAAAGGCGGACAGTGCGGATTCGCTGACACGGGAGAGAAGCATGGTGTCCACCAGCCCCACCAGCACGATCATGAACTGTTCAAATATCAGCGGAATCAGAAGCCTTCTGATTTGCTTGGAGGAGAAAAGATTAAGCTCAGACAATTTCGTTCAACCTCTCAAACACTATTACGGTGCGGCTTGTTCGGATCAGCTTGAGTGGATCCGTTCAAAGCTCATCACATTTTCCACTTGTGCGGTCTGGCAGAACATATCATAAGGCTGGCAATGGGCAGCATGATAGCCAAGCGCGCCAAGCAGGGCTGCGTCCCGCGCCTGGCTTGCCGGGTGGCAGCTGATATAGATGATACGCCGGGGTTGGGCTTTGGCTATTGCCTTGAGCACATCAGAGTGGGCACCCTTGCGGGGCGGATCAAGGAAGACCACATCAGCGGCGAGGCCGGCTTCAAGCATTTGGGGGAGAAGGATTTCGGCTTCACCCAGGTGGAAAAAGGCATTGTCCGCATGGTTCCTCAGCGCGTTGCTCCGGGCGTTTTCCACCGACTCAATGGAAATCTCAATACCAATGGCGCGCTTGCACTGCCCTGCCGCCAGAAGCGTGATGGCCCCGGCACCGGAATACAAGTCCACCGCCGTGTCATCAGGCTGAAGATCAGCCCAAAGCAAGGCCCGTTCGTACATCCGCTGGCTGACTTTGCTGTTTACCTGGAAAAAAGACAGCGGCGACAGCTCAAAAGACAGCCCGCAGGCCCAGTCGACAAAGGACTTATCGCCATAAAGGCTTTGGCTGGTTTCACCCAGAATGACATTGTCACCCGTCGTTTGAAAGGTAAGGTGCAGAGAATGGAAGCGCGGTAAAGCATTCTGCAAACTTTTTATCAATTCCGGGGCATTGGGAAGGTGTTTTCCATTGATCGCCAAGGTGACCATGGCCTCATCCAGGGCATTCACCCGGGTAACTATATGGCGGATCAGGCCGCTGTTTTCCTCTTCATTGAAGGCTGCGATTCCCTGCTCCCGCATCCAGCCGGTCACAGCCCGTGTTGCGTCATCACAGGCCGGGTGGGCAATCAGGCAGGAGGTGATGGGTACCAGCCGATGGCTGCGCGGTGCATAGTAGCCGGCATATGGCTGTCCTCCGATTTCCTGCACCGGCAGGGCGGTTTTATTGCGATAGCGCCACGGTTCATCAAGGCCCACAGCCGGGGGCACCGGCATTTTGATTTTTCCAACTCGCTGCATAGCTTCCTGGATTTGTTTGGATTTGTGGACCAGCTGTCCTTGATAATCCAAGTGCTGAAGCGAGCAGCCTCCGCATCTGCCAAAATAGGAGCAAGGCGGTGCCACCCGATCTGGGCTGGGGGAGAGCACATCCAACAGCCTCCCAAATGCCAGTGATTTGGTGACCTTCTGTACCTGCGCCCTGACCGTCTCCCCAGGCAGGGCATAGGGGATAAAAAGAATCTGCCCCATTTCCCGGCAGATTCCCTCTCCCTGTGCTCCCAGGGTGTCAATCCGGCAGGTGATTTCCTGGTTCTTACGCAGCGGGCCGCCAGGGGATGTTTGCAGCACCATGGCTAAAAATCCTTCCCTTCAAAGCGGCGGCACAGCACATACTTGGAGATGGCGCTGCGGGAGGACCACCCGGCGGCCAGACTCAGGATTTCGGCCAGGTAGTCCGGGAATACCCGGTTGTACTTGACTTCCAGTATAACCTGGTCAGGGTTGGCGAGAGGGGAGATGGTGGGCAAGCGCGGGTTGAACAGGTCGTGAGAAAACAGCCCCGTTCGCAACTGCTTATCAAAGGTAATCCGGATATCCTCAGCCGGGTGCATATAGGCCTCCCGGATATAATCAACAATTACCGCGGGTTTCAGGAGGTTGATGCGCATTTCCCGAAACACCTCCCTCAGCAAGCCGGAGGAGGTATTCTCCAGCCCGCTTGGGTCGCCCGTTACCAGTTGCTCGCACAAATCGCGCGTGATGAGGGCCTGGCGTTTGGCGATGTAGCTGCCAAGCTTGCTCTTGCACTCCATACGGATGAAACTGTCGGACAGGTTATAGATGCGGATACGGTACTTATCCCTGTCACGGACACCTGCTACCTTATCCGCCAGGGCTTGGTCAAAGGCAGTATCGAAATAAAGCGAGCGGATGTGATACTCCGCGTTTTCGTCGGCATTTTCGTCTGGCGTCAGGAGGGCACCCAACAGCCGAGCCAGTATAAGATACTGGCTCTTGCTGATGTAATATTTCAGTTCGTGCCTGACTAGCGGGGCCATCTGCGTTAAATGGCGTTTTCGCCCTGGACGGTGACCAGGGTGGCGTCATAGACGCCGCGAATATCAAGCATATGGCTGACGATGTCTGCCCGCTGGCTTAAGCGCAGGTCTACCGTCATCTCAGCTCCGGCACGGGTGATGGTTTTGCTGCGCACCCGGTATGACTTAACGCCCCGGTGCAATTCAGCGTCAATTTCCTGTTCCACCGCCGGGTCATAATGGAGAACCAGCAGATAGTTTTCATTGGTACGCATCCGAACAAAGGAAAGGCCGATCATGATTGCGCTGATCAGCGCTACCACAATCAGTGAAATTATATAGGAACGTGTGCCGATGAGGATGCCCATGGTGATAGTCCAGAACATATAGGCAGTGTCGATGGGATCTTTTACCGCGGTTCTGAAGCGCACGATGGACAGGGCACCCACCATGCCCATGGACAACGCTACATTTGAGCCAATTGCCATAACCACAGGGGATGTGACCAGGGTCAGCAGAATCAGCGTGGTTGAAAAAGACGGGTTGTACAGCACTCCCCGGTAGGTTTTCCGGTATACCAGGGAAATGATAATACCCGCGATAAGCGCGAAGAAAAGCACCTGGGCCACATCAAATGGTGTGAAACGGGCAAACTGCTCGCTCCACCAGTTGCTGAGCACGATGTCTGTTTTGGATGTGAGTTGCGTATCCGCCACCGTCGCGAGCATTGCCATTTACTTGCCTCCATGATTTCCTCAGATTCCAATACCGTATTATACATTAAAGGGCGGGAATAGCAAGCCGAGGCATGGCGATTTAAGGGGACATTCCCTATCGGGCATTCGCTGGGGATTGACATAAAACCAGACGCTTGCTATACTGTGCAAGCGTTTCGCGGCGGCTGCGAAGCCTTGGAGAGATGGCCGAGCGGTTGATGGCGCTAGTCTTGAAAACTAGTGATGCTGAAAGGCACCGGGGGTTCGAATCCCTCTCTCTCCGCCACCTTGCCCCAATCGAGGAGAAGTACCCAAGTGGCCGAAGGGGCTCCCCTGCTAAGGGAGTAGACGGGTTACACCGTGCGAGAGTTCAAATCTCTCCTTCTCCGCCAAGTCCCAGAAGATTCATCGCTTCTGGGATTTTCCTTTTTTTATGCGAAATGTTGCGGATAGGTCCGGAGAAGAAGATAATCCGGTTGATTCAAAGTGGCATTTGTGCTTATATTGTTGGCATGAGAAAAACGAAGGATCCGGTTGCGTTTCTACTGCTCCTGATGGTTCTGACGCTGGCATGGCCAATCATGTATGCTCAGTCGGCAGCAGGATCGTTTGAGATTCACTTCCTGGATGTGGGAAAGGCAGACGCTTTCATTGTCATCAGCGGAGATCAGGTACTGATGATTGATGGCGGAAACCCCAAAGACAGTGATTTCATCTATGCTTACCTGAAGGACACATTGGCCATAGATCACATAGACTATATGGTGAGTACCCATCCCCACAAGGATCATGTGGGCGGATTATCCGGTGCGCTCAACGCCGCCACAGTCGGACAGGTCTTTACGCCCGTGGTGGAATATGACAAGAAGCCATTCAATTCCTTCCTGAAATATATCAACGAATACGAAAAGGAGCTTCAGATCCCAAACCCTGGCGATACTTATCCTTTGGGTGAGGCGACTTTCCAGTTCCTAACCCCGCTCAGGGATGATTATCAGGAGGTGAATGATCTCTCCCTGGTAATTCGGATTGTGTATGGGAATACTTCCTTTCTATTCATGGGAGATGCGGAGTTGAGCGCCGAGGCGGACCTTATCATGGCAAGCCACGCCAAACGGTTTGACCTTAAGTCAACGCTCCTGAAGATTGGCCACCATGGGGGCGATACGTCCACCTCCTTTGCTCTTCTTCAGGAAGTCCAGCCGCGCTACGCGGTGCTGACCGTCGATGGGGATAAAGACGATGGGCTCCCCTCTCCATATACTATGAAGCGGCTTGACACGGCGGGCGTAAAAGTCTTCAGAAGCGATGTGCACGGACACATTGTTTGCTATAGCGATGGAGAAACTCTCAGGTTTGTAGCACAGAAGAGCGTTCCAGGGGGCGGCTGATGCGGGGGAAATCACAGTTGTAACTTCCCGCATGGGGAAGTCAGCGGAAGTTTGCGGGCGCGGGGTGGTGCGGATGCCCGAACAGATTGGAAATGGGGGAGCGGCCGCCTGGCTATGGTGGAAAGTGCGCTTATGGATATGCCTAGGGCAGGCCAAAAAGGTGTGAAAACCCATAGAAAAACCGGCGAAAGCCGGTGATGTTTATCATGCCCGTTGCTTAGTCTGACAATTCGGACTCCAGAATTTCGCTCTGGTCTTTGAGCATAGACTGAAAGCGGCGCTTGAACTTCTGGGCTTCTTCCTTAAGGGTTTCGATTTCTTCCTGGAGTTTAACTTTCTGGGCATCCAGGTCTTCCAGCTCGGGGTCAGGAACGATGTCCTCCGCTTCCTTGACGATATCTTCAGCGCGCTTCCTAGCCTCAGCCAGGGTTTCATCGCATGCTTTCTGAGTCTTTTCAAGCAGCAGTTTGGCTGCTTCCAGATCGCTGGGGAGTTCTGATTCTCCGGGGCCTACGGGGGACAGGGGAGTGACTGGAGGCGCAGCCGTCGGCATAAAGGGCGCGGGAGATTGCTGCACCTGCTTCAACTGATCGCGCAATTGCTGGATGGTTTGGCCCATGCTCTCCATTTCATCGCAAATTGCATCCAGGAACTCATCCACTTCCAGCGGGTCATAACCGCGTACCTTGGTTTTAAATTCCTTTTCTTCGATCATCGTAACCGTGATAGCCATGATCAATCTCCCTTCAATACGTGGTTTTTACTGCGCGTAGCGGTCTTCTGCGAAGGCCGTGTCATAGTTTTCCAGGGGTTGTGTATATGCGGAGCCCTGCTGGTTATAAACAGGGGGCGCGTAAGCACCGGCCTGATACCGTTGGGGCTGGGGAGCTTGCTGGTCCTGGGGCATGGCATAGGCAGGCTGCTGACCCTGGTGCGGATAGCCCTGGGCTGCCGCACCAGACGCCGGGTGTGGCCTGGGCTGGGCATTAGCACTGGCGGTAATCGGATCGGTATAGACCATCATGCCGCTGGGAGCCAGGATATAGAACCCGACCTTCAGGGACAATCTGGTCATGGTTCCTCCCAATGCGAAACACGCGCCGTTGAGCATATCCACATAACGGCGGACTTCTGCCTTGTCCACCAACTGGTCCATCACCACCAAAGTGCATTGCCCCTTTCGCAGGCAGGTCATGGCCTGTCGGCAGCCGTTGATGTTGGTAATGTTGACCACATAGGCATCCACCTGCCGGAGTTCCGGGGTTTCGGGCATGGATGCGCCGGGGAAGGGAACCACATTGTTATCCTGGGATGGCTCGGGGGCTTGTTGGTGCTGTGCGGCACGGCGGTTGCGCCCGGGAACTTCCGGTGCCTGCTGCTGCAGCTGGGCGTGCTGGGGTGAGGTATAACCGCGTGCCTGCTGCTGCTGCGGGGCGACAAACTGCTGGGGCTGCTGATAGGCCGCCTGGGGTGCTGGCTGCTGGTAATTGGGCTTGTACGTGTTTTGGTAGGGTTGCTGCCAGGTAGGCTGCTGCGGGACCTGTGCATGGGGCTGCTGCCAGGGAGCGTGAGGGGTTTGGTAACCCTGCTGGCGGGGCTCCGCCTGCTCAGGATACTCTTGGTAGTTTGAAACATAAGCGCTTTGCTGTTGGTATGCGTTGGGATAAACGCCTTGCTGGGGACCCTGCTCATAGCCTTGAATGGCTTGCCGGTCTTCCCGCTCTGCCGTTCCATAAAAGAAGCTATTGTCCCTGCTGAAAACGGATTTAACCCGATCCGTCGCACGGTCCAATACGCCGCGAAAATCCATCCAGTATCCTCCCTGTGCCTGATGCCAGGCGCAAACCGTTGAATCGTAGTACAAGTTTTGCCCATTATAGCGAAATATGTCTGCCTGCGCAAGCGCAATCCGCTATTGGGATTAAAAGAGCCTGACGGTCAATCCCTCGTAGAGATGCCCCGCATTCACCGGAACCACATGGGCCTGAGTGGCATCCTGGCTGACAACTTCCACAGGCACCAGGTAGGGGCCTTCAAGGTACTGCACCACCACGCCGATTACCCCATCCTGATTGATGAGGGCAGAAGCAGGAACCGAATAGGTGATGACGGATTTGGACAGCTGCACGCGGGCGGAACGGATATAAAGGATTGCCTCAATCGGGCTGTCCGCTTTCAGGCGTACCAAAAGGTCCCCGCCAGACTTCGTAATGGATGCAACAGTAACCGAGACCCGGGTGCTCTCGAAGCTCTCGATGAGCATCAGGTATTCATCCCCAATCACTGGGTTCCAGGAGATGTCGTCCGCCAGCATCAAGGCGCCCCAGTCATACTGGCGCACCAGGCGATAGATATCCATGCTGTTTTTTGGCCTCGTATAAGCCTCAGGCACCTGGCCGGCCAAAAGATCTCGGACATTCTGCGGGGTGTAGAGGTCCACATTGACAGGGCTTAAGGCGGCCTCGAGCCCATCGGTATAGAAGCTCACAATGCCGTTGTCTGAGGCTGCGAACTGCTTTGTCCAGGTTTCGATGCGCTGGAGCTGGTTGCTCTCGTTATCGTACAGACGGGTGAGTTTGGTGTCTTCCACATACTTCTGACGCAGATAATTGTGGCGTTGTGAAATGGCTTCCTTCAGCAACAACTCCTGATTGAGCAGGCTGCCCTGAGCTCCTCTGACCAGCGCCTGGGTTTCCTGGGCGCGCTCTGCCACGGTGGTATCCAGGCGTTGAAGCTGCGTGTCGGGTACATTGGCAGCGCTCAGCAGTATCCGTTGGTATTCCTTGATTTGCGTGCGGTAAGTTTTGAGAAGCGTCAGCTCCTTTGGCGAGAAACCTGCTGTATACACCGTGCAGATGGGATCGCCCCGGTTGACGGCCGCGCCCTCCTCGGCCGTGTAGCTGACACTGGACACATTTTCCTGCTGGAACACAGATTCATTGCGCACCACCAAAGCATCGCCTGAATAAGTGGCTCCCTGTTCTGAGATAGTGACAATGGCGGTTCGCTGCTGCTGGCCGGAGAACATTTGGCTTAAGGAGGTTGCCACCAGCACCACCAACAGTATAACAAGCCCCACATAGAGCCATATCTGCGTGTTGCGCCTTTTTGGCGGGGCTTGATAGACCATACGATCGTCTGGCGGCTCGAAATTTCCCGGAGGAAGCACCGCCTCATTGGAAGGAGGACCCTGATACACCGGGCCCTGATAAGGTGGAGGTGCGTTGTTAGGCGCCTGAGGCCTCCCCTGATAAGGATGGGCAGGCGTAAAGAAGCCATCGGGATCCGGCGGTGAAAAATGGGTGTCGGGTTTGGGTTGCCAGGAAATCTGCTGTGGTTGCCAGCTTTCTCCTGGCGGGGGAGGATATTTGTCCTGGTTGGGTCGCTGGGCATAATCCCAATCAGCATCCTGCCCGCCCTGATGCGGGCTGTATGGTTGTGGCTGCTTAGGTTGCTGGGACATGCTTCCTCCAGTTTGCCTTGATTACCGGATAGAATACCGTGAAAGAGGTGGAATGTAAAGCCAAGCAACGGCATTCCGGCGCCGCCTTGGCAACGCTTGTCGGAACGCCGGAAGGGCTTCGGGGCTGAGTTTCATTCAAGGCCGTAAGGACCGATAACCTCCGTGACATCTCCGGTGATGGGGTCTACGGTGACGCCGTAGTATTCCCAGGGATCGCCCTCTGTTGCATCCCCACCGGTCATATAAGTTATGCGCCAAGTGCGTTCTGCTGCGATTTCGAAGAACACTGCTTCCTCAAGCCGGGAGAAATCCACCTCTTCCAGATTGTAATCCTTCGCCAGCCGGGCTTTGGCAATAGCCAGGGCCTGCTCCAGGGAAATGTCGCCCTCCCTTGGAAGTCCGTAGAATTGGGGATCCCAGGCTGCCTTTTCCTTCAGGGACCATGTGTTATAGGGACCTCGCTGCACTTCAAGGCTGTCAAATTCCTGCTGGCGATGGGCCCATGCCATGTCTTCCTCAAACAAGCTGATGTTGGTCGTGTAGATAAGTTCCCCCTGGGGCGCCAGCAGCGCCACGCTATAGTGTATGTCCCACTCTTCCGGGAAAGGAGGAACGATACTCACCAACCACCACTGGCGCGTATCCTCGTCATTGCGCAGATAGCGGCTATCAAAGCGATAGGTATCCCGACCCGTTGCCCGGCCATAGGCTGCCTGAAAAACTTCCCAGGCCTTGTCCTCTGCCTGCTTCTGAGTAAGCACATCCTCACCGGGTGTGGCACGCTTGCCGTAGAGGTAGTACTCCACCTGGGCGGATATGTCAATCACAGCGCCGGTTTTTGACTCTGCGCCAGAATCGCCCGCCGGCATATCGCTGAGCATACTTCGTGTGACCTTGCCATGACGATCCATCCAGATCACGGCATCCTGATTGCCCGGCTTGGCCCAAAGATTTATCTTCCAGCCCAGTTTGTCCGGCTCTTCCTCCGGATAGGAGAAGCTCAGCCCAAAACCGAGCCAGTTTTCGCCTTCCAGCCCAAACAGTTCTTCTGCCGCTGCAATGGCCCGTTCCAAGGCGTCTTCCTGGCTAAAATCAGAAGCCTCCGGCATCACATTGATATCCGGCGTAAAGCTGTAACCATATTTTGCAGCCAGCTCACTGGCCTGGGCCTTAATGCTTAGCGGCCACTCATTGCTGTCCCCATGCAGGGCGTAGAGCTGCATCAACTCACTTGTATAAGCTGCGTACAGGTCCTGGTGTCCGGGCTGTATTTGGTCAAAGGAGAGGGGAAGAGCGGAAGATAGCCTTTCTTTTATCGCTTCGTCCATGAAGATCCCATCATGGCGCACAAAGCCTGATTTCCCATCCACTTTCACCTGCGCCCAATCAAGGAGCCATCCCATCAGAGTGGCCTGAGTACCTGCAGGATACTCACCCAGCAGTGTATCCGTCAGGCCATTGTCCTGATACACTGGCACTTTCTCCCCGCCGTCAAGCGTGACTTCGGGCAGGAGTTGGGCCTGCGCCGCATCGAAATTCAGCGAAGCAAGAGGAATATAACCCTCGATGCCGCTGAAAATCCCGGTTGCCCCGATACGCACTCGGGCCCAGCTGTCATCTCCGGTCTCCAGTAGTTCCAGGGGAAAATCGCCCTGAGTGGGAACGATCTCCATTACCCTAAGAGGGGTACCATTAAAATACACGGCTTGGGGAGTGAAATAGTCATCTGCGTAGTTGCACAGATTGGCGGCCGAGAGGATAGGGCTGTTGATAATGGCTTCGGCTGGAAGCAACGGTGCTTCAGCTGCCGGCGTTGGGATGGGGGAAAGGAGTAGGGCCACAGCCAGCAGGAACACTGCCGGGATATTACGCATTGGTCTCATCAGATGGTTTCCTCCGAATACTCAGGGTCATTGCCAGCATCCTGGTATCCGTTATGATGCTCTATTGTTTCTGAAGTGTCAAGTTTTGATGAAGGAATTATTAAATACAAAGGGAGGTCCCTGTGAGGACCCTCCCTGATACAACAGACAGCGTTATTTTTTATTATTGACCAACTCCCGGGCGCGGGCAACAATAGCATCCGCCGTCAGCCCATAACGCTCCTGCAGATAATCCTGTGGGCCAACCTCGCCGTACTCGTCATCAACTGCGACAAAATTTGCGCGGGTAGGCAGTTCGCGGGAGAGTGTTTCGCACACGGCGGCGTAGAGTCCGCCGTTTTTGCTATGGTTTTCAGCCGCCAGCACAGCACGTGTCTTATGTGCGCTTTCAAGCAATGCGGATTCGTCCAGTGGCTTTATGGTGAACATATCCAAAACATCTGCTTCAATCCCTTCCTTTGCCAAGGTTTCTGCAGCCTGAAGGGCTTCGTGCACCATAATGCCGGCGGAAATGATGGAGATATCCTTTCCATCCCGCAGTTTAACAGCCTGGCCAACCTGGAACCGGCTGCCTGTGTCATAAACCTTCGCTGCAGACTTGCGCCCCACGCGGATATACTTGACGCCTGGGAGATTCACAGCCTGGCGCAGGATATCCTCCAGCATCACGGTATCAGTTACATCAAAGATTGTGGCGGTGGGAATAGCGCGGTAAAGGGCCACATCCTCAAAGGGCATATGAGTGCCTCCGTTAAAGGCGGCGCATACACCGGGATCCGTTCCGATAACGGTGATGTCGTTATGCGCATAGCCTGCGGAAAGAAAGACCTGGTCATAGGAGCGCCGTGAGGCAAAAGGGCCGAAGGTATGGGCGATGGGTTTGAAACCCGCAGCGGCCAGGCCGCCCGCCACTCCCATCATGTTGGCTTCGGAAACCCCCACATTGATTGCCCTGTCAGGATGTTCCTGATGGTATTTATAGGTACCGATGGTGCTCATCAGGTCAGCGTCCACGTAAATCACATCGGGGTCATTATCAAGCAGGCTGATGATGGTGCTGCCGATTACATCCTTGAATGTGCGAGGATCATTGCTGCCGTCATATACGATTTTAGGCATGGCTTACCTCCCCTTCCAACGGTGACAGCTTGTTGGTGAGGCTGTTGATCCAGCCGTCAAATACCTCAGCCGCCGCAGCCATGGAGTGGTTGCTGAAGGTGTCTTCGACTTCCTTCACGCCCGCTCCCTTGATGGTGTCAAGTACAATTGCTCGGGGCATGCCCCTTACTTCGTCCGCTGCCATGACGGCGTGATAAACTTCTCCGACGGAGTTTCCATTTACCTGCTGCGTATGAAAACCGAAGGCTTCGAACTTCTTCTTAAAGTCATGGGGGTCATTGATGTCAGAGACATAGCCGTCCAGCTGCTTCTTGTTCCAATCAATGAGCACCGTGATGTTGTCAAGCTTTTGCGCTGACATAAACATAAAAGATTCCCAGGGCTGGCCTTCATTCAATTCACCGTCGCCAACAATAAGGAACATGCGGCTGTCCCGGCCCCTGAGTCTATCCCCCAGCGCCATGCCGGCGGCCAGGGAGGTGCCCTGCCCCAGAGAGCCGGTGGTCATGTCCACACCAGGCGTCTTTAAGCGGTCGCAGTGGCTTGGGAAGTTGGTACCGGGTTGATTCAGGGTCTTGATTTCCTCATAGGGAAAGAAGCCCTTCAAGCCCAGGGTCGCGTAGATTGCAGGCCCTGCGTGGCCTTTGGAGCATACCAGTTTGTCCCTTTCGGGCCAGCGGGGGTTCTGGGGATCGATTCGCATGACTGCTCCGTAAAGTACTGCCAGGGTATCGGCGATGCTCAGGCTTCCCCCTACATGGCCAAAACCGCGCGCTTTTATGGCCTCCAGGCTGCCGATGCGGATGCGTGTGGCAAAAGCCTCCAGCTGTTTGATGTCAGCCGTCATAATTGTCCTCCTTAAGCATTGATATGAGATATGGTTCGAACCCTGCTATTTTGCTGCACTTGGAAGTGTGGAGCCACCATATGGCATTGCCAGCACTGTTGCATCTTTCCCCATAACTGACAGAGCAGCATCCAGGGCGCTTTGGGCGCTCTCAAAGGGAGTGAGGAATATGCTTTGCACAAATGCAGGGTCCATCTCGCTGACCATATAGATATCAGCGTCTTCCAGAACCATGGCGATTGCGGCGGCTTTGTGGCCGCCAAGGCGGAAATCCTTCTGGATGCGTTCAACCATCGCGTGGGCGGAAGGGCTGCCCGTCATCCATGCCTCAAATTCGGCCTCGCCCAATCCCTCTCTGCAGGAGCCAATGAGAATGACAATGCCGCCTTTTTTAACCGCGTGCTTGGCGTTATCAAGTGCTTTTTGCGTCTGGTACAAGTTCAGGTCTTTGGGCGCGCCGCCCTGGGAAACAATCACAATATCCGCCCTGGCAGGAATCGGTTTGCGGTAGAGTTTGTCCAGGAAAAGGCAGCCTTCACGGTGCGCCTTAACCGCATCTCCTGCGACGGCTTTAACGATGCGTTTTTTTTCATCCAGCACCACATTCACAATGAAGTCAATGCCCACGATATTGGCAGCTTCTTCAATATCCTCCCGGATGGGGTTGCCCTCAAGGCGGCCGGCTGCCGCTGACTCCTGCACCATCATGCGATGATTAGCCTGGATAGCCCTGGCGGTGGATACACCGGGCATAAGCGCTTTGCCACCGCCGGAATAGCCGGCGAAATAATGGTATTCGATATTGCCAAGACAGATGCGCCGGTCGGCTTCCGCCACTGCCCGGCTGATATCCACTGGCGTGCCGGCTTTGGTGAGCCCAAAGCTGACAGTGTCCTGGGGCGTTGAGTCCATGCAGCGAATTTCTGCCCAGGCACGCTCCCCAGCCAGTTTCCGGCGCTCGTCCTCAGTGTGCTCCCGGTGGATGCCAAGCCCGAATACCAGGGTGATGTCCCCTGGATCAACTCCGGCAGCATTCAAGGCGTCCAGAATAGAAGGCATGACAAGCGCGGTGGGCATAGGCCGGGTGATGTCGCTGGTGACAATGGCGATCTTTTCCCCGGGCTTTACGATGTCCTCCAAGGGCTTTGAACCAATGGGATTATGGAGGGCGCGCCGGACCTCCTCCTCGCCTGTGAGCCCGAATGCCATTGTGTTGGCAGCAAGAACACCCAGGAGGTTTTTTTCGGGTAATTGCACGCTTTGGATGCCATGGCCAAAACCGAAATCAATTCTCATGGAAACACGCTGGCTGCATGGCGCAGGGCTTTTACAACGGGAAGTTCTTCCCCGCTCAGGAAGCGGATCAAAGCGCCGCCGCCAGTGCAGATATAGTCGATTTGCCCCGCTTTGCCATACTTGCCTGTGGCGGTGATGCTGTCACCCCCGCCGATTACGGTGTAGCCCTTGGTGTCACCCAGAGCGTCCCACACAATCTTTGTGCCTGTCTCCGTTTCCGCATCCTCAAACACACCCATGGGCCCATTGACGAAGATGGTTTTAGCGCTGCGAATGATGCCCGCATAATGCCTGGCGTCATCCGAGGAGATATCAAGGGCCGCAGCGCTCTCCGGAAGATCAGGCAGCGCTGCCTCCTGTCGTTTTCCATCGGTAAGATAGGCCAGGGCCCTGGGCAGCGAGATTTTGCCGATGTGATGTTCCAGAAGCGAACGGGCAGTATCGATATGCTGGGCATTGCCTGATTTCCGTATAAATTCCAGGCTCCCCTGGCCGATGTTATCGCCCTTTGCAGCAAGGAGAATGTTGGCCACCAAACCACCTGTCAAGACCATGTCGGCCATGCCACGTGAGAGCACGGTGTCCATCATCAGAAACGCGTCGCCGACCTTTGCGCCGCCCAGGACATAGACGCAGGGATGTTCAGGGCGCTGCATCAGCTCAGAGATCACCACATATTCGCGCTCAAACAGGCGCCCCATGTAGGAGGGCATCACCTGTTCAAAGCCGCATAGGCTGGGCTGGTCCCGGTGTGCTGCGGCAAAGGCGTCACATACATAGAGGTCAGCCAGGGGAGCCAATTTCCGGACTACTTCCGTTTTGGCCTGCTCTTCGTGGCTGAGTTTCAGTTCAAGCTCAAACAGGGTTTGCTCTTCTGAGCAGAAACGAACATTGTCCAACAGGAGGAGATCCCCGTTTTTCAGGTTCTTGATGGCGGCCCTTGCCGCGGGACCCGTGACATCATCAATAAATCCGACTTTCCGGCCCAGGAAGCCGCTTAGCGCCAGGGCGTGGGGGGCAGTGCTATAAAAGTTTTTGTACTCGATATCGCTGCCCTGGTGGGCCAGGATGACCACCCTGGCCCCTTTTTGAGACAACTCCTTGAGAGTGGGCACGCAGGCTTCTATGCGGGCAGTGGATTTCAGCGTACCCGACTTCCTGTCCACCGGCTGATTGATGTCCACCCGGCACAGAACTGTTCTTCCTTCAAGCCGGGCCTCATCGAGGGTTCTGATCCCAAATCGCATACTTACTTCCTTTTGCCGATATGCAGGTATCTATTGGTTTCGGCGGTGCCTTCCGCCCCTGTCCTCTGCATGCCCATGGCAGCGCGGACCGCATCAATGGTCTCTGGGATGGTGACCGACTCCTGGGGAATGTTGATGGCGAACATGATGGCGTTCCCTGTTTCCACCACGGCGTCCTTCCAGAGGCCTATTTCAAACATGTCGCCCCGGCGGTTGCCCAGGTCCCGGGCGAAACGGAAGAAGGAAGCGTTGCCCTTGAATCCTTCGTCGATGGTGACCACGCGGATGCGCGGGTGCGCTTCAAAACACCGGATGGCGTCCTCCCGTTTGATTCTTCCCTCTTTTGGGGTGGCCACTACCGTAATGATATGCCCATGGGTTACCGGGGTGTGCACCAGAATGCCGGTGGCTTGGATGTGGGGCATGATGGTCATCAGGTCCACTGCCTGATGGCTTGGCGCCTTATCCATTTGAAGGGCGTTGGTGAGGCCACGGTGATAATCCCCCGGGTCTGCCACCCGGCGGATGATGGTAATGGCGACACGGTCGATCCCAAAAGCCCTGTCCAGCGCGTCAACTGCACGGATGAGGCCGGTGGTGTTGCAGGAGGTGAGCTTCAGATAATCCGCTCCCACGCCAGCTTCATAGTTGGCATAGCCGTGAAAGAAGACATCGGCCACCTCATTTTTCTCGCCGCCCTGAAAGATGGCTTTCTTACCGTACTTCTTATATGCTTCTTTGTTTTTCACGCCAACACCACCTGGGGCAGAGTCCAGGATGATGTCTGCCTCTTTTATCATTTCATCAAAGGAGCCAGATGTTGGAATGCCCAGCGCGTCAAACTGGGCTTTATCCGCCCCCTCCACCAAATAAAGTTTATATTTTTTTCCATTGGCGCCAATCATATCCCTTTCAGCCAGGGCACGTACGGAGAGCGTGGGTGCCAGGTCGGCAACGCCCACAAGCTCCATATCCCCCTGCATGGCCACGCCATCAGCCAGGCGCTGGCCAATGACGCCATACCCGGCTACTGCTACTTTGATTTTTGACATAAAAAACCTCCTTTTGGATTTCGCTCAATCATTTTACCCGTTCAGCCTTTCATCCGAGGGCTGCCCGTTGCGTGATGCCTGGCTACTCCACTTTGACCGGTTTTCCACCTTGCTGCCAGCTCTTTTTGGCCGCGATGGCGATTCTCACTGGCTGCAAGCCATCAAAGGCGCCAACCGGCGTGTCTGTGCCATCCAGGCAGGCATCCACAAACTCCCTTACTTCCTCAATGAACGCATCGTTGTAACGCTCCAGGAAGAACCACAGCGGCTTTTCCGTTGTAACAGCGTCGGCTGTATAGAGCACTGTGTTGTTGGCGGTTTCATTGTCAGCCGTCACGCAACCTTTGGCGCCAAAGACTTCAATGCGCTGGTCATAACCGTAGACAGCCTGGCGGGAATTGTCAATTACGCCTAAGGCGCCGTTACCAAAGCGCAAAGTGATGATGCAGGTATCAACATCCCCGGCTTCTCCAATGGCAGGGTCCACCAGGACGGCGCCAAACACGGAGACTTCCTCCACTTCGCTGCCTGTCAGATAGCGTACCATGTCAAAGTCATGGATGGTCATGTCCACAAAGATACCGCCGGATGATTTGGCATATTCAGCTGAAGGCGGTGCGGGGTCCCGGGAGGTGACCTTGACAATGTGCACGTCACCCACGTCCCCTGCCTGTACCCTGTCCCGTACCTTTTTAAAGTTTCGGTCAAAGCGACGGTTGAAACCCACCTGATACTTTACGCCCGCTTTCTTGACGGCTTCCAGGACCGCCTCAATTTTCTTGAGGTCATGGTCAATGGGTTTCTCGCAGAAGATATGCTTGCCCGCCTGGGCGGCCTCGATGGATATGGGTGAATGCAGGTCGGTAGGGGCACAGATAAGCACCGCGTTGATATCCGGGCGTGCCAGAATATCCCGGTAGTCCCTGTAAGCGTCCTTCACCCCCAACGAATCGGCCAGTTCCTTCGCGGCCTCAAGGTTGACATCAGACACCGCCACCAGGTTGGCGCGGGGGATGCGGTTGACCAGGTTGTTGGCATGAAGTTTGCCGATGCGCCCGGCGCCGATGACGCCAATGTTTAGTTTGCTGATTGCCATCATTTAAATCCGCCTTCCTATTAATATGCTTTCGCGTTGTTGATATGGTCCAGGTGCTCCTGCCATGCCACTTCGTTTAGGGGATTTCGGGACACTTCCACCGACCCCACGCGCCACCAGGATGCGTAGCCGTCGGTCATGGTTTTTGGAAGCACCTTAAGGTCAAACAACACAGGCTGTCCCTTGATCGTCAGCGCATCCTTCACGGCAGCTTCCAGCTCCGCAAGTGTGCGGATGGTAAAGGCAATGCAACCGTAGCCCTCTGCGATCCTGGCATAGTCCACCGCCAGGAAGCTGCCGTCATGCCGGCCGGATTCTGAGCGGTAGCGCAGTTCCGTGCATAGTGACTCATTGCCCTGGCCTATCTGCAGGTTGTTGATGCAGCCAAAGCCAGCGTTATCAAACAGGCAAATATTGATCTTGAGCTTCTCTTGCACCGCAGTGAGAAGCTCGGAATGCAGCATCACAAAACTGCCATCCCCCACCATGGAGTAGACTTCCTTACCATCCGCGGCCAGCTTCTGGCCCAGGGCGCCTGATACCTCATATCCCATGCAGGAATAGCCATATTCCATGTTGTAGCTGTCAGGGGTTTTAGGTCGCCACATGCGCTGCATGTCTCCCGGCAGGGAGCCGGAGGAGCCGATGACCACCGCGTCCTTTGGAATCAGCCTGTTGAGAGCCCCAAGCGCTGCCGTCTGGGTGAGGGCGGAGCCCAGATCCCTGGCATACCTTCCGGCGCTGTCGGCGTTGCGGTCATTGATGAGCGGTGGATGGGTCTCGTCATAGACCATCCCATCCAGGCGGGAAAGCTCCTTCTCCCAGTCATCAAGCGCCTTGCCGATTTCATCGCTGTAGCCGCTTCTGTAATCCCCCAGCGCATCGTTCAGCGCTTCCAGTCCCGTCCTGGCATCGGCGATCAGGGGCAGGGCCTCCATCTTCATGGCCTGGAAGGGGGAGACATTGATGTTGAGGAACTTCGCCCTGTCATTGAACAGCCATTTGGAGGCGGTGGTGAAGTCCGTGTAGCGGGTGCCCACGCCAATGATCAGGTCCGCTTCCTTTGCCAGGATATTGGCGGGCTGGGTGCCGGTTACCCCAATGCCGCCCAGGTTGAGCGGATGGTTCCACACGAGCGCTGATTTCCCGGCTTGCGTTTCCCCAAAGGGGATATTGAAGCGTTCAGCGAAGTGGGCAAAGGCCTCATGTGCTTCTGAGTAACGCACGCCGCCACCGCAGATGAGCAAGGGCTTCCTGGCCTCCCGAACACGTTCGGCCGCCAGGGCCACCGCTTCTTTTTCCGGTGGGCGGCGCTGAAGGCGATGCACCCTGCGCTGAAAGAACACCTCGGGGTATTCATAGGCCTCCCCTTCCACATCCTGGGGAAGGGCCAGGCACACAGCACCCGTGTCGGCTGGATCTGTCAGAACGCGCATGGCGTTTAAAAGCGCCACCATCACCTGTTCCGGCCGTTCTATGCGGTCAAAATACCGGCACACTGAGCGGAAAGCATCATTTGTGCTGATGCCTGATGAATGTGCCATTTCGATTTGCTGCAGCACCGGATCAGGCTGGCGGGAAGCAAAGGTGTCGCCCGGCAGCACCAGCAATGGGATGTTGTTGGCCGTTGCAGTAGCACATGCGGTAATCATGTTGGCTGCTCCGGGTCCCACGGACGAGGTGGCGGCCATGATCTGCTTGCGTTTTTTCTGTTTGGCAAAGGCCATGGCGGCATGCGCCATGCCCTGTTCGTTTTTGCCCTGATAGATTCTCATGCGTCTGGCTTCCTGGGCGATGGCTTGGCCCAATCCCACCACATTGCCATGACCCGGGACCACAAAAATCCCAGCCACAAAAGGTTGCTCCTGATCGTCCCAGGCCAGGTATTGGTTCTCCAGAAAACGGATCAGTGCCTGCGCCATGGTAAGGCGTATGGTTTTCATGTATCCCCCTCCAATTTGAAAATATGATCATTGGCGTCAGGCTGCCACAGCCACTCATGCCCCGGGTCATCGATGCGCGTTTTCTGCCAGGGATTACCAGGCAGATGGCGGATTCCCCACATATAGCACATGGCGTAGCCGGGGGCTGCTGCCTGGGAATGGAAACCATCCAGAATAACGGTCAGCCCGTTCTGCCGGGAATGGTACACTTCCCCGTTGCCGAAGCTCGCGCCAAAGCCCATGGGCCGGTCAAAGCGGTGGAAATACACCTCCGGCTGGGGATGGTGGTGCGGGGGATAGCTGGACCATTTGCCGGGAAAGTTCAGCACCTCGCCCAACACCATCTGGCTCCAGGGGGCGGATTCATAGTCGAAAAAGGTTTTGATCTCCCGGCGCATGGTGCCCAGCAACTCATTCTTATCCCCGGCATGCTGCACCATCACATCTTTCGGGGTATACAGTTTGCTGGCAAAAGGTGTGGGATTCATGACGGCCTGAACATAAATCTCGGTATGTGTGGCTGCTTGGATGGAAAACGGAATACCGGGGCCCGTGTGCAGGCAATAGGCCTCGTCCTGAAAAGGACTACGCCTGATGGCATTGGCAGACAGGCCGTCCCAATGGAAGATGGCCTCGCCTTCCAGCAGAAGGCAGGCAATTTCAATGTCTGGCCTGCCGCTTTCCCAACTCTGGCCGGGTTTGAGCACCAATAAGCCCACATCCATCCCCACCTCGGGGTTGTCTTTCATGTCAAGGTACGCGTTATAGCCAGCCCTGATCTCAGGCTGCAGATATGCCATGCCTTCCTCCTTACCTAAAGCCCAGTATGGCCGCGGATGTAATTCCTGGCCTTAATGGCGTACTCCAGCGGGTTGGCCTTGGCCGGATCCTGCTCCGCTTCAACCAATAGCCAGCCCTCATAGCCGGATCTGCCAAGCAGATCAAAAACGGGATCAAATGCAACATTTCCGTCGCCCGGAACGGTGAAAGCACCGGCGCGTACGGCCTTCAGGAAGCTCATACCCTCAGGTTTCACTCTGTCCACCACATCCCGGCGCATGTCCTTCAGGTGCACATGCCCTACACGGTCAGCGTATTTACGCAGCATCGCCAGCGGGTCCTCCCCAGCGAAGGTAAAGTGCCCCGTATCATAACACAGGAATACCTTGCCCTTGCTGGTGTTCCCCAGCATCCGGCTGGTTTCCTCTGCCGTCTGCACCACCGTTCCCATATGATGATGGAAGCAGAGCTTGAAGCCGCGTTTGCCCGCAATCTCTCCCAGTTTGTCAAGACCCTGGCAGAATTGGGCCCATTCAGCATCGTTCATGACATACTTGGCGCCGCCGAGCACCGGCGTTTCCATTTGACCCTGGATGGAGTGGCTTTGTTCACTGACATTGATGCGCCTTGCGCCAAGTGCCGCCAGGAATTCAAGGTTCTGCTCAAAATCGGCCGCTACTTCTTCAAAGGGTTTGGTCAGCAGAAAACTTGAAAACCAGCGGGAGGCGATACACATCCCCCGAAGGTCCAGCTCCCACTTCAGTTCCTTGACATCCTTGGGGTATTTGTTGCCGATTTCCGTGCCGGTAAAGCCTGCCAGCGCCATCTCGCTCACTGTCTGCCGGAAGGTGTTTTCAGCCCCAAGCTCCGGCATGTCGTCATTGCACCAGCCGATGGGGGCGATGCCCAGGTGAACCTTTTCCTTGTTAAACATGTCTTTCTCCTGTCGAATATCGTTTAGACCGTGGCCAGCTTCCGTGCCCTGGCCTCCAGCTTGTTGCGGGTGACATCGATGGTGACTGCCAGAATGATGACGGAGCCGATGACGATATACTGGATATCGTTGCCGGCGCTGAAGAGGTTAAGGCCGTTTCTGATGGTGGAAATGAGCAGCGCACCAAGCAATGTGCCCCAAATGGTACCCTTGCCGCCGCGGAAGGAGGCCCCGCCGATGATACAGGCCGCGATGGCGTCGGTATCATAGGTGGCGGCAGAGGCGGTGTTGGCAGTGTTGAGCCGGCCTGCCAGCACCACGCCGGCAATGCCAGCCATCAAGCCCGAAATCATGTAAACTACCGTCAGTACATCTTTTGAGCGGATGCCGGAAAGCCTTGCGGCCTCGGGGTTTCCACCCACACAGTAAATCTGGCGGCCCAGGGCGGTATGATTCAGGAACACATGGAAAATCAGATACACCACCAGGACCAGGATAAAGCTTACAGGAAAGCCTTTCAAGAGCTGGAGGCCGAATATATTCACGTCAAAAGTAGCTCGGCCAATCCACAGGGTGCTGTCGATGCCTTTGTTTGTAAACCCAATGGTCCTGGAGGAAGTGATAAGGAGCGCGACCCCCCACAGCACGTTTTTCATGCCCAGGGTGGAGACGAAGGGATGGGGCAAGTCCAGCCGGGTCAGAAGCGTTCCGTTCAGGAAACCCGCGGAGGTGGATACCAAAATAGCCATTGGGATGAGGATCCAGGCGGATGTGACGCCAAAATTCTGCATCAGTACCCCAATAGTGCAGGTGGCCAGAATGGCATTATAGCCAACTGACAAGTCAATACCCGCAGTGATCAAAGCCAGGAGCATGCCGGATCCAATCAGGCAGTTGACTGCTGTTTGCCTCAGGACATTCATCTGGTTGGCCATGGTCATGAACCTGCCCGGGTGCATGATGGAAAACAGGATGTACAGGATGGCCAGAACGGTCAGCGGCGCGATTCTCATGATAAAATCGCCCATGTTGGACCTCTTTTTAATGGCGGTGGTCGTCATTTTCTATCTCCCCTCCCCAAGCAGCTTTCATGATATCATTCTGGTTAAAGTGTGGGCTTTCCCTGGGAATATCAGCCATGACCCTGCCCTCCCGCATGACGATCACCCGGTCGGCCATGCCCAGCACTTCGGGCAACTCAGAGGACACCATGATGATGCACTTGCCCTCCTGGAGCAGTTTGTTCATAACATTGTACACCTCAATTTTGGCGCCTACATCGATGCCGCGTGTTGGCTCGTCAAAAAGATAGATATCCGCGTCTGAATTGATCCATTTGCCGATAACAACCTTTTGCTGGTTGCCCCCTGACAGCTGTACCACCACTTCCTGGATGGTGGGCGTCTTGATGCGCAGTGAGCTTACGCTTTTCTGGCTGACCTCGTTGATACGGGTGTGGTCAAGCAACGGCCCTTTCCGGTAGTCCTTCATGTTGGCCATAATCAGGTTGGTTTTCACCGACTCCGAAAGCACCAGGCCCTGGCCTTTGCGGTCTTCCGTTAGAAATGCCATCCCAGCCTTGATCGCTTCGCCAGGGCTGTTGAACCGGACCTCTTTGCCTTTGATGAATAATTTGCCGCTGTCCGGTTTCTCTGCGCCGAAAATGGCACGCATGGTTTCTGTGCGCCCAGCGCCTACCAGGCCGGCAAAGGCCAGTATTTCTCCCGCATAGGCCTCAAAGCTCACGTCTTTGATCACACCGATCTGGCTTAATTTTTCAGCCCTGAGAACCTGCATGCCCCTGGTGGTGGGGATTTTTGGGTACTGGTTGTCCAGCGTCCTGCCCACCATGGCTTCGATAAGCATGTCTTCATTCATATCCGCGATGTTCCGGGTAAGGATATGCTCCCCATCCCGCATCACGGTAACACGCTCGCAGAGCTCGAACAGTTCCTCCAGTTTATGGGACACAAACAGGATGGCAATGCCGCGATCCTTCAGCCTCCTGACTGTTTCCACCAGCTGCTGTACCTCCTGCTCCCCCAGGGAGGAGGTGGGCTCATCCATGATGATCAGTTTGGCGTTCTGTGTGATGGCTTTGGCGATTTCCACCATCTGCTGCTGGCCCACGCCCAACTTGCCGCACTCCATTCGCGTGTCGATTTCCGTGTGTCCCAGGGCGGCAAGCGCTTTTTTGGTTTCCTCGTGCATATAAGGGTAGTCAAGGAGGCCGAATTTGTTGGTGACCTTGCGCCCCATAAAAACATTGTCCACCACCGGTAGCATCTTGACGATGTTCAGTTCCTGGTACACACAGGCGATGCCCGCCTCCCGTGCCTGCACAGGGTTTCTGAAGACATGGCGTTTTCCCTCGACATATATTTCGCCTTCCTCCGGTATATGCACCCCTGTCAAAACCTTGATTAGGGTGGATTTCCCGGCCCCGTTTTCACCTACAAGGCCATGGATTTCGCCAGGTTTTATTTGAATATGCATATTCCGCATGGCCACCACACCGGGAAATTTTTTGGTGATATGCTTAAGCTCGATCACATATTGCTGTGACACAAAGACACCTCGTTTCGCAAAGGTAGGCAGAGGCCATTCCCTCATGGAAGGCGGTGATCCGGGGTATGTTCCGGATCACCGCCTGGTTCATTCCTCGGGGATAAATGGTTTCATTTGTCCGGAGATACCCGGGCTTATTTCTGCAGATATTCCTCGAAGTTGTCCTTGTTGATAATGACGGTGTCAACCACCACATTGGCTTCCACTTCTTCGCCCTTTAATGCCTTAAGCGCCGTCTCCACGGACAGGTAGCCCATGAGCTTGGGCTGCTGGGCCACGGTGCCGGCCAGGTCGCCAGAGGCGATCAGCTCCACCGCGGACTGGTTGCCGTCAAAGCCCATGATGGTGATGCCTTCCCTGCCGGCGGTGGTCACAGCGTTCAGGGCGCCGATGGCTGTGTCGTCGTTGTGGCAAAGCACCAGGTTGATTTCGGGATTGGCAATCAGCTGGTCTTCCATGACCTTGGTGGCGCCGTCAGTGGTGTTGTTGCCTGAGAGCATCGCCACAGGGGCCAGGCCCGCCTCTGCCAGGGCCTGCTCATAGCCGGCCTTGCGCAGGTTGGAGGTGTTGTCGCCTTCCTGGCCGTAGATGATGAGGGCTTTTGCGTTCTCTCCGCCGGCCAGTTCAATCCCGTAGACACCGCCGGAATGGGCGGCCACCTGGTTGGAAGTGCCCACGAAGGAGGTCTTTTTCTCATAGTTGGCGTCCGTGTCGCAGAAAATCACCAGGCCTTCGTAGCCGGAGGACTCAATGGCGCCGATGACAGCATCGCCATCCAGGGGGGCGATGATGATGGCGTCAGGCTTGGCCGCCAGCAGGGTCTCCAGCTGCTGTACCTGCTCGGCGATTTCCGTTTCAGCGGCCGGGCCCTGCACATCAATGGCCAGCCCGAACTCTTCAGCCGCCTCATCAATGCCGGATTTCACCGTTTGCCAGTATTCGCTTGACAGGGTCTTCAGGTTGACAACGATCGTGAACTGCTCTTCCGCCAGAAGGGGAGCAGCGGTCAGAAGCAGAGCCAGGGACAGGAGCAGGGCAAATGCTTTTTTCATAGGGGTACCTCCTATTGATATTGGCGGACAATGCCGCGTCTTGGCGATTGCTGCCCCGAAACACTTCCGAAATCAGAAAACCCGGGCAAGGACTATGACGGGGCAAACAACTGCAGATATTATAGCCATCAACATCCCGAAATGTCAATCCTGTTTTATCCGGTGCCAGAAACACCATGGCTGCGGAATGGGGGAGAGCTAACTCACGGGGGGAAATCAATATTGTTTTTTTGGTTGCTTTCAACTCATCATTATGATAGGCTTCTATCCGGAAAAAGCAAAAATCACTTGTGTTATGGAGGGCGTTGATGTATATCCCGAAGATCAAGGGTTTATTATGTTTGACGGTTACACTGGCTTTGTTATTCTTGTTGCCATTATCGGGGATTGCCTCAGAGGCGTTCACTTGTGCTCAATCACTCACTGCTGTAAGTGATGGGTACTGGGGCTTACGCTTTGATCTGGACAGCAGCCTGGCGCAATCATTGTCGTTTACGATAACGACGGATGGACTGGATTTTTTCGGGGCAAACAGCAGTATCACGTGCAATGGCAACAATTTTGTGCTGAAAGGCACCCCGGGTTCAATCACCTATGGCTTTGCCCTTGATATTGGCTATAATCCAAGTGCCTATGTCAGCAACATTGAGGTGGTATACAAGGACGGGACAAGGGCAAGCGCTCCTTCCAGAAGCTATGTTGTGCCTTTGTATGAGGAGCACACGCATGATTATGTATACATATCCACTCAGCACACGAACTGCCTGGAGCCAGGAACCGAAATATGGCGATGTGAGTGCGGCGAGGAGGAAGAACGCCCCAGTGAGGCTTATGGTCCGCATTCACCCGCTGAAGGCTGGAAGGTGGAAACGCCGCCAGGCTGTTTGTCCGAAGGCCTTCAGGTGCGGCTTTGTGATGTGTGCGATGAGATCCTGGAGACAGAGGCAATTGAGCCCATCGGTTACCACACCATTCCGGAGGGCTGGGAAGTGTCCCTGATGCCCACCTGCGCCCAACCTGGGCTTGAGATAAAGGATTGCTCCCTTTGCGGTGAACGGCTGCAGTCACAGGAGATTCCCGCTACAGCCCTTCATACGGCTGAGGATACCTGGCGCACGGAAGCAGCGGCAAGCTGCGTAAGCCCCGGCCTTGAATATCTGCAGTGCGGCGTTTGCGGCCTGAGGATGGACAGCCGTGAGATTGCCCAAACAGATCATGTTCCCAAGGACTTCTGGGAAGTGGAAACACCGCCATCGTGCGTTGACCCCGGTGTTGAACTTCTCCACTGTGCGCAGTGCGGCACAGTTCTGGACACGCGGAGCATTCAGGAAACGGGGCATAGCGGCGATTGGCATCAGATAACCGCACCCGGCTGTTTAAGCCTGGGTTCCGAAGTGCTTGATTGTGTGCGCTGCGGAGAGCGTCTGCAGCAGGACATCCCAGCCCTGGGGCACGACATGGGCCCTTGTACCGTGGCGCCGGGGTACTGCACCGAGGCGCGCGAGACCATATGCTTCTGCCAGAGGGAGGGCTGTACATGGCAGGAGACAGGCATTCAGGAAGCCCTGGACCATCATATGATGAATGAATGGCGTGAAACGGAAGCCAGCTGCACCTCCCAGGGGTGGCGGGAGAGGACCTGCACACTGTGCCCATACACGGAAACGGAGATCACGGCAGATCCATTGGATCATCTTCTGTCCTACGGGGGCTGGCGCGTGCAAACGCCGGCAGGCTGCGAAAGTGAAGGCGTATCTGTGAGGTTCTGCGAACGGGAGGGCTGTCCATACAGCCAGACGCGCCAGGACAGCGCCCTGGGGCATTTGTTCGGCTACCCGCTCATCTATGTACAGGAGCAGACCTGCCTGCAGGAAGGCATCTACTATCAGGAATGCCAACGCGAAGACTGCGCTTCCAGGCGCTACAGCCAGCTGCCCATGCTCAGGCATTTTGAGGGGGTGTCCTGGTCCTCCGTTCCCTGTGAAACGGGAGGGATTTCCCGGCGGGAGTGCGCCACCTGTGATTTGGTGGAGGAGAAACTGGTGGAACCTGGGCACAGCTTCACGGCGGGCTGGCGGGTAGATACCCCTGCCACCTGCACCAGCAAGGGCCTCATGATCAGGTCCTGTGACAACTGCTCCTTCATGGATGAACAGGTCATTGATGAGCTGCCCCATGTTTATGGCCAAGCCGTCTTTATCGAGGCGCCGGCCTGTGGCGTGGCTGACCGGGCCAGAAGAACCTGCATCCACTGCTCCGCCTTTTATGACATCCTGTATGATATCAGGCCTCACCTATACGGCCCATGGACGCCGCCCGCAGGCTTCAGCTGCGAAGAAGGCGGAACGTATTTTCGTGTATGCAGCGACTGCGGCGAAGAAGAAACAAAGGATGTGGAACCCGGAGAACACGAGCTGGGGGACTGGCAGGTAGAGGTTTTTTCAACTTGCGCAGTGGCCGGCACGCTGGCGCGAAGCTGCGCCCATTGTACATTCACAGAGCGCAAGCCGGCGGATATGCCCGATCATCATTTTGACACGGGAACGATCAGCCTGGAGGCCACCTGCCGGACGCCGGGCGAAATAACCTACCGTTGCGTGGATTGCGGCTTTGCCAGGAATGTGCCCACAGGGAAAGCGGACCATCGATATTCCGACTGGGTTACGACGGGAACGGCCACATGTGAAGAAGACGGCGGAAGAAGTCGAAAATGCCTGGATTGCGCCAAAGTGCAGATTGAGGTATATCCGGCTTTGGGGCACCAGTGCATTACCACGCATTACAGCTCGGCGTCTTGCGGAAGGGATGGGAACATAACCGAAATATGCACGGTATGCGCAAAAACTTTCATCACAAAGCTGGACAGGCTGCAGCATGATTTTCAGGGCTGGACAGTGGATGAGAAGCCGGCCTGCGGCGTAGACGGGCTGGAGATAAGAACCTGCGGGCATTGCGGCCTTGAAGAGACGCGCGTGGTGCCGGCGCTCCATCATATCTATCAGGGCTGGATTGAAGAAAAGGCTGCCACCTGCCGGGAAGAGGGCAGGCGGACGGCTGCCTGCCTTCTGTGCGGCGCCTGGGAAACGGAGATAACAGCGCTCCTCAGCCACTCCTATGGGCCTTGGAAGACCGGCATATCTGAGGACTGCGCCACCGGCGGCACCCGGACCCGCGCCTGCACCGTGTGTGGCGCTGAAGAGCACGAAGCGACCGAGGCGAAAAATCATGTATTTTCTGCCTGGAGAACTGAAAAGGCGGCCACCTGTACCGAACCAGGCGAGCGCGTCAGATCCTGCAAATACTGCCCGCACGAACAGCGGGAAACGCTGGATATGATATCGCATAAATTCTCTTCCTGGGTCAATAACCAGTCTGAGGACTGCGCCACTGGCGGCACCCGGACCCGCGCCTGCACCGTGTGCGGCGCTGAAGAGCACGAAGCGACCGAGGCGAAAAATCATATATATGCTCCCTGGGCGATCACCCGGGAGGCCACCTGTGCCGAACCAGGGGAACGCGTCAGATCCTGCAAATACTGCCCTTGTGAGGAGCGCCAGGAATTGCCGGCAAAAGGGCACTGGTTTTCCGCCTGGCAAACCATCACATCTTCCACCTGCTGTGAAGCAGGGTATCGCACCAGAGTTTGCAAGCGCTGCATGGCGAGCGAATCAGAGGCACTTCCCCTGATAGCGCATCATTA
>Ga0123335_1000387_pt1 | contig 73727 bp, 79 predicted proteins | sample BiotimSIPDNA_2_FD_89707 | JGI IMG/M metagenome (GOLD analysis project Ga0123335, IMG submission 89707) | Anaerobic biogas reactor microbial communites from Washington, USA - Biogas_R2 time_0 SIP DNA | ecosystem: Engineered > Bioreactor > Anaerobic > Unclassified | place: Washington, USA... | reverse complement strand
TTTCCGAAACCCGGACGGAGTCCGTGCGAATGTAGGTTAAAAGACCGGAGGAACCTTCTTTGCCAAGCTCCAGACCTTCATACAGCTGCTGGGCCACGATCATGGTTTTGCGCGCGGTAAAATTAAGCTTACGGTAGGCTTCCTGCTGCAGCGTACTGGTCGTGAAGGGGGCGGAAGGCCTGCGGCTTTTTTCCTTGCGGGTAACCTTTGTTACGGTATAATGCAGCCCTTTTAGGTTTTCCAGTACCTCCCTCATTTGATCCTTAGTTTTTATGGCAATTTTCTTGCCTTTATACTTGTGAAGCTTTCCTTCAAAGGGGGGGTACCCTGTTTTAACAAAACTCCCCGTGAGTGTCCAGTACTCCTCCTGCACAAAGTTCTGGATTTCCTCTTCCCGGTCAGCGATCAGGCGAACTGCGACGGACTGCACCCTGCCTGCACTCAGGCCTTTCTTAACCTTGCGCCAGAGCAGCGGGCTCAAGTTGTAACCAACCAGGCGGTCAAGGATGCGTCTGGCCTGTTGGGCATTGACCCTGTTGTTGTCAATGGGTCTGGGGTGCTTAACTGCGTTTTGAATGGCCTGCTTTGTGATTTCGTTAAATTCAATGCGACACGGCCTGTCATCGCAAATATCCAGGAGTTTTTGCAGGTGCCAGGCTATAGCTTCCCCTTCCCGGTCCGGGTCTGAGGCTATCAGCACCTTGTCGCTTTTTTTTACCGCATTTCTCAAGTCCTTAATAGTGTCACCTTTACCCCTGATGGTTATATATTTGGGGTTAAATCCGTTTTTTACATCTACTCCAAACTGACTCTTGGGCAGATCCCGCACATGTCCCATGGAGGCTTTTACAAAATATTTTTTCCCCAGAAACTTGCTGATTGTTTTAGCTTTGGCCGGTGACTCTACAATAACTAACGTCTTAGACAATACCGTCCACCTCGTTTAGATTGCCTGACTTTTTTATGGTCTATATTGTACATTATTTTTATAATCTATCCTATAATCAGTTTCTTTAGAACACGTTGCGCCCGGCACGGGTATAAAACTTGCCCGGCAGCTGTCTTGTCAGCCCCTTAATTTCCAGGTACATCAAAGCAGCCATAACCCTTTGTGGTGTAAAACCGGACTTGCTGATCAATTCATCCAGGGAAACCGGGTCAAGTGATAATAGACTGTAAAGCGCTTGTTCTTCGCTGCTCATCTTCATTTTTCCTTCCTGGCCGGCTTCCGGAACGGGAAAAAGCTTTTCCAGGCCCATTTCATCCAGGATATCACTTGCCCCTTCCACAAGCCTGGCCCCCTGTTTAATCAGGCGGTGTGGTCCCCTGCTGAGGGGGTTTGCGACATTGCCGGGAACGGCCATGACATCTCGGCCCTGCTCCAGGGCAAAATCTGCGGTAATCAGGGCGCCGCTTTTTTCGGAGGCTTCAACAACAACAGTCCCCCTGGTCAAGCCGCTGATAATCCGGTTGCGGACCGGGAAATGCCAGGCTTCCGGCGGTGAGGCCGGCGGGAATTCACTGATAACCGCACCCCTTTCCACAATTTGTTCCATAAGTTTGGCGTTTTCCCTCGGGTAAACCACATCAAGTCCGCACCCCAGGACCGCCAGGGTCCGGCCGTTGCCTGCCAGGGCGCCCCTGTGTGCCTGGGTATCAATCCCTCTGGCCAGGCCGCTGACAATGGTTATACCCACGGCGGCAAGATCTGTAGCCAGCTTCTCGGCAACCGCCAGTCCGTATGGTGAGGGCCGCCGGGAACCCACAATGGCGATGGAAAGTGAATCCGCCATCTTAATTTGACCACGGAGGAAAACCACCGGGGGAGGATCGTAAATCTGGAGAAGGTTTTCAGGATAATAAGGGTCAGTGTGACAGGCAAATGTAATGCCCCGGGAGTTCAGCCTTGCAGCCTCGCCGGCCGGGTCAATCCGGTCCCTGCGCCGTGCCAGAACCCCGGCTCCTTCAGCACCTAATCCGGGAGCGCCGGCAAGCTCTTTGCTCCCGGCCTCCCAGGCAGCCCGGGGCGAGCCGAAATGCTTCACCAGCGACCACAACCTGTTGCCGGCTCCCGGCATTAGCAATTGCCATCCCAACCAGTATATTCTATCTTCCAAGGAAGATGCCCCCTCGCTTATCTTAATCCCCATTTTCGGGGTTAAGGTGACATCTTCCTCCCATCTGCCAAAAATTTCTTAAGGGTAAGCTCAAAAACTACTTTCACCAATTGTTAAATAAAGCTCCCGGGGAAAGGAAAACCACAGCGCCGCCAGGATTAAGCTACCACCAGGCTGTAGACAACCCCCTGGATTCCTTGATTCTTTTTAAACGTGGAATTTCCTGTCGAGGGGAATAAGACAGCCTGGAATTATTTCTCTTATATGGCAGATTTGCTGCACCCGGTAGGGTATCGAGGGGGTAAAAGCATTTGAACTGCTGCCGCTTGCGGATAGCTAACGTGCTACATCCAGCAGGGCATCAAGGGGTTGCTTCAATGAAAGCAGATTTTGGTAGAGATCCCCGGTTTCTTTGAGCCGGTTAAAAATATTGTGGATTGAAAAGGCACCGGGGACAATTTTCAAGGATTCGACTTCCCTCCAGGTCAGCGGGGTTGACACAGGGGCGCCTGGTAATGGCCGCAGGCTGTACTGAAAGGCCATGGTTTTGCCGCGGCCGTTTTGTAAATAATCCAGGTAGACTTTCCCTTTCCTTTTGCTCACCTTTCGTTCTACGCTGGTCTGTTCCGGATTAATTTTAACGATCAGTTCTGCTATATATTGCATGGCCCTGGTAACACTTGGATAGGCATAGCCGGGTTTTATGGGCACAAAAATATGAAGGCCGGTAGCCCCGGATGTCTTGGGGTATGATTTTAAGTTGAACTGGGCCAGGGCCTCTTTAACCAGCAGGGCAGTTTTTAAAACATCAATAAAGGAAACCCCTTCCGCCGGGTCAAGGTCCATGACAGCCAGGTCCGGACATTCCACATTTTCAATCCTGGAAAGCCAGGGATGCATCTCGATGCAGCCCTGGTTGGCCAGCCAGATCAGGGTTTGGACATCGTTACAAATAATGTAGTTGACAACCTTTTCGGAGTGTTCTATGGGGTATCTTTTAATCCAGGATGGAGCGTAATCAGGACACTCCTTCTGGTAGAACTGTCCGCCTGCAAGTCCATTCGGGTACCTTTTCATTACTAACGGGCGGTTGTAGAGATGCGGCAGGAGATAGGGGGCAATTTCCCAGTAGTATTTGACAAGATGGGCCTTGGTCAATCCTTCGGGCCAGAGCAGTTTATCCAGGTTGGTGAGCTTAACCTCGTGGCCGTTAACGGAGACAAGGGAATCCTTCAAGGTGAACACCTCATTTGCAGGTATTTGCAGCACGATTGCTGAACTAAGGAACGGCCGGGCATTCTTCCGGTGTTTTGTCCCAGCGGATGCCCCTGTAAACGGGATGCCGGAGGTACCCCTCCCGGGTGGTGGTCAGATAGTCAATGGAGCAGACTAAAAGGGGACGAACCCAATGGGTGCGTTTCTTTTCCGGCAGGGGGATTTCTAATGTCGCAACGGGCGTTTCGATCTTACGCAGACCCTCTAAGAGGGCGGCGGCCTCAGTTGTACTGAAACCCGTGCCTACTTTACCCTGGTAGATCAGTTTTCCCTTCCGGTACCCTCCTAAAACAAGAGAGCCAAGACTTCTCCCGGAGGCCCCGGCCTGGTAACCGCAGATGACCAGTTCAGCCTCCAGGGTGTGCCTGAATTTTTGCCAGTAAATAGAGCGCCGGCCCGGAAGGTAAACGCTGTCGAGTTTTTTGGCGACAACTCCTTCCAGTCCCCGGGATACGCAGGCATCGTAGAAACTGCGGCCGTTCTGCAGGATAAAATCCGGAACAATAATTTCAGCCCCGGGGTTGACCATTTCTGCCAGGAGCGTTTTACGTTCCCTGAGGGGGTGTTCCATGACGTTTTTTCCATCGGCATATAAAACATCAAAGGCTACGTAAACAGCCGGGCTTTCTACAGAGACCCGGCTGATTCTCTGGGGATTATTTAATCTGCCCCGGGCTTGGAGCCGGGCAAAGGAGGGTTTTCCTTTTTCAAAGACCACAATTTCGCCGTCCAAAATAGCCGGTTTCCTTGCTACCTTTTGGTGTAGACGGCCCAGTTCCGGAAACTTTCCGGTCAGGTCAAGCAAGTTGCGGGACCTTAAGGCTGTGTTCCCGTCAAGATAAAGGAGACCCCGGTAGCCGTCCCATTTTATTTCAAAGAGATGCAGGTCGCTGTCGAAGGGAAGAGAGTTAACGGCCAGCATCGGGCGAATTAGGGGTAAAGGCTCCTGTCCCAATTTTATTGGCCTCCGTTATGATGTTTTGCGCCGCCCGGCTCTCTTTACTGCAGGGGTTTCAGTTTTTGATCCCGCCGGCCTGCCCCGTTCCTCCCGGGCCAGATCAATGCTGGCTTTCAGGGCTTCCATCAGGTCAACAACTTTTCCCGCTTCTGGTTTGGCCGGAGCAGCTGTTTCTTCCCCGGCTATCTTTGCCTGGATTATTTCCATCAGACCCTGCCTATAGGTATCGCTATACTTTTCAGGTTGGAAATTCGACGAGAGACTGTTGATTAGATTGACGGCCATCTTTAACTCGTTCTCCTGCAGGTTGACGTTGTAATTCAGTTCCGGCAGGACATTTGCCTGCCTTATCTCGTCGGGGAAATGCATTGTGCTTAAGACAAGTGTATTTCCGCTTGCCCTGATGGCCGCCAGGGCTTCGCGGCTGCGGATGATAACCCTGGCCACGGCTACCTTGCCTGTCTCAGACATAGCCTGTTTTAACAATTCATAGACTCTGGCGCCCCCGTCCCCGGGGGCGAGGTAATAAGCCTTTTCGTAATAAACTGGATCAATTTCGGTCAGATCCACAAAATCCAGGATTTCTATATTCTTGCCTCCAGCAGTTGCCGGTTTCCCGAAGTCTTCCTCCTTCAAGACTATATATTTACCCTTTTCATATTCATAACCCCGGACAATTTCGTCCATAGGAACCTCTGTCTCGCAATAAGGACAGAAGCGCCTGTACTGTACCGGTGTTTTGCATTTTTCATGCAAATAATTAAAGCGGATGTCCTTTTTTTCAGTGGCTGCGTATAATTTCACAGGTACAAAGACCAGGCCGAAGCTGACTGCACCTTTCCATAAAGGCCTCATGCTCATTCCTCCCTCATCTTTTTTATTATCCCCGCGGCTGAAAAGCTGATTCAACTATGTAGGCTTGTTCCAGCAGGTAAATTCACCTGGGGGAAGCTGCCGGTTTATAATCGAAAACAAAACAGGCTGCCACCTGCGGCCCGGGCAGGCCGGCAACGGAGTTTAAATAAATAACCCGGGTATATTAAGACCCGGGTTTTGCTGGACCATATTGAGGGTAAGAATTTTAAGACAGCGCCTTTTATTTCCTTTGCGCCAGCCTGCCGAGGCTCTGTCAGGGCGCTGGGGGCGCAGCGCTTGGCGGGGTTTGGGTTGAAACATGAACACTTGTACCCGGCGGGTAGTCTTCCCTTTTGAGCATCGACTGAATCTGGGTGAGAAGCTGCGGCGCCAGATCAATAATACGGTCCGCCAGCGCGTTTCCATCCACCGGCAGCATTCTTACCTGCCCGTTACCAACTACCAAAAACCCGATGGGTTTTACTGATACCCCGCCCCCGCTGCCGCCGCCGAAAGCGGGCATTTGTCCCTCCGTCTGGCCTTCTTTGCCTTCCCCGGGTACCTCAAATTCACCCCCCCCGGCAGCAAAGCCGCAGGCAACACGGGAGACAGGGATAATTACGGTCCCGTCCGGAGTTTCCACCGGATCTCCTACTACCGTATTCACATCGACCATTTCTTTAATACTTTCCATAGCAGTTTTCATTAAACCTTCAATGGGATGTTCGGGCATTTATGTCACTCCTTCACCCTGTCCGTTTAATCTTAATTTATCCTGAGAAATATTTAAATATACGAACAAACTGGTTTTAACCCCGGCAGTTCCTGCAACCTTCGAAAAGCTTTCAAGTGGAGCCGGCTGTTGTTCAATTCCGGATTCTTAAAACAATTGCTTTTAACCCGGTACAAAACAGGTAACCTAGCCGGAACTCGAGAATACAGTCAATGCTGACATTAAAACAAGCCCTTTCAAAAGACGGTCTGATTGTCAGTCGCGGTTGTTCTCCGCCGGGTGCAAGTAAGGCATAGAAATAAGACAGTAAAGAACCCTTTATTCCCCACAGGACCCCTGTCAAAACCCCTGTCTGAGCCGGTTCACCGGTACCTATCTCGGTATGCCAATCCAGGCGGCGCAGGGAGGTTCTCCCGAGAAGGTAGTACAGGGCCGGCTTGTAACGTCTATAAAGGCCAATCTGTTTAATTAATACTGCCATCATCCGGCCTGGACCGGGAAGACGGATTTTCTTTTTTTCTTCAATAACCGGCCGGCCATCCTTTCCTTCAAGTTGGGCCCTGATCTTAAAGGCAGGCCTTAACACGCGCCGGATCAGGCGTCCGGCTCCAGGTGCTTTTGTTCTTAAGCCCGGCTTTTTTATTTTGATGAATGGTATTTCGAATCTGTATACAAGCAGGCCACCCCAGAGGAACAATTCCACAGCAAACTCGTCATCCCGGCCCTTCCTGCGGTAACGCAGCCGCAGCCCTATTCGGGACAGGGAAAGTATAAGCAAAAACACTGTAAGAAGAACAATCACCAGGTACAGCCTGCTCACCTAACCCCTCCTCTGCATTATTTTTCCACTGTTCAACTATCCTATACCATCCAGGCTCCTTTTCCAGATGACGTTGCTAAAATGGACTAAAACCTTTTTATATAAAAAGTAATCTGGCGTCCTACCCGCAAGTATTGGGGTGGTAGGTCTGGTTGATACTTTTTTTAATTAACACAAGGCCGTCCAAATAAATTATAATTTCCTAATAGACAGGAGATTGCAGGAATCTCCCTTTAAACCAAGAAAACTATTTATTGTCATTAATGGGCTTTAGCTTAATAATTCTACAGAGTTCAGGGGTGAAAGCATGGAGCTAACATGGATAGATGCGGATGGAAAAATAATTGTCAGCTTATTTGAACGAATTGACGGTAATACTTCTCCATCTTTGGAAAAAGCTTTGAGTGAGCTGCTTAATCAGGGATATACTTCTATCGTTCTTGATTTCCTGAAGACGTCCTATGTCAGCAGCGCCGGTTTGCGGGTCTTACTGGGGACGGCCAAGAAGCTGCCTAAAGGTAAAAAGCTGGAGCTTATTAACCTTAACAGTAATGTTTATAAGGTGTTCAAACTTACTGGATTAACCACTATTTTTGATATCCTGCCTTATTCTGGTTAGCTTAAGGAGAAAGTTATGCTGGAAAATAAAGAATGGCAAAATATCCCAGGAGCTTTGCAGGCGGATATTTTTCCGGTGCTTCGCAAGCCCGATGTTATTTGTTCCGCCTATATCATCAGAACCCCGCAAAAGATAGTGATTATAGACCCCGGTTCACTCCCGGAACAAATGGCGTTGTTGAAAGAGGCTTTAAGGGAGGATTTAAATCAGCAGATTAGACCCATTTATATTTTTTTTACGCACTGCCATATTGACCATTGCTACCAGGCCTTGATCGTCAACGAGCTGTCTAAAGTTGCCCGGGTATTTCTGGCAGCTCAGGAAAACGGTGCTTCAGCTCTCCGGAACAGGGATTTGCGGCGGACTACAGCCGCTTTTCACCGCAAAGAGTTGCCCGTCACAGAGATAGATATTGAACTCCTGTCCAATGAGGATAAACTTCACTGCGGAGAAAAGGAACTGATTCTCGCCGGTGGGAACCGTTTACGTATCTTGACTGATTTGTATCCCCTCAAAGAAGGCAGGGTGTTCCCCCGTCAGAAGATCTCTATCAGTGAAAAAGACGTGATGGAGATTTTTCATACACCGTGCCGACAGCATTTGCTTTATGATCGGGGATGTTCTTTTCCTCGGTGACCTGACCTTTGCCGGAAACAGCGGCATCGCCGGCCTATCCGGCTGGAATCAAAAGGACCTGGTTAATACTCTGGAAGGCCTGATCGATTTAATTAATGAGCGCCGGATCGGGCTAATCTGTCCCGGCCACGGCTGGCTTATTCCGGGAGATAAAGCTGTTGCAATTCTGCAAAAACAGCTTCGTATAGTCGGTAACCTGACCAATATCCGGGAATGGGATCTGGCGGCGTTCCGGGAGGTTTCCCAGTACGCCCTTGAAATGCTAGCTGATGTCAATGATATGGTCGCAATAATAGCAGGCCGCCTGTATTACCTGGCTTATTATCTGGAGGAACTGGGCGAGCCCGCAGAGGCCCGGAAATACCGGGAGTTTATTAGTCTGGAGGCCATTGAAGAGCTGCTGGACGAGTACGACAACTGTGCCAGTGCTCTGCAAAGGGGTGAAATATATGACAATATCATGGTGCTGAGAACAACCCGGTTGCTGGAGAAGATACAGGCACTTTTGAATGAGGGAAAACTGGAATTGATTATGGACAAGTATTTCATGAGGAGGGCAAACCGCCTTTTCTCAGACTTTTTTATCGTATCCAGTGGAAGGCCCCTTGATATAACCCTGACCAACGGCAACATTAATGAATTGCTGGGAGATCTCCTGGCCGAAGTTAAAAGGAAACAGTATAATGAAGATTATATTCTTGAGGTTCTCGATGATGATGAGCTCTATCTGGAAGCACTGGCCACACGGATTGCCTTTCAGCCAGTCCTGCAGGAAGTAAAATGGAGCTTCAGCCCGGGAGATGTGGTGCCGGTAAGGCTGAATCCCGAAAGGTTTGCAGAGGCTTATACCGGATTGCTGGAGGATATCGCCACTCTTGACGTGCCTGATTTAAGGATTGCCACTGCCCTTCAGGAGCAGGGGGTCGTGGTCCGGACCGACAGCATTAACGGCATCCCCGCAGGAGTATTCAACGAAAAAAGATTCGACGCCCACCGGCGTAGAATTGAATTGGCGGGGGGACAGCTTCAAAAAGTAACCGGCGGTGGAAAGGTCTGCTTTGAAATTACCTTTTCTGCAGCTGCCCGGTAACACCAAATCAAGGGATAGACTTACCATGCTGCTGAAGCGGCAACAGGAGAAGGTTGAGAAATTCAATATCCATGGTAATATTAGGCAATGCTTAATATTAATTCTATTGAATTAGATTAACAAATAAAAAACCGCCGGTATTAACCGGGCGGCTATTTATTTTAGATTCCAAAAGGCAAACAGTTTTAAGAACGGCAGCATTGTCCGTTTATTTGACGAATACTTTTTGTCTGGTCGCCTGAGGGGGCTTAAAAATTCCAGTAATCCAGTCCCACGTTGTGACGGGCCCGCTCCAGATAGACAGAGGCGGCTTCCCTGGCTTTGCGGGCTCCCTTTCGCATCGTTTCTAAAATATACTGCTTGTCCTGTGCCAGCCGCTTCCTCTCTTTTCTGTAGGGCTCGAAATATTCCCAGATTAAGCTGAACAGTTCCTTTTTGACAACTCCGTATTTCAGGCCCGGGGCAAGGAACCGCTCCTGCAAGGCTATTTTTTCCCCGGGGTCCAGGAAGAGTGAGTAAAGGTTGAAAAGGACATTTCCTTCCAGGGGCTTGGGCTCATCCACCGGGGTTGAATCAGTAACAATGCGCATCACCTTTTCCCGCAGGGTTTTTTCATCGGCAAAGATTTCAATGGCGTTGCCGTAGGATTTAGACATCTTTTGTCCGTCAATGCCCGGTACCACGGCAGAATCTTCCTCAATATCCGCCTCCGGGATGATGAAGGTTTCGCCGTAGGTGTGATTGAAGCGTATGGCAATATCCCGGGTGATTTCCAGGTGCTGCTTCTGGTCCTTGCCTACAGGCACCTTTTCTCCGCCGTAAAGCAGGATATCAGCAGCCATCAGCACGGGATAGGAAAACAGGCCGTTGCTGGCGGGAATTCCCTTGGCAGTTTTATCTTTGTAGGAGTGGCTTCGTTCAAGGAGACCTACTCCCGTTACGTTGGAGAGCAGCCAGGTCAGTTCCGCTACTTCCGGAACATCTGATTGGATCCAGAACACCGACTTGTCCGGGTCCAGCCCCAGGGCCAGGAAATCACAGGCCGCTTCATAGGTCTGCCGGCGCAGGGATTCGGCATCGAAGACCGTTGTAAGGGCATGGTAATTGACCAGAAAGCAGAATAGCTCGTTGTTTTCCTGGTAATCGATCATTCTTTTCATCATTCCGAAGTAATTACCCAGGTGTAAAGAGCCGGAAGTTTGAATCCCAGAAAGAATACGCAATCCCGATATCCTCCTTTATAACACGTATCTGTCAAAAGTAATATTGTTGATTGAGAAAAGTATTGAGTTTTTAGTTGTTCTAATATCCGGCCAGGGCGAAGAAAAAATTGGCAATGGGTGAAACGACAAACCGAAAAAGCACCTGAATTGCCCCTGTGAAGATCAGGATAATTAATATTATAAAACCGTAAGCCTCCAAATGATACAGCCACTTTTGCTCTCCGGGAAGGATTCCTGCCAGAATTTTTGAGCCGTCCAGGGGAGGTATGGGAAGCAGGTTGAATACAGCCAGAACCACATTGATCAGGATCATGTAATACATAATCTGGACAAAGTAAGGCAGTCCCAGGTTCCCGAAGGCGCCTAAAAGCAAAGAGGAGAGAAAGGCCAGAAGCAGGTTGGTGGCCGGCCCCGCCAGGGATATCAGGAGCATGCCCTGACGGGCGTCTCCTTTCAAATTATACGGGTTTACGGGAACCGGTTTGGCCCAGCCGAAACCGGCCAGGAATAAAAGTAAAAATCCAATGGGATCCACATGGGCCAGGGGGTTGATGGTCAACCGCCCATGGTACCGGGCGGTGTGGTCTCCAAGCCGGTCGGCAACCCAGCCGTGAGCGTACTCATGGAAGGTGAGTCCGAGAATAATAGCCGGCAGCATCAGAGCCATGCTGTGCAAACTGGGTAAATTAAACACTCTTTATCGCTCCTTCGTACCCCGAAAGGTACTCTTTTACATAACTCAGTTCTTCTTGCCGGGTCCGGACCAGTCCGTCCAGGCGGGCCTGCCATAAGGCCTCCATGGCTGCCTTAAAAGATGGACCTGGTTTAAATCCCAGGGAGAGGAGGTCTTTGCCGGTGATGGCAGGCCTGTCGTAGTAAACGGCGCTTAATACCCTGCGGAAGCGTGACCTTGAAGCATAGTCCGGCAGATAGGTCAGAAGCAGGGGATAGGCCTCCCGGGGAAGGCCTGCCACCTGTTTGACCAGTTCACTCATTGTCCCGCCGTTCCCCTTACCCAGAGCATCAACTGCTTTTCGCCAGCCGGCAAGGGTTTTGAGGACCTTATCCCTCTGCCGGTTGGCAAGGTTGTAGTGGCGGCAGAGGGTATCCGCCTGCTCCTGCTCCGTTAAGTGCAGCAGGGCAATTAAATATGACATCCAGGACTCTCCCTGCCCTACCGGATTCCAGGCGCGCAGTACGTTGATGGACAGGGGCAGCTCATCTAAAACCGGTTCCACCGGGATACAATCAACTGTCGGGAACAGGAATTCAAAGATCCCCAGTTCCCGGAGACGGGACAGGGCCAGGCCCGGACGCTGCTCCTGCAGGATATGCTTCAATTCTTCCCAGATGCGTTCCCGGGAAACCTTGGCCAGCATTTTGCTGCGTACGGCCTCCCTGGCCAGCTTCAGGGTCTGGGGTTCCAGGTTCATGTAGTAGCGTTTTTCGAACCTGATCCCCCTTAACAGCCGGGTGGGGTCCTCGATGAAACTAAGGTTGTGCAGGACCCGGATTAAGCCCCGCTCGAGATCCTCCCTGCCCCCGAAGAAGTCCACGATCTCGCCGAAATCGCTCTCGTTTAAGGATACAGCCATGGCATTGATGGTGAAATCTCTTCTGTAAAGGTCCTGATGCAGGGAGGACGTTTCAATCTGAGGCATGGCTGCGGGATACTGATAAAATTCCACCCGGGCCGTAGCCACGTCAACCTGCTGTCCTCCCGGAAATAAAACAGTTGCCGTATGGAATTTGGGGTGGATCCTGACCCGGCTGTCATAATACTGACCCAGGGCACGGGCAACTTCAATACCGTCTCCTTCCACAACAAGGTCGATGTCCAGACATTCCATACCTAAGAGGAGGTCGCGTACCACACCGCCGGCGGCATAAATTTTAAATCCCAGCTTGTTGGCGATAATCCCCGCCCGCTCCATAATCCCGGAATATTCCTCCGGCAGTCCCCGGTAAATCAGTTCCTTGATGTTTTTATAGCGGATCTCGTGGTTGCAAACGCTGTATACTTTTTGGTGCCTGTTTTCTACTTCGCCGTGGAGTGTCCGCAACACGTCCGTACGTGAGACAATGCCCACGAGCTTTCCCTCTTTCAGGACCGGAAGACGCCCGATGTCGTGCCGGATCATCAGTTCCCGGACCCCTGAGACAGGTACATCGGGGCTTACCGAGACCAGGCGGCTGGTCATAAAACCCTTTACCGGGGCATGCCCCAGGCCGTGTTGAAGGGCTTTTTCCACGTCGCGGCGGGATATGACCCCCACTACCTGCTCTCCTTTCAGCACCGGCAGTCCGGAGTGTCCGTAGCGCAGCATAATCCGCCCGGCTTCTTCAATCACCGTTGTTGGTGTGATGGTTTTAACCGGGCTGGACATAATTGCCGAGGCTGTGGCCGGGGGTTTTACCCTGGCCCGGATAATTTCCAACAAACGATCTGTTACATTTACTATTTTGGCTTTGCGAACGATTGCCGATGCAGCCGAGGGGTGTCCCCCACCGCCCAACTCCTCCAGAATGTCTTTAACACTGACCTCGGGTACACTGCTCCGGGCCACAACATAAACACTTTCTTCCATTTCGACAACTGTAAACACCGCGTCCAGGTGGGCAAAATCAACGAGTTTGTGGGTTAATAAATCCAGCCCCGCCACGAATTCGTCCACTTTTCCCTGCGCGAGCAGAAATCTGATACCATTGACATCGTGGTACTCGGCTGATACCAGCAGCGTTTTAAGCAGTAACCTCTGTTTCTCTGTAAGGGGGCGGTCCAGGAAATTATTCACAACAGCCAGGTTTGCCCCCCTGGCGAGCACGAAGGAGACAGCCTCAGCATCCCTGGCAGTTGTGTTGGAAAAAGTAAGGCAGCCGGTATCTTCGTAGATTCCCAGGGCAAAAACTGTGGCTTCCAGCGGGGTGACGGGCAGGCGTAATTGCCTGATTTTCTCAATCAGGAGGGTGGTGGTTGCTCCTACCATCCCGATGACTTCCAGAGTTCCCCTGGCGTCGCCTTCACAAGGGGGGTGGTGGTCGTAGATATGTACCTCAACGCCTGGTTTCTGCAGCAGTCCGGCTAATTTATCCAGTCTTCCCGGTGTTTTCGTATCCACCAGGATTACCTTTTTTACAAGTTCCGGCTTGATCTCCTTAACTGATTTTACATTTAGAGTGTCTTTATGCAGGGCCATGAATTCTTCCACATTGCGCAAAAGTGTGCCGGGGAAAACCATGACGGCGCCCGGGTAGAGCTTTTGTGCCGCCACCATCGAAGCCAGGGCGTCCAGGTCGGCATTGGTATGGGTAGTGATAATTTCCATGGTTCGCTCCCTTGAGAAAGTTTAACCAAAATACGGATTATATTATATCATACCAACATGTTGTAAAAAAAGCGCCCCTTCGGGCGCTAAAAGCTAGTTTCAGGAATCATTGGCTCCTATTGGTTGAAATTTATAATTTTGGCAGCTGCTCCAATGACTTCTTCAGGCTTTCCTCATGCAGGGGCTGATCCTTCAGATTGCCCTCCAGATAGGTGTCGTAGGAAGGCAGATCCAGCAGGCCGTGACCGCTCAGGTTGAACAGGATGGTTCTGGATTCACCGGCCTCCCGGGCGTCCAGGGCTTCTTTCACTGCCGCATGAATGGCGTGGGAAGACTCGGGGGCGGGTACGATTCCCTCGCACCTGGCAAAAAGGACGCCTGATTCGAACACTGCGGTTTGTTCGTAGGCCACCGCCTCCGCAAAGCCATCGTGGACCAACCGGCTCACCAGGGGTGATTCACCATGGTAGCGCAGGCCGCCGGCATGAATGCCCGGGGGCATGAATTCACTGCCCAGGGTAAACATGTGGAGCAGAGGGGTTAAGCCGGCCACATCCCCGTAATCGTAGCCGAAATGGCCCCGAGTCAAAGTGGGGCAGGCTGTGGGTTCAACGGCCAGCAGTCTAACTTTGGTTCCCTGAACAATTTTGTCGTGGGCAAAGGGAAAGGCTATTCCCCCGAAGTTGCTGCCGCCGCCGCAACAGGCGATGACCACGTCGGGGTAGGCGTCAATCTTAGCAAATTGTTTCTTGGCCTCCAGGCCGATGATGGTTTGATGCAGGAGAACATGGTTTAAAACACTGCCCAGGGAGTAATTCGTATCGTCGCGGCCGGCTGCGTCCTCCACGGCTTCACTGATGGCAACTCCCAGGCTTCCCGGGGACTCGGGGTTATCTTTCAAAATCTTCCGCCCTGAACTGGTCAGGGTACTGGGGCTGGCGATAACCTCGGAGCCGTAGACCTGCATCAGGGAGCGGCGGTAGGGCTTCTGTTGATAGCTGACCTTCACCATATAGACCGTGCACTCCATACCGAAAAAGTTGCAGGCCTGGGAGAGGGCTACACCCCATTGGCCGGCCCCGGTCTCAGTGGCGATACGCTTAATCCCTTCCTTTTTATTATAGTATGCCTGGGGTACGGCGGTGTTCAGCTTGTGGCTCCCTGCCGGGCTGACCCCCTCATACTTGTAGTAGATTTTGGCCGGTGTATCCAGGGCTTTCTCCAGACGATGCGCCCTGCAAAGCGGGGAGGGTCTCCAGAGCCGGTAGATTTTCAGCACTTCCTCGGGAATCTCCACCCAACGCTCAAGGCTTACCTCCTGTTCAATCAAACTCAGGGGAAAAATCGGCGCCAGATCTTCGGGGCTGATAGGTTTCCTGGTGGCGGGATTCAACGGGGGACTGGGCAGGTTGGGCAGGTCAGCCTGGATATTGTACCAGGCTCTGGGCATTTCCTTTTCAGTAAGAATAATCTTGGTCTCGCTCATCTCTTCTTTGGTCTCCTCTCTTCTCATTAATTAATTGTAAACAATTAAAGACATTTTAACTTAAAAAGCCTTCTTTAGGCAAGCTCTCAACGGGCAAAATGAGTTTAATCCGGGTAAAACTTTCTCAGCTTATTTTTGCTCCGACAGCGTTGCTCCACTTGCTGCAACGGTCACCCCAGCGGGCTATAACCCGGTCATTTTCAGAGACTTCCACGACCTCGCACAAATTGGGACAACCGGAACACTCGAAGCTGCCGGTTTGATAATCCATGTCTGCCACCTCAAAGCCTTTAAAGCTGCTGGCGCCCTTTCTGGCCACAGCTTCCCGGGCCAGCAGGGCTGCTCCCACCGCCCCCATAACGTCAAAATAGGAAGGCACCTGAACCTTTAAATCCAGCGCTTTTTCAAAGGCCCTGACCATACCGGCGTTGGCGGCAACACCGCCCTGGAAAACTACCGGAGCGAGGATTTCTTTGCCTTTGCCGACGTTATTCAAGTAATTTCTGACCAGGGCGTCGCAAAGGCCGGCCAGGATGTCCGGAAGGCTGCAGCCCATTTGTTGCTTGTGGATCATGTCGGATTCCGCAAATACAGCACATCTTCCGGCAATGCGCACCGGGGACCTGGCTTGCAGGGCCAGTTCACCAAACTTTTCTATGGGAATGCCCAGCCTTCCGGCCTGCTGGTCCAAAAAAGAACCGGTTCCGGCGGCACAGACGGTGTTCATGGCAAAGTCCGAGACAACACCGTTGCGCAGGATAATAATTTTGGAGTCCTGACCGCCGATTTCCAGAATGGATTGTACTCCGGGTACAAGCAGGGAGGAGGCCACAGCATGGGCGGTAATTTCATTTTTTACAGCATCGGCGCCCACGATAACGCCGGTAAGATGCCTGCCGCTCCCGGTGGTGCCGACTCCCCTCACTTTTGTGCCTGAAGGCAGGTTAGCGCCAAGCTCCTTCAAGCCCTTTTGGACGGTATCGATGGGTTTGCCCCGAGTCCTCAAATAAATAGACTTGCGAATAACTCCACAGTCATCAAAAAAAACCAGGTTGGTACTGACTGAACCCACGTCAATTCCTAAATAGCCAATCACGGTCAAAGGGCCTCCTTTGTTTCCTTTTTACGCGCCAGTAAGTCTGTAAAAGCTTCCAGGCGGGTAACCATGCCTGCTTCACCGGTGTTCTCGTCCATAATCAAGGTCAGGGAATGTGTACCATAGTCTTTACTTATATCCGGCAGAATGCTTTCAGCTACAATCTCAGGCATGCAGGTAAAGGGAAAGACCTGGATGATGCCGTCATACCCGCGCCGGGCATACAGAACCGCTTCTCCGATGGTTTCCTGGCCGTGCCCGCCGACGAAGTGCCGCAGGTAGGGAGATGATGCCTCACGGGCTTTTTTGCCTGATCCTATGCCCCTGGCCAGTCCGTAAAATAGATGTTCATTGACCCAGCCGCTCAAATAGATGGAACGGTCAACCTCGACGCCCAGTTTTCCCAGGTGTCTTTCCAGGTATAGATTGGCGAAGGGTTCCAGCAGGGTATAAATCTCTCCTACAACTCCAACCTTCAAGACCGGCCGGTTTATGTCCACAGCTACTTCATCCATAAGCGCCAGGGCATATTCCCGGGCAGCAGGAAGTTCCCCGGGGGTTGCGGCATTGCGGATCATTTCCAGGGCTCTGCGTAAGGCATCATCTGTGGAGCCGGGTACTTTTTCCCGGGGCCGGGAAAACAAGGCCGACCTTTCGATTTCATCCACCGCCAGCGCTTTCCGGTAGCCGAAGCGGATGGCCTGAACAATCTGCCACCAGGAACTCCGCCCGGCAATATGCCTGATTTTTGTAAGCAATTCGGAGATATGGCGTTCCGGGGGTTCGAGGACAATGAACTGCAGCTCGTAGCCCAGATCTTTTAAGATGGCCTGTTCAATCTGGGCATAATAGCCAAAGCGGCAGGGGCCGCAGCCTCCGGCCATGACAACGGTATCAGCTCCCAGTTCAGAAGCTTCGATAAAATTACCGAGGTTAAGCTTTAAGGGCAGGCAGGCAAACTCAGGACCGTATTTTGACCCCAGGGTCAGGGTTCTTTTGCTGGAGGGAGGTGGTACCACCACCTCCACACCAAGGGTTTGCAACAGAGCTGTCAAGGGAATATACAGGCTGCCCATATGGGGAAAGGTTACGCGCATGAAAAGCCCCCCTAGCGGAGAATTAGATGACCTCAACAGTCCCCGCCGTTTTCCAGCGGACCATATCTAAAAAAGCCTCCAGCCTGGTAATAATTCCAGCCTCTCCTGTATGTTCATCCAGGGTCAGGTTGAGAAACGGCATACCTGCGGCGCGCGCCCTGCGCTCAATAAGTTCTCCGGTCATGGAGTCGGGACCGCAGCCGAAAGCAGCTACATGGATCATCCCGTTTACATCGGAACGTTCCAGGTAATGCAGAGCTGCCCCGATCATGCGCTGGCCCAGGGTCCAGAAGAGTTTTTTCGGCAGCCTGGCGGCATAGCTTACCACTGTTTGTTCCTGCAGGTTTTCGGCGGTTATTACATTTGCGCCCATGGCTCTGAGCCGTCCGATTATGTTCATGTTGATGAAGGGATCGTAGATGTTATAGGGGTGTCCCAGCAGGGCCACGGTGATTTTTCCAGGGGCGGCCAAGGGCTCGTTTTTTACCCTGTTTTCCAGGACGGCCAGGGCCTCTGCGGGCATCAGACCGAGTTGCAGCAGTCTGAAATAATGCTTTTGCACTTTCAGCGAGCGGCGGCAGGTCAGCCAAATTTTAAAGTTATTACGGGTAAATAGCCGCCCCACTTCTTTAATTACCTGGCAAAGCTCATTATCACCCCTGTACCTGTTAACGTTGACGTCAATTAATGGAGGGATTCCCGCCAGCCGGCGAACCATGTCGGGAAGTCCCAGAAATTTAGGGCAAATATATTCATTCCTTCTGATGCTGATCAGCCTGGGCAAAAAAATGTAATCAACCTTTCCAATCAAATCCAGAACATGACCGAAGGCCAGCTTGACCGGCAGGCAAATTTCGTCCACTGCAAATCTTAATCCATCTGTTAAAATCCCTTTTGTTGAGGGAGATGAAAGGATAACTTGAGCCCCTAGCCCTTCAAAAAATGTTTTCCATAAGGGATAATAATAGTAATAAAGCAAGGCCCTAGGGATCCCGACTTTTACGGGCATTGGCATCGCTCCTCGCAGACAGCTACTTTTTATTATGGGCAAAAACCGGATTTTCTAGCCGGTCTGTTCTGCAAAAAAGTCCGGCATTCACTTCCCCGGTTTTTTCCCGGGCTTGCGGGCCGGGGCTGCAACGATCTGACGGGTTGCATCCAGGGGTTTCAATATGCTGGGCCGCGTATTCCGGACAGGTACAGGAGTCCGGACGATGATTCCTGCCAGGGCCTTCAAGTTAAGGGGGATCAGCGGCCACAGGTAGGGAACACCGAAGGATCTCATAAAAGCAAGGGCAACAAAGGTGAAAGTCGTACCGGCCACAAAACCCGGCAGGCGGAACAGCGCAGTCAAGGCCAGAAGTCCGATTCTTACCAGACGGTTGGCGTTGGACAGTTCGATACTGGGGGTCAAGAAAGTCCCGATGGCCACTACAGCAACATAAAGGACCACCTCCTGGGCGAAAAGACCGACAGTGGTAGCCAGTTCACCAATAAGCAGGGCTGCAATAATGCCCGTGGCTGTGGCCAGGGCCGCAGGCGTATGGATGGTGGCCAGGCGGATCATATCCACGGCAATCTCCGCCAGGAAAAACTGGATGATCAGGGGCACCTCACCGGGTTCCTTGGGTCCGATGAAGGCCAGCCAGGGCGGCAGCAGTTCAGGGTTTTCGGCAAAGAGAAACCACAGCGGCAGCAGGAAGATGGAAGCAGCCACACCGATATAACGAACCCAGCGCAGGTAGGCGCCTATGGTGGGGTTTTGCCTGTATTCCTCCGCGTGCTGAAGGTGGTGGAAATAAGTTGCAGGAGCGATGATTACGCTGGGTGAAGTATCCACCAGCACCAGCACATGTCCTTCCAGGAGGTGCATGGCGGCTACATCCGGGCGTTCCGTGTAGCGGACCCTGGGAAAGGGGTTCCAGAATGAACCCGGTGTAATCAGTTCTTCTACGGACTTTTCCGCCATGGGAATCCCGTCAATTTTGATGTATTCAATCTTTCCCTTGATGTTCTTAACCAGATCGGGGTTGGCGATATCTTCGATATAACAGACAACCACATCGGACTTGGAACGGGTGCCCACCTGGAGATACTCCATTCTCAGCTTGGGATCCCTGATCCGCCTTCGGATCAGAGCCGTGTTAAAAACAAGTGTTTCCACAAATCCGTCCCTGGATCCCCGCACCACCCTTTCCAGATCCGGCTCTTCGGGATTGCGGACGGGGTAGGTTCTGGCATCCAGAATCAACGCCTGATCCGAACCGTCCACCAGGATGGCCATTGGTCCGGCCAGAATCTTGTCGACGATGTCCTCCAGGTACTGGACTTCTTCCAGTTCAGTATAACCCAGGTGGGTGTTAAAAAGTTTTTTCAGGGCGTCAGGCAGAATTTCAGCCCTTTCCAGGCGCGTCAGGTTCTGGAGGACCAGGGTGACAACCTGGTCGTTGGTCAGCCCGTCTATAAATAAAAGCGTGACTTTTGTTCCGCCAATTGATAGTTCCCTGGTCAGGAGGTCGAAACTTTTTTTGATGCCCATTTCTGCATCCAGTTCTTTGATGTTTTCCTCCAGATTGGTCTTAATCTTAGTTTTATCCGGAGCTTCACCGGGAGTTTTCTTGTTTTTTTTGCCCCACCACATTGAAACCGCTCCTTTCCAGAATGGTTTGAAAAGCTTTCGTCGTCAGCGGCGCCCCCCTATCAGCAGCGTCTGCCCGGTCCATTTTGCCGATATCGCCGATGCCGATAACAAAGGGGATCTTCAGACTGTCAATAACCTCCGTTGTATCACCTTTGAGCAAGTCCTGTTCAGGCAGACCCCACTTGTTAACGGGACCCCCGATCACCTCGCCGGTTTTGGTAACCGATGCATTCACCCTGCAGCCACAGGCCGTTTCGGTATTGGATGCTACTGCCAGGACGCCGAGGACCTGGATATCGGGGTGGCCGGCTATGTAAGCCAGAGCCGACTCGCCCCTTCCGGGACCGTTAAAGCCCCTGTCATCCAGCATTACAACTACCGGGTCCAGGGGCGCTTCCTTAATCAGTTTAACCAGTTCCCGGCCGGATTGCCTGGTGGGGTTGCCCGCCGAGCGGGAGATACAGCGGGCCCCCACATTGCGGGCGGCGATTTCTACCGCCCTTTGAGCAATCCGGTCTCCATCGGTGACGAGGATCACCCTGCGCTTATGATCCAGCCCGTCTCCCATATTTTAACCCCCTTGAAAAGACCGGTTGCGCCGAAGGCGCCTGTTTATCTGTGAACACAGCCGCTATCAGTCAGCCTCGAATTTTATCCTTTCCCTGCCCCCGGGACATTATGCAAATGAGGTGTTTTGGTTTTATAGCAATGCAAAAAGGACACCTAAAAGGTGTCCCTTCAGCATTACTATTATTCTGTATGGGCGATTTTTACGTTGGCTTTATACTCCACCAGCCGCCCGTTTTCCACATTGGCAGTGAAATTTACAATCTCAACGGCAACAATGTTTTTCATTGAGCGTGACGCCTCGGATATGGCCGACTGTACAGCGCCCTTCCAGCTATCTGGAGATTCCCCTACAAGTTCGGATACTTTTACGTGCACCCCACATACCTCCTTTGGTGTTCAAGTGTCTTTATTATGCATCTGAATCGGTTTTTTATACCAATTTCGGTCTTGCAAAAATAAAAGCCCTGCTCCGGGCTTTAATGCTTAACCGTTTTCCATTAATGACTTGATTTTAATCAGGGCCTGTCTCTCCAGCCGGGATACCTGAACCTGGGACAGCCCCAGTCTGGCCGCGATAACCGATTGAGTTTTATCCTCAAAGAAACGCCAGATAATTATTAACCGGTCCCTCTCCGGGAGCTTTTGCAGGATCTCATTAATCGAGATGCTTTCCAGCCACGGAAGATCTCCTTCTTCTTCACCTTTAAGCTGGTCCAGGAGATAAATGGGATCTCCATCGTCCTGATGAAGAGTTTCATAGATAGAAGTGGGCGCCTGGGCCGCTTCCAGAGCATTCACCACTTCCTCCCGGTTCAGGGAGAGTTCTGCAGCTATCTCCCCCACGGATGGTTCCCTGCCCAGCCGCGCCGTCAGGATTTCCCGGACCTGCTGAATTTTATAAGCAAGTTCCTTAACCGAGCGGCTGACCTTCACCGGGTTATCATCCCTTAGAAATCTCCGGATCTCGCCCACTATCATCGGCACGGCGTAAGTTGAAAACTTTACGTCATAATTAAGGTCAAATTTATCAATGGCCTTCATCAAACCAATACAGCCTATCTGGAAAAGATCTTCCAGCTCATAACCGCGGTTTTGAAACCGTTTAACAAGATTGAACACCAGTTTTAAGTTGCAGTTAACCAGCTTATCCCTGGCCAAACCATCTCCCGCCTTGGCTTTTTTCAGCAGTTCTTTAATTTCGGGGTCTTTCAACAGCGGAAAGCGGGGCAGGTTCATATCAACCAACCTGCTGCTCATTTTTTTCATCTCCCTAACTACTGCTCCGGATTAAAGGGGGCCGTTCCGGAGCCGGCCCGCTTGCTCATGATGACTTTTGTCCCGTGTCCAGGGGTAGAGTCCACCTGAAAGCTGTCCATAAAAGACTGCATAAACACAAAGCCCAGGCCGAGACGTTCGGAATCTGTGGAAAATGCCGGTTCAAGGGCTTTTTTAATATCTTTAATGCCCCTGCCGTCGTCTTCTATTCTTAATTCCAGGCTGTCAGTGGTTAAAGCGGCCTGGATCCTGATTAACCGGTCTGGAAGATTCCTGTAACCGTGAATGATGGAATTGCCCACCGCTTCGGAAACGGCTACTTTGATTTCCTCCAGGTCGGAAAGGGTAAAGTCAAGCTGGGAGGCAAATGCCGCCACCGTCACCCTGGCGAAAGCTACGTTGGCCGGAATGCTTAAAAATTCCAGTTTCATCTGGTTAATATATTTCACTTAAAGCCCCTCCCTAACCGGTTTCACCAATGCTTCGGACTCGCTTGACAATTCATCCATAATCCTGAAGAGTCCGGATAATTCCAAAATTCTGCGTACCTGGGGTTGTGGAGAAACAAGCATAACTTTACCGCCGTTTTTTGACACCCGTTTGTAGCGGCCCAGCAGGACTCCCAGACCTGAACTGTCGATAAAACTCACCCCGGCCAGGTTAAAAACCAGGTTTATGATCGGTTCCCGGTCCAGGGCCTGCTCAAGGGCGTTGCGAAGATGGTCGGCAGCGCCAAGATCCAGTTCCCCCCTTAGCCTGATGAAGAGTGTTTCCTGCTTTATTTCAAGATCTAAGAGCACAGGCGTCATCCTTTCCCTCTAGTTAATTGTTCATCCATCCTGCTAAATCTTACCAAATATATGGAAAAAAGGCAAGCTTGCAGGAATTAATCCTTTACAACAGCCGCAAAAAAAAACAACAGGTACAGCGGTCCTTGACCTGAACAACACTTAAAGAGGCTGTTGTCCCGGTCCCGCAGTTGAGCCTGTTTATATTAATCGCAGTTCCTTTCATGCAGGAAAGCCTTGCTGCGGCCTTTTTCCCGCAAAACGGTTTTTTTATATTTCAGTACTTGATGGCTAATAGACGCTGTCGATTACTCTTTTCATTTGATGAAGAATATTTGACTTTGGTACATCCTGTCCGGCTACCAGTTTAACTCTGAGTACTTCCTGCCCTTCCTTTGTTACAATGTAAGATCCGATTTCCTGCCCTTTTACCACCGGTGCGTTAATAAAATCCGGCACTTCAATTCTGGGTTCGAATCCTTTTTCTGCACCCCTGGGAACTATAATGCTGACCTTGTCTATGGTCAGGGCATCAACGGTTTCTGCCAAACCCTTGCCCACCTTGACGGTACTTACTTTTGCTCCCCGGTCGGCAATATTCACAGCCCTGAAGCGGGCAAAGCCAAAATCATAGAGTTTCGTGGACTCCCGGAAATGACTTTGGGGTTCCTCGGTCCCAAGAACCACGCAAATTAATCTCAAGCCATCCCTTTCAGCTGAAGAAGCAAGGCAGTATTTCGCGGCTTCTGTCCACCCGGTTTTGCCGGCATCTGCGCCGTTGTACCACCAGAGCAGTTTGTTGGTATTCCAGAGTTTAAAGGCGCCACCACGCAGGTCGTATTCCTTCATGGCGGTAATCTTCCGGAAGAGCTGGTTATTAAGCCCCTCCCTCAAGATCATGGCCAGATCATAAGCGCTGGTATAATGATTTTCTGCAGTGAGCCCGTGACAATTTACGAAATTAGTGTCCGTCAGGCCAAGTTCCTTTGCTCTATCATTCATGTCCTGAACAAAGGCTTCTTCACTCCCGGCAATGTGCTCGGCTACAGCTACACTGGCGTCATTGGCCGACTGCAGGCCGATGGCCAGCAGTAATTCCCACAGACTCATTTCTTCACCCGGTTCCAGATAAATCTGCGAGCCGCCCATTTCCCAGGCATTTTCACTGGTGATAACGCTGTCGGACAGTTTAAAACTTCCTTCTTCAACTGCTTCCGTAGCAAGCAGGAGGGTCATAAGTTTTGTAACGCTGGCCATGGGCAGCCGCTTATGCGCTTCTTTTTCATAAATAATTCTGCCGGTGACCGGCTCCATAACCACAGCTGCTTCAGCTGTGGTCTCCGGTGCACCGGGAGCTTTAATTGTGCTTTCTTCCTTTGCCTTTTCCGGCTCCGGAGCCGCCCAGGCCCCATGTCCCGGCGCAAAACCAAGGAAAAAAACAAACAGGAAGAAAAAGAGCCAGCTTTTTCTCCAAGACATAAGAATACCTCCGTTCATCTTCAAAATATAAAAATAACAGTTGTTTTGTATTATGTTTCCTTGCTTTAAAGTTATGCATGACTAATTTTAGAACCAAAAAGCGCCTGATCAAAGATCAGGCGTTAAAAGATTTAGAATTGCTGGACGGCAGCCTGGTCCGGGGCGGCCCGGCTGCCGTTTTTTCCTTATTGAATTACTTCATGCACGTAAGTAAGCGGGGCCGGCTCCAGGTCACTGAAACTATAGGCATTTTGTAAAATAAATCCGGCTTCCTGATGTTCAGCAAGGTTTGTGTGCAAGATGCAGATTGTCTCCCCCTTTTGGACCCTGTCGCCAATTTTTTTAACTAAGGTTACGCCGGCAGAGTAATCGACGGGGTCATCCTTTTTCTTTCTTCCCGCGCCGAGGAGCATTGACGCCATTCCCACGGCTTCAGCATTAATGGCCGTTACATAGCCTCCGGCAGGAGCTTTTACCGCCACATGATATTTTGCCCGGGGAAGCCTGCCGGGGTTTACCAGCACATCCGGGTCCCCACCTTGAATTCTGATCAGCTTCTTAAAGTTTTGGAAGGCTGAACCGGAATCAATCAACCTGGCAAGTTCCCGGGAAGCAGCGGACAGGTCGTTATAGGCCCCGCCCAGGACAGCCATATGTGACGCCAGGGTGAGGGCCACAGCGGTTAAGTCCCGGGCCCCCCTGCCCTGCAGGAACTCTGCTGCTTCCCTTACCTCACCGGCATTGCCCACCTCATGGCCCAAAGGCTGATTCATATCCGTAATAACGGCAATGGTTTTTTTGTTCAGAGCTCTGCCGATCCGGACCATTACCCGGGCCAGTTCCCTGGCTTTGTCCAGAGACTTCATGAACGCTCCTGAACCGACCTTGACGTCCAGAACGATAGCGTCAGCTCCGGAGGCAATTTTCTTGCTCATTATCGATGCAGCTATCAGGGGTATGCTGTCTACAGTAGCTGTGACATCCCTCAAAGCATAGATCATTTTATCTGCAGGAGTTAAATCTGCGCTCTGTCCTGCTACAGCCATCTTATAAGTGTTGACATTATGAATAAACTCGGCCCTGGAAAGGTTTGTTTTGAATCCTTCGATGGCTTCCAGTTTGTCGATGGTACCTCCTGTATGGCCCAATCCCTTTCCGGACATTTTTGCCACCGGTATACCGGCGGAGGCAACCAGGGGAATAATAATCAAACTAACCTTATCTCCCACGCCGCCAGTGGAATGCTTATCCACCTTGATGCCTTCAATCCCGGATAAATCAATACATTCACCCGAATTTACAAGGGCAAGGGTCAGGGCGGCTGTTTCTTCCTGGTTCATGCCCTGAAAGTAAATGGCCATTAACAGGGCCGACATCTGATAATCGGGTATTCTGCCGCAAGTATATCCTTTGACGATAAAATCAATTTCAGCACGGCTCAAGGCCAGGCCCAGCTTTTTCTTTTGGATCAGGTCAACCATTCTCATCTAAAAGTCACCTCTTAAAGACCCGGGGCAATTCTGGTAAACCTGACGCCAGAAACTATTTCCCGTTGGGAACCGGAGGCCGAAGATCTCAGCAATTGTAGCGGCCACATCAGTAAAGGAGCCTCTTGTGCCCAGATTAAATCCGCCCCGTACGGTATTCCCGTATACCAGCAGAGGCACATATTCCCTGGAGTGGTCCGTTGAGGGGGTCGTCGGGTCACAGCCGTGATCTGCAGTGATCATTACAACATCGTTTTTCTGCAAGGCATCGTTCAGAAGGGGCAGCATCCCGTCAAACTCCTCCAGAGCTTTTGCGTAGCCCGGGGGATTATTGCGGTGACCGTAGAGCATGTCGAAATCAATGAGATTTACAAAGACCAGGCCCCAGGTTCCGGAGCGTATTTGTTTTAAGGTTTGTTCCATTGTGTCTCGGTTTCCTTTGGTGGGAAAAGACGCTGTGATCCCTTCCCCGGCAAAAATGTCGCTGATTTTGCCTATTGCTGTAACTGGAATCCGGTTTTCCTGGAGCAGGCTCAGCACCGTTTGACCGGGAGGCTTTAGAGAAAAATCATGACGGTTGCCGGTTCTGTAAAAAGAACCGGGCTCTCCATCGAAAGGCCTGGCAATAACCCTCCCTACGGCATGCTCACCTGCCAGCATTTTCCTGGCAATCCGGCATATTTTATACAATTCTTTTAAAGGGATTACCTTTTCGTGGGCGGCTACCTGGAACACGCTGTCAGCGGAAGTATAAACAATGGGGTACCCTGTCTCCATGTGCCTTTCGCCAAGCTCGTCGATAATGACCGTGCCCGAGGCAGTCCTGTTGCCCAGAACCCTGCGCCCGATTGCTTCCTCAAAGGGTCCGATAATTTCCGGGGGAAAGCCGTGGGGATAGACCGGAAAGGGACGCTCCAGGATCAGTCCCGCCAGCTCCCAGTGGCCTGTTGTGGTGTCCTTGCCGGCTGACCTCTGGCACATTTTCCCGTAGGAAGCCTTTGGATTTTGAGCCGGAGGTACCCCTTCCAAGGGCAGAATATTTCCCAGACCAAGGCTTTCCAGGTTGGGTATGTTTAGTCCCCCCACGGCCCGTGCTGTATTGCCCAGGGTGTTGCTCCCGCTATCTCCGTATTTGGCGGCATCGGGTAGTTCTCCTGCGCCGACGCTGTCCAGTACTAATAGAATAATCCTTTTGGCCTCCAGCAAAAGCACCTCCTTACCGCAGATGTAAAAAAGTTTCTAAGGTGAGAAAACAGGCTTTCAAATAAAGAACAGATTTAGGCAGCCCTAAACTTAATTAGGCCCGGGGGTGGGTGCGGTCGTAAACCTCCCTGAGCTTTTTCCGGGTTAAGTGAGTATAAATCTGTGTTGTGCTGATATCGGCATGTCCCAGCAATTCTTGTACAGAGCGGATGTCTGCTCCATTTTCCAGCAGGTGGGTAGCGAAGGAATGCCTCAAGGTATGCGGTGTAATCCTGGCTTCGATTTTTGCTTTAGCAGCATATTTTTTGATAATTTTCCAAAAACCCTGCCGTGTCAACCTGCCTCCGTGCTGGTTGACGAATAGCGCCGGTGTTTTACCGGGCTTAACTAGTTTACACCTTCCCCGTTCCAGGTATTCGGTGAGGTAACGGGCGGCCACGTCACCAAGGGGCACTATTCTCTCTTTGGCGCCCTTGCCGGAACATAGAATGCATCTGTTTGGCAGACTGAGCTGCTCCAGGTTTAAGGAGACAAGTTCCGAGACCCTGATTCCCGTAGCATAGAGCAGTTCCAGCATTGCTTTATCGCGGAGGCCGGCCGGCTCCCCCGGGCGGGGCTGGTTCAGTAAGAGATCGACTTCCTTAACCGACAGTACTCTGGGCAGCTTCTGGGGCAGTTTTGGTGTTTCCAGATCAGAAGAGGGATCTTTGGGAAGGTTTCCTTCAGCTACGGCATAGCGGTAAAAGGACTTGACGGCTGCAAGGTGGCGCGCTATGGTTGCGGGTGATTTGCCGCTGACCTGGAGCTGAAAAAGGTAGGACATAATAACATCCCTGTTCGTCCTTTTTATGTGCTGCAGATTATATTTATGGCAGAAGGCAATATAACCGGTCAGGTCCGTCCGGTAGGAGATAATTGTATTATTGGCAAGCCCCCGCTCTACCGCAAGATAATCCAGAAAATCACTCAAAATTTTTTTCATTTCAGTCCACCTCCCGCTATAACAAAAAAAGAGCCTGGTTAAAGGACTCTATTTCCACACTTTGTTAATGTAATCCTTTTTTGGACCGGTGGGGTCTAAAACAAAAAACTGGCGGCCAACTTGACCAGAAAAGGTGTCAGGTATACTTCCACCAGACCGGCCAAAAGGGCCATGAGAGTTAAAAAGGCCATGAATCCGCTATAAATGAGAAAACTGGGCCAGATTACAACCCTGGAGTTGAAAAAACGTCTGCCCAGGAGCAAGGCAAAAGACAGGGAGGCCACGCCTCCCAGCAGCAGTGCCGGCAGAAAAATAATATTTTGAGGCAGGATTGCCGCACAGGAAAGGATTACTCCCTGGATGTTTTTTTGCCACCCCAAAAAAACGATGGAAAAACCGAGCACAAAACCCCGGGTAAAAATCAAGATCAGGATAACCGGGATGCCAATGATGGTAAGACCAAGAAAATATATTGCAGCAATTAGAATAAGGTCGTTGTACAGCACAGATTTGACGGCTGCAGCCGGTTCTGTTTCTATGAGCGCCGCCTGATCCATGAAGCGATCCAGATAGATGCTGAGTTCCTGGAGTTCACCGGCCTGCAGCTTATATACTTCCAGCGAGCCTGTGGTGAGTCCCAGGGCAAAAACAAACAGGATGATCACATAAGCAGGCCAGTTATATTTTAGGGAATTAGCCCAAAAACCTTTAAACCTATGAGACAACTCCACCCCCCCCACATCTTCCCCCTCTAATTCTTATGGATTGTCCCCGCCTTTTATGACTTCCGGTATGATTTGTCCAGGCTGAACATATTTTAAATGGAGAGTAAAAAAAGGATAAGTTTTAAGGAGTTGGAATTGAGGATGGTCAGAGTATACACCCAGGCGGACGGTGTTTTTATCTGCGGGAAAATAAGAGAAGTCCGGCGGCTGCTGCAGTTGTATGCCTGCAGGTACCGGACTGTACAGGAACTCATTGTAAATCAGGTTCATTAAAAGGCCTGACCCTGGGCCACACGCAGGATCTCGAACAGGTAGCGGGCGTTGTCAACAAGGTCGGCGGTGGTGATGTATTCCTCGCAGGTATGCGCCTTTTTCATGCCGATTCCCAGAACGGCCGTGGGAATGCCCCTGTGGTTGAAAATGTTGGCGTCACTGCCCCCGCCCGTCTTTTCCAATTTGGGTTGGAGACCAAGCCTCCGGGCTGCTTCCAGGGCAACTTTAACCGGCGGCGATTCCTGGTCTAAATGAAAGCCACTGTAAAGCAATTCTGTTGTAATCTCGACCTGGGCGCCGTAATTTTCGGCAGCTTTATAAACGGCACGGCAGATCCGGGCTGTTTGGGCCTCACGTTTGGAAGCGCATAAGCTTCTGGATTCACCCTTGATGGTAACACTGTCCGGTACAATATTGGTGGCCTTGCCCCCTGAAATAATGCCGATATTGCATGTTGTCTCGTGGTCAATCCGGCCCAGGTCCATTTGAGCGATGGCTTCGGAGGCTACCTTGATGGCGTTAATCCCGTCTTCCGGATTCAGGCCAGCGTGGGCTGCCCTGCCCCGGATGGTGATCCCGATTTCATCGTGGGAAGGCGCCCTGGTGATGATGGTGCCGGGGACTCCGTCGCTGTCCAGGACAAAACCGTAACGTGCTTTCAGTTGGTTGTATTGAAGATTTTTAGCGCCGAACATGCCGCCTTCTTCCCAGATGGTGAAAACCACTTCCAGACCGCCGTGCTCGAAGGAATGCTCACGCACAATCCTCAGAACCTCCAGGATTGTTGCGATGCCTGCTTTATCATCGGCCCCCAGCACCGTGTCGCCTGCGGAACGGATCACCCCGTCTGCCAGCACAGGCTTGACACCCAGACCCGGCTCCACGGTGTCCATATGAGCGCAGAGCATTATGACCGGTCCCCGGCCGCTTCCGGGCAGCCTCCCGATTATATTGCCGGTGTTGGAGTCAACTGCGCTGCCGGCCTCGTCCTCCCTTACCTCCAGCCCCAGATCTGTCAGTTTCCGGATCAGCAGGTCGGCCAGCTGGCGCTCTTTACCGGAAATGCTGTCTACCTGAACCAGCTCCAGAAATTCCTCAATGAGGCGATCCGGGTGGACCTCACTTTGCTTCACTGACCCTCCAACTCCTTTAACATGAATTATTCTTAGCTGAGTTTTTATCCGCAGTTGCCAGTTCAAATCCCCTTTGTAGCGCCTTTACATTTACCGGGATCATCTTGTGATGACGCCTGGGCAGGACTTCCTGCAGGGATTTTTCCACGGCTTCCATGGATACCACTCCGGTTAAAGCCAGCAGGGCGCCCAGGATGATGTTGTTGGCGACCTTGCCGTCACCGAGGGCTTCAGCCTCTTCATTGGCCTTAATGAGGACAACCCGCACATCTTTTCTCTGCACCGGTGAATCTACCAGTGAGCTGTTGATCAGGATCAGGCCGCCCGGTACCACCGCCTGTTCAAATCTCAGCAGGGATAGATTGTTCATCACAACCAGTACCGTTGGTTCCGTGACAATGGGCGAACTGACCTGCCGGTCTGATATGGTCACGCCGCAGTTGGCCACACCGCCCCTTTTTTCTACACCGTAGACGGGCACATAGGAAACATGCTTTCCTTCCAGGAGGCCGGCCTGGGCCAGGAGTTGGCCTGTTGAGAGGGCGCCCTGTCCGCCGAAACCTGCAATATAAATTTCCTCAAGCATTTATAACACCCCCTGCGGGTGATTTGTATTCACCAAGCGGGTAATAGGGAACCATCTTCTCCTCCAGCCATTTTACCGCTTCCAGTGGTGAAAGTCCCCAGTTGGTCGGGCAGGTGGAAAGCACCTCCACCAGGGAGAACCCCAGTCCTTCAAGCTGGACTTCGAAGGCCCTCTTGATGAACTTTTTGGCCTGGATAATCGCCTTTGGGGTGTGGACTGCAACCCGGGCCAGATAGGCGGTTCCCTCAAGGGGCGCCAGCATTTCGCAGACCCGGATGGGAAAGCCGTTAATCTCCCTGTCCCGGCCGAAGGGGGTCGTTTTAGTGACCTGGCCCATGATCGTGGTGGGAGCCATCTGGCCGCCGGTCATGCCGTAAATGGCATTATTGATAAAGACAGCAGTAATTCTTTCGCCCCTGGTAGCCGCATGAACAAATTCCCCGGTACCGATGGCAGCCAGGTCCCCGTCCCCCTGGTAGGTAAATACCACCCTGTCCGGCAGAACCCTTTTAATCCCCGTAGCCACAGCCGGGGCCCTACCGTGGGAAGCTTGAAACATGTCGATCTCAAAATAATCCATGGCGAAAACGGAGCACCCCACCGGCGCGACACCGATAGCGGTATCCCGGATGCCCAGTTCTTCAATAACTTCTGCTACCAGGCGGTGGGCGACTCCGTGGGTACAGCCGGGGCAGTAATGAAAGGGCACATCCTTCAGTATTCCGGGCCTTTTAAAGACCTTTTTCATTTAACAACACCCCCGCTGTACAGTTTTTGAACCTCCTGGAGAACATCCCTGGCAACCGGGACCATTCCGCCCAGGCGACCGTAATGGTAAACCGGGGCTTTTCCGCTTATGGCCAGCTGGATGTCCTCCACCATTTGACCCATGTTCATCTCCACGGATAAAAAGCATTTTGCCTTTCCGGTGGTTCTTTTCAGTTCCTCCGCGGGGAAAGGCCACAGGGTGACAGGTCTGAACAGACCTGCAGGAATTCCCAGCTGCCGGGCCTTTTCTACAACCGCCCGGCAAATTCGGGAAACCGTTCCAAAGGCAACCAGGACAATCTCGGCGTCCTCCAGCAGATAACCCTCGCTGTCCTGCTCATTGAACAAGATTTGGGTGTATTTCTCCTTGAGCCTAATGTTAACGGCTTCCATTTCCTCCGGGATAACAAAGCAAGAATTAATAATCCGTTTACTGCCCGGATGATCAATCATCCCGCTGGCTGCCCAGGGTTTAGCCTGAATTTCCGCCTGAGCTTCATTCTTCAGTTCCACCGGCTCCATCATTTGGGCCATGATTCCGTCCGCCATGACCATGACCGGGTTGCGGTAATAATCAGCCAGCTCAAAGGCTTTTCCCGTCAAGTCCAGAATTTCCTGGACCGAATTGGGAGCCAGCACAATTAAACGGTAATCGCCATGGCCGCCGCCTTTGGTAGCCTGAAAGTAGTCGGCCTGGGAAGGAGCGATATTGCCCAGCCCGGGACCGCCCCGCATCATATTTACAACCACGCAGGGCAGCTCGGCTCCGGCCAGGAAGGATAGTCCCTCCTGCATCAGGCTGATGCCGGGCCCCGAGGAGGAGGTCATAACCCTTGCGCCCGCCCCGGAAGCGCCGTAAACCATATTGATGGAAGCTACTTCGCTCTCGGCCTGCAGGTACAGGCCCCCCACTTCCGGCAATCTTCTAGCCAGATAATGAGTTAGTTCACTTTGTGGTGTGATCGGGTAACCAAAGAAATAACGGCAGCCGGCCCGGACCGCGCCTTCACCGATAGCTTCGTTTCCTTTCATTAAGATCCTGCTCAAACCGCTTTCTCCTCCCTCTCCACTTCAATCACCATGTCGGGACAAACAAGGGCGCATAAGGTGCAGCCCGTACAATTTTCCGGTTCTTCCAAAGCTGCCGGGTGGTAGCCCATCTCATTAATGCGTCCCGACATTTTTATAATTCCCCTGGGACAAACAGCGGTGCACAGGCGGCAGCCTTTACAGCGTTCTTCCCGGAAGATGACCCTGGCCAAGAACAATCCCTCCTTCGATTAAATATGCAAAAATTAGATCCTATGAACGCACGGGCAAGACCGGCTTTAATTTGGCCGGTGGCGGCCGGCAGCAAATCAAAGCCTGCTCAACCGTCTTGCCAGGGCAGCTTCAACATCAGATCCAGCGGAAATACCGGCACTTCCTGGTTTTCTAACCTGTTCGCCAGGTTTCTGCGGACACCCAGGAAGGCAACAGGTAGTTTCAATTGGTGGGCTGCTTCCAAAACAAGGCGGTGACCCTCCAGAATTGTCTCGGGAACAGTTTCAGGACCCAGATTGGGATTGCTGATCAGGGCGTTGATCTGCAAGCGGGATGCTTTCTCAACCCTGTTCATGACTGAAAGAATACCTGGTACGTCCCTGGTATGCAGCCGGCAAGTGTTGACCACGAAATAAAGGTTAAAGGAACCTTCTACGAGGTTGTTTCTAAAACGGCCCAAAGCGGCGGCTCCAATATCATCACCGCCTACATCCAGGACACCGTAAGTACTGCTGTCCTCTAAAACGCCCAGAATAGCGGGGGGCAAAGCCGGAACATCAGCTCCGGCCAACTTTCCCCGGGGACTGACAACATTGATTCCCCTGGTCTCAAGAGCTTCCCTGACCGACCTGATTCTAAAATAAGGATTAATAAGATCAAGGTCGACAGCTGTCACTTTTTTGCCTGTTTCTAGAAGCTTAACAGCATAATTCAGCGCCAGTTCAGTTTTTCCGCTGCCAAAGGCGCCGGTAAAAATGTTTATACGCCTGGGTTTCTGCAACAATACCACTCACTTTAACAACTAAGATGTTTTCGACAAGATTATTTTAAATTCCTTTTAATTTTTTTAAACATCATGGTTTCTGATGAGAACAAGAAAATTGACAGCTGATTTTTACAGACGTTCTAAACTTGCCTTGTAAATTTACAAATTCAATGTCATTATTTCATATATACTAATATATCACTTGAAAAACAATGTGTAAAACTGAATAGGGGGGAGTTGAATTTTGTGGAGCTATGCCACCGGCTTAGTAACGCAAAAAAAAAACAAAGCATAATTACTGTCTAATCCTTAAGCGACAGTATTATACTTTAATGGTACTCAAAAATTTTGTTCATATAACGTAACGTATTATTCCATAATTGATAAACTTATGACTAATAAGACTAACTCACTTTTGCTTCGATTCTCAGCTTGTCCGCAACCATAGCTATAAACTCCGAATTGGTTGGTTTACCCCGTTCCAGGTTAATGGTGTAGCCGAAGAATTTTGTCATCATTTCTACATTTCCTCGATCCCAGGCAAGCTCAATAGCATGTCTGATGGCCCGTTCAACCCGGCTTGGTGTCGTTTGAAATTTTTGAGCTATCATAGGATATAATTCCTTGGTTACGGCCCCCAATAAATTAACCTCGCTGATAACCATTAAAATAGCGTCCCTTAAATAATGATATCCTTTGATATGTGCCGGAACACCCATTTCATGAATGATGTTTGTCACGGCTACATCAAGGTTCTTGGGTTTTACCGGGGAAATGTACTGGGATACATTGACTCCTTCAGCAAGTTGCCGGATCCGGGTGGCGAGCACATTAAAGTCAAAGGGTTTTAAAATGTAATAATCGGCGCCCAGTTCAACAGCTCTTTGGGTTACACTTTCCTGACCAAAAGCAGTTAACATAATAATCTTGGGCTTGTTTCCGGGGTTGCCCGATACATATTTCTCCAGGACTCCGATTCCATCCAGGTGTGGCATGATGATATCAAGTACCACTACATCGGGATTGTTTTCCTGAATCATTTGAAGGGCTTCCAGGCCGTTATAAGCGATGCCAATCAGGTTTAAGTCTTCCTGTTCATTAATGAACTCCTTGAGCAATTCGCAGAAATCTCTATTGTCATCTGCGATTAAGATCCTGATCGATTTTTTAGCCATATAAAACTCCCGCCTCCTATAAGTTTCTATAATTTGTAAAATTATATCTACCAAAAGATTCGACGGCTGTGAGAAAAGTCCTTCAAACTTTACGGGAAATTTTAAGAAATGTTATAAAAAGGAAAATATCCAAAAATTTGCTTATTTTTTTATGCTATTCTCAGAAGGTCTTCTGTGACTTCTTTCTTTGCCGGGAATAAATCTCCTTCTCGCAACATCCATTCTACGGGAACGCCGTAACCTTTGGTCGGGTCATTTACAAAAACATGAGTAACTGCACCCACAAGCCTGCCGTCCTGAATAATCGGACTGCCGCTCATACCCTGGATGATGCCCCCGGTTTCTTGCAGAAGCCCGGGATCGGAGACCTGGATAACCAGTCCTTTGCCGTCCTCTTTGGCCCTGGGATTGATCCTGACTATTTCCAGGTTGAATTTTTCAATTTTATCTCCTTTTAACACGGTCAGCATTTCAGCTGGCCCCTCATGAATCTGGTCAAATGCTGCCACGGGGATAGGTTCCTGAAAAGAGATGTTCTCAAGAGGTTTTTGAAGGCGGCCGAAAATCCCCAATTTAGTATTTTGGGCGACAGTTCCACATAAAAGTTCATCTTTTTGGAAAGTGCCGATTTTTTCACCGGGTTGGCCGCGTTTACCCTTGATTATGCCCTGTACGGTGGCGCCCACAATCTTTCCGTCACCCAGGTCCACCGGGCGGTTTGTTCCAGTGTCGTTAACGATATGTCCCAGGGCGCCATAGGACATGGTCATAGGGTCATAAAAAGTGAGGGTTCCGACTCCGGCTGCGCTGTCCCTGATCATCAGACCTATTTTGTAGCGCCGTGTTTCCTTGCAAAAAACTGGTTTAAGCCGGACCAGAAAGACTTTATCGCCGCGCTTTACTTCCATTATTAATGGTTGTCCCGCAGCTCCGGCTTTGGCGGCAAGATCCCTGACCTGGCTGTCGCTTATTACGTTTTCACCGCCTATTCTCAGGATGTGGTCGTTTTTCATTATACCTGCTTCTGCAGCCGGGTTGATCTTACGTCCGGTCTCATCCTGGATCTCATAGCTGTCTACTACAACAATTCCCTGGGAGTGCAGCAAAACCCCGATAGATTGACCGCCGGGAATCACTCTCACTTCCGGTACGATGCTGACAATCATGTCCCTGACTGGCAGCACGCCGAAAAGAGTAAGCCTTACGATCTGTTGCCCAAACTGAGAAGATAAAGGGATTGTTCCGGACTTGAGTTCCTCTGGATTTATACTTTTTGATAAAGACTCATATTCATTTCCTATAATTCTTGCTTCAAGATTATTTTCAACAAAAGCGGGGAGTTTTAATCTAAGCGGTTCACCAGCAGTAACAGAATATCTTTCCGGTGGTAAAATGGTACCCTTTAACTGGCATGTTAATATACCTGTTATAAATATCAAGATACCAAGAAATAAACCGCATGTTTTCCCCTTCAAGCATCACCCCTCCAATTTTATTGCAATCCACCTCCAAAATAATAGAATAAACTATAATGACCAGAACAATTTTTGTAATATATTTTTATTTTTTCGTACAAACTTAAGTTAACCTCAATATATCTCAAATATTCAGCCTAATTATGTATTAAGCTACCATAACAGCATTATAATTAGCTTTATAAGTTTTTTGTAAGTTCTTGCTCGATTTCCTGCTGGACATACTAAATACGAAAACAATTAACCAGTACTGATTAAAACCGGTTTATTTATAATATATTTAATGTTTTTCAGCTGCACGAAGCATTTGACCGGCATGCTGCCGGGTAATCTCGGTAATATCCTTGCCTCCGAGCATTCTAGCTAATTCTTCCAATCTTTCCGCGGAGTCAAGTAATTCTACCCGTGTGATTGTTCGTTCTCCTTCAAACTCCTTGATGATCCGGTGATGGGTCCGGGCATGGGAGGCAACCTGGGCAGAGTGAGTTACGCAGATAACCTGGCGGTGTTCTCCCAGCCGGGACAGTTTTTTTGCAACCGCATGCAGTGCCCTGCCGCCGATGCCGGTATCTACTTCGTCAAAAACCAGGACGGGTATTTCGTCGGCTTTTGCCAATAATACTTTCAGTGCCAGCATAATTCTTGAGAGTTCGCCCCCCGAGGCAATTTTAGCCAGTGGTTTGAGGGGTTCCCCGGGGTTTGGGGAAATTAAGAAATCAATCCGTTCCATACCGGACTCTGACGGATTAGTCAGTTCAAAAAAACCCAGTCTGAACACAGTCCGGCCAAGTTCGAGGGAGCTCAATTCCCGGATCGCTGCCTCTTCCAGTTGTTTTGCTGCCTTTCGTCTGGCAGCGCTTAGTTTTGCCGCAGCCTGGTTGTAGGCAGCTTCCAAATCAGCCAGATGCTTTTCGGCATCTTCCAGCTTTTCTTCCAGGTTTTCCAGGTAATGCATTTCCTTGCTGGCAGAATCCAGGTAATCCAGCACATCAGATATACTGTTTCCATACTTTTTCTTCAGCCTTTTAATTCTATCCAGGCGTTCTTCCACTGGTTCCAGTCTGCCGGGACTGTATTCCGCCCTGTCCCGGTAGGAAGAGAGTTCCCGGGCTGCGTCCTCAACCTGATAAAGTGCGTTTTCCAAAGCAACCTGAATGCTTCCGGCGCGCTCGTCCAGTGATATCAGATTCTTGACTACGGCAGCTGCCCTGGCCAGCAGGTCCGTGGCAGCGGCCTGGTTGCCTCCGCTGTCATATAGCAGGGCGTAAGCCTCCGTGGCCCACTGGCAGATCTTTTCTGCGTTGGCCAGAATTCTTTTTTCTGCAAACAGCTCCTCTTCTTCCCCGGGTTTGAGGTTCGCAGAGCTGATTTCTTCAATTTCGTAGCGTAAGGTTTCCAGCCGTCTGGCTCTTTCCTCCGCTGTCTTAGAAATTTTTTCAAAATGAAGGCGTGCAGACTTCCATTGATTAAAAACTGACTGGACTTCTTTCAGGTGTTTCAGAACTTCTTTTCCACCAAATCTGTCCAGGAGTTTCCGCTGCCGCTCCTGGTCCAATAGGGAGTTTTGTTCATGCTGCACATGGAGGTCTGCCAGGTATCTGCCGACGTTTTTATAAAACCCCAGGGAGACGACCTGGCCGTTAATCCTGCAAATATTCTTTCCGGAACGGGCGATTTCCCTGGAAAGAAAGAGAATACCGTCCCCGGAGGCTTCAATACCCTGTTTTTCCAACAGCGGGTTCAGGGAAGGCAGGCTGTTAACATTAAAAGTGGCCTGCACCATGGCTTTTTCTGTTCCGGTACGAACCTGTTCAGAGGAAGCGCGTCCCCCCAGGGCCAACTGCAGGGCCTCAATAATGATCGATTTACCTGCGCCGGTTTCCCCGGTGAGGACGTTAAGGCCCTTATGAAGGTCCATATTCAACAGCTCAATAATCCCGAAATTTCTGATAAAAAGACTCAAGAGCATTTTCTTACCCCCTGTTCAGGCTTAAGTCCTCGAATCTTTTCAACACTACGCCTGTTTCCCGCTTAGGTTTAACAATGACAAGAATGGTATCGTCCCCGCCTACTGTGCCGATTATTTCTTTCCAGCCAACCTGATCTACGGCCGAGGCAACAGCCTGTGCCCCACCGGGGTGGGTCTTGATCACAATCAGGTTCTCGCTGGAGTCCAGCCCTACCACTGAGTCCCGGAAAAGGCGCTTTAAATGTTCTCCACTCCGGTAGCTGCATTTTTCACCAGCCAGGGTATAACGGGAAAGGTTGCCGTCAAGGGACACCTTACTCAGACCAAGTTCTTTGATGTCCCTGGATACCGTTGCCTGGGTAACAGTAAAGCCGTTTTGCCTTAATGCTTCTGCGAGATCTTTCTGGGTTGCGATAATTTCATTCTTGATTAACTCTAATATTTTATGCTGCCGTATGTTTTTCAAGGGGTAAAACCTGCCTTCTCAATCACGATCACTGACGGCGCCCGCTGGGACCGGTTTAAAAAGTCGATCTTGAGAACATGAAAGTGTCTTCCATCAAGAGCGGAGGTCATCTCCTCCAGCCTTAGATACTCGTCTTTACCGCCGGGATGTCCGGTATAAACGACTATACTCACCCGGCCGCCGGGTCTTAACAGGTTCAGGGCGGTCCGGACGGCTTTGACGGTGGTGCCGGCGCTGCTGGTCACCCCGTGGTCGCCGCCCGGCAGATAGCCAAGATTGAAAATAACCGCATCAACCGGGCTGGAAACGAACTTCTCCATCTCCTCATGGCCGGCCTGAAGCAGTTGAACCCGTTCCGCATAACCGTGCTGCTCCAGGAGCAGCCGGGTATTCTGCAGAGCAATGGGCTGAATATCAAAGGCATAGACTTTGCCCCGGGGACCCACAAGGCTTGCCAGAAAAAGTGTGTCATAGCCGTTTCCGGCGGTGGCGTCAATTCCTGTTCCCCCGCTTCCGAGCACCTGGGAAAGAAACATTTGAGCCAGATAAACCGCGCTGCCCAGCCCTTTAGGCGCCATTTCGCTCTCCTTCTTCCGTCAGTTTCTTTCTCAAGAGCTCAAAGAAGTTCCTACCCTCCAGCCTTATAAACTTTGCCTTGTGTGAGGCGCGGTTAACTACAACCTGGTCGTTTTTGCTCAAACTGAAACCGTGCTGACCATCCATAGTCAGCATCACTTCTCCTTGACTGGACAGGATGACGACTTTAATTATACTGTCCGGTGCAAAAATCATGGGCCTGGACCAGAGATTATGAGAGCAGATGGGCGTAAGAAGCAGTAAATCAAGTTCGGGCGTTACAAGCGGGCCGCCCGCAGAGAGGGAGTAGGCAGTTGAGCCCGTGGGGCTGGCCACTATCAGACCGTCCGAGGGGTAAGTATTGGCATAATCATCGTTTACGTATGTTTCCAGTAAGATCAACCTGGCAAAAGCTCCCTTGGCGATAACGGCATCGTTTAAGCCCACTAAGTGCTCTACCATTTTGCCTTCCCTGTAAACCCTGGCCTCGAGCATCATCCGTTCTTCTATATAATACTCGTCGTGCAAAAGCTTTTCCAGGGCGGGTAAAGCCTCCGGAACATCTATTTCGGTAAGGAAACCCAGGTGGCCGAGATTAACCCCAATAATGGGGGTTCCTGCCCGGGCGACTTTGCGGGCCGTTCTCAAAAGGGTTCCATCCCCGCCAAAGACGATCATGCATTGAGCCCTTTCCACCAGGTGATTCTGGGAAACCCCAAGTCTTGCCAGACCAAGGGCTCTGGCAGTATTTTCATTGATTAAAACCGAACGGCCTTTGCTTTCCAGCCATTGAACGATTTGCTCAACCAGCTCGCGAACTCCCTTTTTGTTTAGATTAACCACCAGCCCGAAGGTGTCCAAGGCGTAAGCCATCCCCTTTGCTTATATAGCGAATGCAGTACTACTATAATTTACCTTTCAATTCTGCGTGTGCCCGTTGAACCACGGGTAAAGGGCAGACACAGGCTTTTGGGCAGTCATCTCTTTGAAAATAGAGCAAATACTCTATATTGCCTTCCGGGCCTGTTATGGGGGAAAAATCAAGGCCTTTCACGGACCAGCCCTGTTTCAAAAAGAGTCTTACCAGTTTTTCGATGACCTCCACGTGAACCTGCGGGTCGCGAACCACACCTTTTTTCCCGACTTTTTCGCGTCCGGCCTCAAATTGAGGTTTGATTAAGGCCACCCCTGCCGCCTCTTCGGCCATCAGACCGCCCAGCACCGGCAGAACTTTGTCAAGGGAAATAAAAGAAACGTCAATAGTGACGAATTCGGGTATTTCCCTGAAAACATCACGGGTGAGATAACGAATATTGGTACGTTCCAGGACCACCACCCGGTGATCCTTTCGCAGCTCCCAGGCAAGTTGACCGTATCCCACGTCAACTGCATAGACCAGCCTGGCTCCTTGTTTTAAAGCACAATCGGTGAACCCCCCCGTGGAGGCGCCGATATCCAGGACAATACGACCCTTTAAGTCGATGCCGAAAACCTTTAGAGCCTTTTCCAGTTTTAAGCCGCCCCGGCTGACGTAAGGGACAGGGTTTCCCCTGACCTCCAGCGTGAGATCGGCGTCAACCAGCAAGCCTGGTTTTTCCGCCCTTTGGCTGCCAGCAAAAACAAGCCCGGCCATAATTGCCGCCCGGGCTCTTTCCCTGCTGGGGAAAAAGCCCTCTTCAACCAGCCTTATGTCCAAACGTTCTTTCCGTCGGGCCAAGTGAATGAACCTTTCCTTTCATTTTCCTTAACTGGGGGCAAGCCTGAGCTTTCTGGGATAGGTTTTGCGGACAAAACCCTCAGAAATAGACCTGGCCACCTGTTCCACGGTAAGCCCGTATCTGGCCATCAGCAGGGCCGGACTGCCGTGTTCCACAAAGTTGTCCGGAAATCCGAAAGATTGAACCGTCACTCCATTGAGACCTCTGGAAAGGATCAGTTCCATCACGGCGCTGCCAAAGCCGCATTGCAAAACATGTTCTTCCAGGGTGTATAGTTTTCCGGTCTGCAGGGCATGGTCCAGGATACACTTTTCATCCAGCGGTTTGACAAATCTGGCGTTAATTACGGCAGCGTCAATGCCGGAAGAAGCTAAAACTGCTGCAACTTCCTCCGCCAGATGAACCATGCTTCCCACTGCCAGAAGTGTGACGTCCTTACCTTTCCGGAGAACCCGGGCCTGTCCCACCGGCAGTGTTTTGAGTTCTTCGTCCAGCTTGCAGCCCGTAGCCGTTCCTCTGGGATAGCGGACCGCAGTCGGCCCCGGGTGCTGGACCGCTGTAGCCAGCATGTGCTGCAATTCATTCTCATCCCTGGGCGCCATGATCACCATATTGGGAATATGCCTTAAATAGGCGTAATCGAACAGTCCATGGTGGGTTGCTCCGTCCTCCCCCACCAGGCCTGCACGGTCGATGGCAAAGGTTACAGGCAGTTTTTGCAGGCATACATCGTGCAGAATTTGATCGTAAGCCCGTTGTAAAAAGGTTGAATAAATTGTGACTACAGGGTGGTAGCCTTCTTTGGCCAGGCCTGCCGCCAGGGTCACTGCATGCTGCTCGGCGATGCCGACGTCAAAAAAACGCTCCGGGTAATGCCGGGAAAAACTGTTCAAACCGGTACTGCTGGTCATTGCCGCTGTAATGGCCAGGATGTTTTGATCCCTTTGGGCAAGTCTGGTCAGGGTGCGACCAAAGACTTCCGAATAGGAAGGCGCCGTGCTGCTCTTGAATACTTCTCCCGTAGCCGGATTAAATGCTCCCACACCGTGAAAGCGGTCGGGATTCCTTTCGGCAGGGCGGTAACCCTTACCTTTTTTGGTAAGTACGTGGACCAGGACGGGACCCTTTTGAATCCTGGCCTGGTTCAGGATGGTGGTCACCATCTTGAGATCATGTCCATCAACCGGACCCAGATAAGTAAACCCCAGCTCCTCAAAGAGCATACCCGGGACAACCAGATGCTTTAAACTGTCCTTGATCCTCTCGCCAAATCTCAAAAGAGTAGAACCGATGGGAATCCTGCGCAAGAGTTGTTCAAGCTCTTCCTTGCCTTTGGAGTACATGGGGTCGGTTCTGAGGCGGGTCAAATATCCGGACATTGCTCCGACATTTTGCGCGATTGACATTTCATTATCATTTAATACGACGATGAGGTTTTTTTTCAGGTGTCCGGCATGGTTCAAGGCTTCAAAAGCCATCCCGCCGGTCATGGCCCCGTCACCGATGACTGCTATGACGGAATAATTCTCACCTTTCAAATCCCGGGCGATGGCCATACCAAGGGCCGCCGATATAGATGTGCTGCTGTGGCCGGTGCCGAAGGCGTCGTGAATGCTTTCAGACGGCCGGGGGAAACCGCTGATACCTCCGAATTGGCGGAGAGTGCTGAATTCATCTTTTCTACCCGTCAGTAACTTATGAATATAGCTTTGATGTCCAACATCCCAAATGATTTTATCTATAGGTGAGTTAAAGACCCGGTGCAGAGCCAGGGTCAATTCTACAACTCCTAAATTGGGCGCCAGGTGCCCGCCGTTTTTGGACACTGTTTTAATCAGCTCAACGCGAATTTCTCCGGCCAATTCCTCAAGACCGGTTAAACTCATAGAGCGGATATCCCGCAGGTTATGTATTTGTTTTAATAGGTTTTTCACGGCTAATCACCCTTCTTGCTTTTGCTCCGGCGTTTTTTAAAGGGGCTGTAGCCGGTATAGGTTTCCAATTTGGCAAGTAATTTACCAACCATAAAAATAACCTCTTCAGGATGACTTAAGGCGATCTTTTTTCCCGCAGCTTTGCCTGTAACAATAAACACAGAAATAAGGGCGGTAATCAGCACGTTTAACCAAAACTGGTCAAACTGCAGTCCCGCCCGCAATACTTGGATCACAATTGAGATTCCAAGCGCGCCGCTAACGGTTGTCGTGATATCGCCAATGACATCATTGGCGATATTGGCCACTTTATCCGCATTGCGGACTAATTGTAGACCGTGCGAGGCCCCTTCAACCCGTTTGGCAGCCTTTGCGTTAAAAGGTACGTGTGAGGCGGCTGTTACGGCGGTTCCCACAATATCCGCCAGAATATTGAAGGTTATGATAAAGAATAAAAAAAATAAAGATAAAAAAATGTTGTTTAATTTAGAAGAAAAGGTTTCCGAAAGAAGTGTAAAGATTATCGCCAGAAAAAAGGAGCCAAAACCTACAAGAAGTAGATATCTACTGGTTACAGTAGATTTATTATTACCCAAAAAAAGTCACCTCATGCAGCTATGCTTAGCGCATCTAAGAACAGGGTATAATACAGTTATGTAGATAGGTGATAAGTGACAGCGGGCCGGATAAATATTGTGGCTTAGGTCCAGCAGGTTTTCCCAAACAGCTGCCGGCTGTCGCCAAACCGGCGGTTTCCCTTTAAAGCTGTTTCCGGTCGTTTCCGATCCCGGGGCAGGATTACCACTTAGTCCACACTTTAATCTCCGGCCCGCCCTGGAAATCCGGACAGCCTAGGAGTTTTCCCCGACAGAATATACCTTTTCTAGCCTCTTTTGCAGTAGGGGTTTCAATTAACAGCCGGCCGTTCACGGGCCCATGCCCGGCCGGCTGAAAAAAACTAATATCCACCGCTACCACTCAAGGCAGGCTACACTGCATGCAGCGCTAACCACATGCAGGTTTAATCCCAAGCCATAGTTGACCATTGACGATAAAGACGCAATGGCAATACCACGCACTTGGGTCTCCACGGGGGCGGGGTCAACGCCCACATGCCGTTGCGGGTCGCCCCACCCCCTTAACTCCCAGTACCAACCCCCGACTGGGCGTCGGCAGCCAGCACCAGGAACTTCATCGATGTGCCCTTGACGGATTTTTAGGCCCGCCTTCAAAAAGGTTCATCTGACTAGGATACTGTGTCACTTATCATATAAAACTTTTACCAGGGAGTAATTATAACATATACCCGGGTTCTTTTTCAAATCGCGTAAGTTCTTGAAAGAGCTGCTTTATAATCATATGGGTGTATTTAAGAAAATAGAATGGATCCTGTTCCTCCTGGCTGAACCGCAACTCAATAATCCCTGTTTATCACAAAATTAACCAGAGATCTTAAAAAATCAGCTTCTTTTCCAAAACCACTGATGGCGGAAAGCGCCCTGGCACATTCCCGGCTAGCCTTTTCCCGGGAGTTTTCCAGGCCGAAAAGGGCCGGGTAAGTGGCCTTTTTATTCTTTAAATCGCTGCCCACCGGTTTTCCAATTATTTTTTCCTCGCCTACAAGGTCCAGGATATCATCTTTAATTTGAAAAGCCAGTCCCAGGTGTTCTGCATACCGGCTGAGCGCCTCCAGTTGATCTTGCCGTGCTCCGGCCAGAATTGCCCCTGTTCTGACAGAAATCCGGTAAAGGGCGCCGGTTTTGTTGCGGTGGATATACTCCAGGGTAACCTCGTCAACCTCTTCCCCAGTTGAAAATATGTCCACCACCTGACCACCGATCAAACCCTTTGTTCCGGCTCCCAGGGCGGCTTCACGAATGACCTTTAAGGTATCCTCGGGGCGGCCGGCCTTATTTTCAGCCAGTAATTGAAAGGCCAGGGTCAGCAGGGCGTCTCCTGCTAATACGGCTATCGCTTCCCCGTAGACCTTGTGACTTGTTAATTTGCCCCGGCGATAGTCATCGTTATCCATTGCGGGCAGGTCGTCATGAATTAGAGAGTAGACATGGATTAACTCCACGGCGCAGGCTGCGGGCAAAACGCTGGCGGCGGACCCCCCCACAGCCTCCGCCCCCGCCATAACCAGCGACGGTCTTATTCTCTTGCCACCACCCATGACGCTGTAGCGCATGGCCTGATGAATTAGAGGAGGAAAAACAGTAGAAGGGGGTAGGAAACGTTCGAGGGCTTCTTCTACAATCTTTGCCCTTTTTTTTAACTCTTCCTTAAAATTCAACGCTTTTTCCTCCCCCGGGGGATGGTAGTGAATTTACTTCTTTTAAAGTCACCCCGCCTTTTTCATCTTCCAGGAGAATGGATATTCTTTGCTCGGCCGCTTCCAGGTACCCTTCACAGATCCGGGAAAGCTTAACACCCTCTTCGAATAAGACAAGTGCGCTTTCCAGCGGCAGACGGCCGTCTTCCAGTTCCTTCACAATCTCTTCCAAGCGGGCTATGGCTTTCTCGAAACTCGTCTCTTTCATTTTATCGGCCATCTTTGCCCTCCATCCGGTTTGCCCATATTATATATGGAAAAAAGTGAAGTAAGAAACAAAAATATCGATAATATTATCAATATTTTTTATTAATTCTTCATTCTTTCCCTCACCACGTTCATAATTTTTTCCTTGATTTGCCCGGCTTCGTCTGTTAAAGAGGCAATTTCTGCGGCAACACGTTCTGCATAACCGTTATCTTTAATTAAAGGTACATTGCTGGAGGCGGTTAGAAGAACGCTGTTCAGGGCAGCTTCTGTAACAGTTGCTGCTACCCCCGCGTCACTGATGGCCATTTTGTTACCGATGCCGGCGAGTTGTTGGGTAAGCTGCAGGATCATCAGACAAGTCCGGGCAATTTCCAGCGGTATTTCTGTGGAACCCCGCAAAGCCCTTTGCAGGGCCTCTTCCCGGACAGCTTTTTGTTCTTCCGTCTCCCTGGGTAAACGGTAGGCTGTCATAAAATGCTGGAATTCGGCCATGTCTTCTTCCACCAGGTTCTCCAGCTTCGTCAGCAGGGAGCTCAGCGAATTATTGATCTCCCGGACAAGGGATTCGACATCCCGGTACTTTTCCTTGCCGGCAGTCAGGTTGCAGACCATTGCGGTCATGGTTGCCCCTAAACAGGCGACGATGGCTGATATACTACCGCCGCCGGGAACGGGTGCACTGGAGGCAGACAACTCTATTATTTCACGCAGGCTTTTGTTGAAAAAATCACCCAATGCAGCCGGGGCCTCCTTGTCTTCCAGAATATTTTCTTTGCATTCTAATAGCCTTGAGCAAATTTTTCTGAATCAACATCGTAGTCAGACTACCCACTCCGCCGGGTACGGGTGAAATAGCTCCGGCAACTTCCCGGACGCGTTCAAAGTCCACGTCCCCGCAAATGCCTCCACCCTCGGCTTCATTGATCCCGGCATCTACAACAACGGCGCCCGGCTTGACCATACCGGCGGTAATCATGCGGGCCCTGCCCACGGCGGCAATGAGTATGTCAGCCTGTCGGGTGTGCCGGGCCAGGTCGCGGGTCCTGGTATGGCAGACTGTAACCGTAGCGTTCTGATTCAGCATCATGTAAACCAGGGGCTTCCCCACAGATTCTCCCCGGCCCACCAGGACGGCGTGTTTCCCGGTTATTTCAATTCCGTTGCGCAGGAGAATTTCAATACAGCTCTGTGGTGTTGTGGGAAACAGTCCCTCGCTGTTGCTGAGAATATAGCCCCTGTTAATGGGATGAACTCCGTCCACATCCTTCAGCGGGGAAACAGCTTCCAGCACCTTTTGTTTATTGATGCCCTGGGGGAGGGGCAGCATTATCATAATTCCGTGGATTAAGCTGTCGTTATTCAATTTTTGAATTACATTAATAACTTTCTCTTCGGAGGGAGTTTCCGGCAGATGGAAAAGCTCAAAAGCAACCCCGACACTCAGGCAGGCTTTTTCCATGGACCGGGAGTAGAGAACCGAAGCCGGATCCTCACCTGCCAGAATAACAGCCAGTTTTGGAGCAAGGCCCTCTTTCCTGAGCCTGGAAATTTCCAACTCCACTTCTTCACGAAGGGAAGCGGCAACTTTTTTTCCATCAATAAGAAGTGACATTCTAGCCAACACCCACTTTAACTCAAGTTGTTTTACCCTCAACAAGGCACTGCAGTTTTCCCCTCAGCAGCAGGACCGACAGCCGATCTCCCTTCTCTACCGATTCAGTATCCCGGATAATCTGCCGGCCGTCGGACGTGGTGCAGATAGAGTAACCTCTGGCCAGGGTGGCCAGGGGACTTAAGGCTTGAAGTTGTCCGGCCAGTATTGCCAGGGAACCGCCCTTGCGTTCGATAACACCCCGGACATCCTGGGTCAGCCGCCGGTGGAGCTGATCGAGGGACTGCTGCCGGGAGCCGCACAGGGTATCCCGGGGGTGGGTAAAAATCCGGTGGGCAAGGCAGGTATCGAGGCGGCGGCGGCTTCTTACAGCACTTTCCCTTAAAGCCTGGACCAGCCTGGATTTCAGTGTCACAAGCCGGCGTTCCATTTCCCGCTTATCGGGAACAGCGAGCTCGGCGGCGGCCGACGGTGTTGAAGCCCGGACATCTGCCACTAAATCGGAGATGGTAAGATCCGTTTCGTGGCCCACTGCTGAGATGACCGGTACGGTTGACCGAAAAATACTCCTGGCCACTATTTCGGTGTTGAAGGCCCAGATTTCTTCCAGGGAACCTCCGCCCCGGCCGACAATGATCAGTTCAATACCGCCCACCCTGTTTAGCAGTTCAATACCCCGGGCCACGGCAGGAGGAGCTGTGGCCCCCTGAACCGGCACGGACACAAGGACGATCTGGAGCCCGGGCCAGCGGCGCCTGATGATTTCCAGAAGATCCCTCACAGCCGCCCCGGTTGGCGAGGTTACCAGTCCGATCCGGCGCGGCAGGAGAGGAAGCTCTTTTTTGTATTTGCGGTCAAACAGCCCTTCTTTTTGCAGCCTTGTTTTAAGCTGTTCAAAGGCAAGGTAGAGCGCTCCGGTTCCATCGGGCTCAATTTCTTGAGCATAGAGCTGGTAGTTGCCGTCCCGCTCATATAAAGAGATGTAACCGCGGATCGTGACGGCCATACCGTTTTCAGGACGAAAAGGAACCAGCCGGCTTCTGGAGCGGAACATAACTACCTTTAGACTGCTGCAGTCGTCTTTCAAGGTAAAATAGAAGTGTCCGGAAGAAGCAGGTTTGAAATTGGAGATCTCTCCCCTGACCCATACATTTGCCAGAAGATAGTCTTTTTCCAGCAGCATTTTTATATGCCTGGTCAGTTCCTGGACAGTTAAAACGCGCAATGTGACAACTCCCGGTTATTATGGTTAAGGTCTTATTAAACCAATTGCCGGTGATCTTTGCCGGTCTTGTTGGAAGAAAATAGATTTACCTTTTCACCTTCAAACTACCTGTTTACTTTCCGGTCAAGTAGTTATGAATGGAATTTGCTGCCGTCCGACCGGCCCCCATGGCCAGGATCACCGTGGCTGCGCCGGTAACAACGTCCCCGCCGGCAAAGACCCCGGGCTTGGAAGTGGCGCCTGTTTCCGTTTCGGCAACTATATTACCCCTTTTTGTGCATGCCAGTCCTTTGGTGGTCCTTGGGACCAGGGGGTTCGGGCCCTGTCCTATGGCCACCACCACAGTGTCCACATCCAGGATAAACTCGGAACCCTTAATGGGAACCGGCCTGCGGCGCCCGGATTCATCGGGTTCGCCCAGTTCGTATTGCAGGCACTCCATGGCCGTAACCCAGTAATCATCATTGTAAAGAATCCGGGTGGGGCTGGTTAGGAATTTAAAACGCACACCCTCTTCTTCCGCATGGCTTACTTCCTCCTGCCGGGCCGGCATTTCGACTTTGGAGCGCCGGTAAACAATCCAGGACTCCTCCGCTCCCAGACGCAGCGCGGTGCGGGCTGCGTCCATGGCCACATTGCCGCCTCCCAGCACGGCTACTTTCCGTCCTACCCGGATCGGGGTGTCGAAATCGGGGAAAAGGTAAGCCTTCATCAAGTTGGTGCGGGTCAGGAATTCATTGGCCGAGTATACTCCGCAGGCGTTTTCCCCTGGTATTCTCATAAAATGGGGAAGTCCTGCGCCGGTTCCGATAAAAACTGCGTCAAAACCTTCTTCTTGCATCAGTTCATCAATGGTTGCAAATCGACCCACTACTGAGTTGACCTGAATTTCTACACCCAACTTTTTAAGGTTATCTATTTCCGCCTGAACAATGGCCTTGGGCAGGCGAAACTCGGGAATCCCGTACATCAATACGCCGCCCGGTATATGCAGGGCCTCGAAAATAGTAACCCGGTGCCCCAGTTTGGCCAGGTCGGCGGCGCAGGTCAGACCCGCAGGGCCGGAACCAACCACAGCTACCTTTTTACCGGTGGGGGGTGCGACTTCCTGGGATCCCGTGCCGTTGGCCATTTCCCAGTCGGCACAGAAACGCTCGATCCGGCCAATGGCGACGGGCTCGTGTTTTTTGCCCAGGGTACAGTATTTCTCACACTGGTTTTCCTGGGGACAGACCCGGCCGCAAACACCTGGCAGGGCGTTTTTCTCCTTAATCTTTTTGGCAGCTCCGGCAAAATCACCTTCTCCGGCCAGTTTGATGAAGGCTGAAATGTCGATATCAACCGGACAGCCCTGTCTGCAGGGCATATTTTTACACTGCAGGCAACGGCCGGCCTCGGCGATAACAGCTGCCTCATTGTAGCCCAGGGCAACTTCATTGAAATTTTTCACACGCAAAGCCGGGTCCTGTACGGACATAGGATTTTTTTGTGGATTAATCGCCTTTTTCTTTTCAGTCATTATTTACAGCTCCCTCCCTTACAGGTGCACCGGCAGGCGTTGTTTTGTTGATATTTCTCCCGGGCCAGCAATTCCTGGGGTTTGTAGATTACAGAGCGGCGGGACATCTCGGCAAAGTCCACCTGGTGTCCGTCAAATTCCGGCCCGTCTACACAGGCAAAACGTGTTTCCCCGCCCACTGTAACACGGCAGCAACCGCACATGCCGGTTCCGTCAACCATCAGGGTATTTAAACTGACAATGGTTTTTATGCCGTATTCCCGGGTCAGTTCGCACACGGCCCGCATCATGGGCAGGGGACCGATGGCCAGGCAGAGATCGATCTTGCCGTCTTCAAGGATAGCTTCCTTTAATAAATCCGTGACAAAGCCCTTTCTCATATAGGAGCCGTCGTCGGTTGTCAGGCGTAATTCAGTGCAGGCAGCCCTCAACTTGTCCTCCCAGAAGAGCAAATCCTTATTCCTGGCTCCGATGATCCCGAGGACCTCGTTACCTGCTTCTTTCAAGGCCCGGGCAATGGGGTGGACCGGCGCTACACCCACGCCGCCCCCGACACATACAACCCGGCCGAACAATTCAATGTGGGAAGGCGTCCCCAGGGGCCCGACAAAATCCAGGATATAATCACCCTCGTTAAGTGTCCCCAATTCCATTGTTGTCTTTCCTACTTCTTGAAATACACAGGTGATTGTTCCTCTGGCACGGTCAAAATCTGCAATGGTTAAAGGAATTCTTTCTCCCTTCTCCTGAACGCGAAGAATAACAAACTGTCCGGGTTCTGCTTTCCCGGCCACTTTGGGCGCCTCGATTTCAAAGAGGTTAATTGACGGAACTAAGACATCTTTTTTAAGAATCCTGTACATATAAGTAGTATTCCTTTCTATTAGGATTGCATCTTTATTTGATATTCGAGATGATCTGCTTAATTCCTACGTATTTCGTCTGTTAAAATTTAAGAGCACACCGAAAGGAGTTGGCCTGCTCAAAATTTGTGTAATCTGAATCAACAGCACGAAAAACTCAATTTAAAGGTGAAGTTCTGTACTCTTCGGGTTTTTCCAGTACCTTGCCCAGGATGCCGTTAATAAAACGGCCTGAATCTTCCCCACCGAAAACCTTGCCCAGTTCCACCGCCTCGTTTACAGAAACATTCCCGGGAATATCCCTGCAGTATAAGATTTCGTACAGGGCCAGGCGCATAATATTTCTGTCCACCGAGGCCATCCTCTTCAGGTCCCATTCTTTGCTGATACTTGCTATGATCTGATCAATTAATTCCAGATTGTCCAGTGTTCCAAATACAATTTTTTCGGCAAAGTCTGCGTTTTTCGGTAAAACCCCGAAGTTTTCATCCATGTCCTGCATGGCCTTACGGGGGTCCACGCCGCCCAGGTCAACTTGAAACAGAACCTGGAGAGCCCTTTCCCTGGCCTGTCTTCTACTCACCCGTGTCCTCCTTGCGCTGCCAGGACAACGCCTGAAAGCAGGTCGTTTGTCTAAGATTCAACATGAAGTATACTGTACCTGCAGCTACTATATTGTTATAACTTTTTTTAACCTCAGTGAAAAACCATTGTTAGCGTTCCCCAAAGAGCCTTGAAAATATTTCCCGGAAATCAACTCTTTCATCCAGGCGTTTACCGATATAATACCCGGCTAGAGCGCACAGCGCCACGAAAATAGCCCTTAGCAGACCGTATTTTATAGCCAGTAAACCGAAGAGGATACCTATTAGTATACCCACTGCCTTACCTAGATGTTTTTCCAGGATCTCCTGGATAATTCCCATCAGAACACCCCTTTTCGGGTTTTTCAAAACGATCCGTCCTGCCTGAAACCAGAACCAGCAAAAGGACGCGATGTTTTTTACTCCGCTCTAAACCGGAAAGTACTTTCTTATTCAACCCTGGGCTTGTTGAGCGAGATGTTTTCAACGGAAATTTTAACAGTATTGACGGTAATCCCTGTAACTTCCAGAATACGTTCCTTAATCCGGTTTTGGATTTCCCTGGACACCTCCGGTACATTCACGTCAGGGGTAACAGAAGCCCTGACCTGAATACCCACACCCTGGGGGACGGCTATGATCCGTGGTTTTACATCCCGGATGCCGTTAAACTGTGACACAACCTTTTCCACCAAACTTTCAATAGCCTGGAAGGATACCTTTACCTGTCCCAGCGAAGTTTCTGCAAGCACCACATGTTTGCCTCTTGGCCTGGAGAGGCTGATCCAGAATAATCGGAGGCCCGTCAGGATCACGATGGCTATAAATGGCCAGAAAAGTTCCGGCCGGACGGGAGCAAAGAGATCCCTGAAAAAATACAAGGGTGCCGTCCATCCCAGCATTACCGCGGAAAACAGTGCAATCAGCACAGTAAACAAAAATGAATAAACAGCCAGCAAAGCCCTGTCCAAAGGACTCATTATAGGTTACCCCCTTCAAAAGCCAACCCCCTGGCAAGGGGGTTGACGGCTGTTATCTGACCCTGTGTTCTTCTTCCCTGGCCTCAGCTCCAAAGGCTACTCCCTGAACATTGACGTTGACCTCAACAACCACAAGACCGGTCATCCGCTCTATGGCGTTTTTGATGCTTTCCTGGATTTGAGCAGCCACATCGGGGATGCGGATGCCGTATTCCATAATAACGAAGGCATCTACTGCAGCTTCCTTTTCGCCAACCTCAACCTTGATCCCCTTGGAAAGGTTCTTTCTGCCCAGCATCTCTGCTATGCCGCCGGCAATGCCGCCGCTCATACCGGCTACCCCATTAATATCTATGGCAGCCAACCCGGCAATGACTTTCACTACCTCATCAGAAATCCTGATTGAACCAAGACCGGTTTGTTCTTCACGGACAATTTCCTTAGATTCCAAATTATCACCTCCGCCTGGAAAGTTTACAGGTTTTAATGGTTTCCTTTCAGGTAAAACAGTCTTTATATACTTACATAGAAGTGAAAATTTAGTAAAATAGCAAGCACATCTAAAAAGTAGGTAAAAGAGCTGGAAAAAATATATAATTTATTATAACAAAATTGTTAATTCGACGCAAATATCAATCTATTGAGAAAATATTAATCACTATCACAGAAAATGCGCCGCTGTATAAAATTTGTATAGATTTCGCCCCGCCTGAAGAACGCGTTGTTTAAGATTTTCTGGTGGAAGGGAATAGTCGTGTTGATTCCTTTGATCACAAACTCCTGAAGCGCCCGCTGCATCCGGGCTATGGCTTCGTCCCTGTCCCTGCCCCAGGCTATTAGTTTTCCAATCAGAGAATCATAAAAAGGAGGGATCACATAACCACTGTAGATGGCACTGTCAACGCGGATACCCGGCCCCCCCGGAGGCAAATAAGTTGTTATTTTTCCGGCACTGGGTTGAAATTTTCTATCAGGATCCTCTGCATTGATCCTGCATTCAATGGCATGGCCATGAAGGTTTATTTGCTCCTGGTTCAATTCCAGCTTTTCCCCCGCAGCCAGTCTGATCTGCTCCTTGATCAGGTCAAACCCGCTTACAGACTCTGTAACAGGGTGTTCTACCTGAATCCTTGTATTCATTTCCATGAAATAAAAATTCATATTTTTATCCAGTAGGAATTCTACAGTGCCAGCATTGGTGTAACCTGCAGCCTTTGCCGCCCTTACTGCAATTTCACCCATTTTTTTACGCATTTCCCAGTTGAGTGCCAGAGAAGGCGCTTCTTCAAGGATTTTCTGGTTGCGCCGCTGAATGGAACAGTCCCTTTCTCCAAGGTGAATCAAGTTGCCATGGTTGTCGCCTAAAACCTGAAATTCAATATGCCTTGGTTCCTCCATATATTTTTCCAGGTAGACATCATCATTGCCGAAAGCAGCTCTGGCCTCCGCCTTTGCTGTATTGACGGCGTCTTCCAGTTCATTGCCGCCCTGAACGATTCTCATGCCGCGCCCGCCGCCCCCGGCGCTGGCCTTAATGATTATTGGATAGCCTATTTCCCGGGCCAGCTCCCGGGCCTGCCCCATATCCTTGAGCATGCCTTCCGAGCCCGGTACAACCGGCACTCCCGCCTTAAGCATGGTTTCTCTGGCTGTGGCTTTTGCTCCCATTTGTTTAATTGCTTTGGCCGTCGGGCCGATAAAGGTAATTCCGCAGGTTGAGCAAGCATCTGCAAAGCCTGCGTTCTCCGCAAGAAAACCGTAACCGGGGTGAATGGCGTCCGCCCCGGAAATAAGAGCTGCGCTGATGATGTTGGTATAATTTAAATAGCTTTTAGCGGAAGGCGCCGGCCCGATACAATAAGCTTCGTCTGCCCACAGTACATGAAGACTTTCCTGATCTGCCCGGGAATAAACCGCTACCGTAGCAATATTCATTTCACGGCAGGCTCTGATAATCCGGAGGGCTATTTCCCCCCGGTTGGCGATGAGTATCTTCTTGAACATTTTTATTTAAGATCCTTTCCCAAAGTTAAAACAACAATAAGGTCTCCTATTTCTATAAAACGTTATTGTTTGATCAAAAAGATGGTTTGGCCGTATTCTACAGGTGAGCCGTTTTCAACTGTTATTTCAACGATTTCTCCTTCGACTTCAGAATCAATTTTGTTCATCAGTTTCATCGCTTCAATAATACAAAGGGTCTGACCCTTCTTTATATATTCCCCAACACTGACGTAAGGGGGAGCCTCCGGTGACGGGGAACGGTAGAATGTACCGACCATGGGAGATATCACCGGGATTAGCGCGGCCTGGTCTTTAGTCTCAGTTTGTTCCGGCATGCTGGAGCCGGTTTCTTTTTGACCGGAAGGTATAGCCAAAGCTTGCTCTGCAGGTACGGAGGAGCCTGGTCCTGCTTTCAGGTCAAGCCCTTTTTTAATGGCGAGCTTGATCCCGTCGCTTTCCAGTTTAACTTCGGTTATCCCGGTTTCATTGACAAGCATTATTAATTCCCTGACATCGTCAAGGTTCATTTTTCTTTCCTCCTTCGAAGCCCCTTTGCCGCCTGGCTCCTGTCCTGCCGGTCCCCGGGCCGGGACAGGCCCGCTGCTTTTCTCCTCAACCCGGGCAGCGGCCATTTTCTGCAGTTGATTTAGGGGGACTTTTTCAGCCCTGTCAGAAACAGGCCCAGGTTCTTTCCGGCCGCCCCTGTTTCTCTCTTCCAGAAACCGCTTACCCACCTGGGGAAACAGAGCGTAAGAAATAACATCCTCTTCACAGGTTGCCAGGTCTTTCATTTCCTTCCTTATTCTTTCCAATCTGGGTTCCAATAAGTCAGCAGGTCTGCAGGTGATCGGTTCACGGTCACCCAGCACTTTGCGGGCAATCTCCTGGTTGACCGGAGCCGGAGGCCTGCCGTAGCACCCCTGAAAGAATTCCCGGACCTCCCCGGGCACCAGCTTATATCTTTCTCCTGTAAGTACATTCAAGACAGCCTGGGTTCCCACAATCTGACTGTTGGGAGTCACCAGGGGCGGATAGCCGAGGTCTTCACGCACTCTGGGTATTTCCGAGAGTACCTCGCCAATCCGGTAAAGAGCCTTTTGTTCCTCCAGTTGGGTCACGAGGTTGGAGATCATTCCGCCGGGAACCTGGTGGTCAAAAACGCGCATATCGTTAATCCGGGTTACGCCGCGCTCAAAACCGTTATTCTTTCTCATTTCCTCGAAAAATTCAGCAACTTCAAAAAGATCATGGATGTTCAGTGCCGTGTCGAAGGTAGTGCCCTGCAGGGCGCGAACCACGGTTTCAACCGGTGGCAGGGAGGCGCCGAAAGCCAGGGGTACTGTGGCGGTATCGATGACGTCCACTCCTGCTTCAACTGCCTTCAGGTATGTTCCCACGGCCAGTCCTCCAATATAGTGGCAGTGCAGCTGGACAGGCAACCCCAGATTATCCTTGAGGAGTTTAACCAGATCATAGGCCCGGTAGGGAGCCAGCAATCCGGCCATATCTTTGATACACAGGGATTCGGCTCCCATTTCTGCAAGCTGCCGTCCCATGGCCAGGTAGTGCTCGTTGGTATGGACAGGGCTAACAGTGTAAACCATCGCCGCCTGGGCATGCGCCCCCGCTTTTTTTGAAGCGCGGATGGCGGTTTCCAGGTTTCTGACATCGTTCAGCGCGTCAAAGACCCTGATGATGTTAATGCCCTTTTCCACTGACCTGGCAATGAAGGATTCCACCACATCATCGGGGTAGTGCTTGTAGCCGACGAGGGATTGACCTCTCAAAAGCATCTGCAGAGGGGTTTTTTTAATATGCTTCCTCAGCAGGCGGAGCCTTTCCCAGGGATCCTCATTTAAATAGCGCATGCAGACATCAAAGGTTACCCCTCCCCAAACTTCAAGGGAATGGTACCCCACTTGATCGAGTTTCTCGGCGATAGGCAGCATGTCTGCCGTGCGCATTCTGGTTGCCCAGAGGCTCTGGTGGGCGTCCCTCAGTGAGGTATCGGTTATTTGGACCCTGCGTACCATTACTGTTCACTCCCCAATACTAACCACATTAAAAAAACAGGTTGCCACATAACCTGATAACAACCTGATTAAATCCAGGCAATGATCATTAAAGAACATTACCATCATTATAATAAAAAATATAACCCATGGAAACCCATTTAAGACAAGTATACAAAATCCGCAGCAGATTCTAAATGAGATTGAAGTTAAGGCTCGCTATTGAAGAAGGAAAACAGCGCAGGCCTGTCCGGATCAGGTTCTCTCAGGGAATGAGCCTGCATTCAATAGGGAGTCAGTGAATTTTTCACTCAAGGTGAACTTATTCGATACCCCTGGGAATTACCACAATGTTTTGAGCATCCACGCCGGTACCCCTGGAAACCAACCCGGTAATAGATGATAATTCTTCTGTGGTCAGGCTTTCTCTTGCTGATTCAACGATCACGGTGACGGAGCGTTCGTCGACGAAGACAGCCGCTTCCTTGAACCCTTTAGCCCGGATCAAATTCTCCAGTTCATTTTCTTTTTCCATGCTGCGGCTGATTACCATCAGGTGTTCCTGGGCCTTTTGTCTGGTATCAGCGGTTGAATTGGCGTTATTAATCACTTCTCTGAGCCACTCCACCCTCTGACCACGGATCCGCTCACGCTCCAGGCGGTAGTCCACAAAAAAATCCTGCTCTTCAAAAGTTGCTCCAGCAACGGCCATTATACCTGATTGTTCCGCCACGCTCAGTGGTTGGGCGGTGCTGACGGGTACTGTCTCATTGACGGCCGGGCTGGTTACCGGAGTTCCGGGAATCAATTTTTTTTCCAGAAGATTGCCGCGCCAGCCCAGGAATAACAGGGCTGCTCCGATCAGAGCAAAGGCAATCAGGCTCAGGGTCCGCTTTCGAATAATTATGGGAATCATTATTCTCTCCTTTCCATTTTCAGGACGAGAATTCTCTGGGGATCAATACCAAGGGCTACCCGTGTTGCCTCGAAAAGCCTGGCCTTGATCCGGGAGTCTCCTGCCCCTTGGGCCACAACCAGGACACCGGCCACCTGAGGTGCAACTTCCCGTTCCACAACAGGCCGCTCCTCACCGGTTTCGCTGCGGTTCATTACCAGTTGACCGCTGTTGGTATCTTCGGTGGTCAGGCGGGTTCCGCCTGTCTGGTCCCGCTCCTGGGTCGTCTTTTTTCCTGTGGTGGTGTTCACGGCGTATTCCTCCCGGGTAGAGCCGGAGAGCCGCACAGATACTTCAACCTTCCCGGCTCCATCCACCTGCCTGAGCATTTCCCGGAGCTTGCCGGCGATTTGTTCCTCCTCAAAGGACATGCTGCTTTCAGCCTTTTCCTCCGGGGCCGGGCCGGGCAAAACTTGTTCCGGTTGTACGCCGGCGGGCTTGCTTCCACCTGTATTGGCTATAACCAGCAGGACGATCCCCAGGACGCCCAGGGTTGCCAGCCAGAGGTTCCGCCTGCCTTGTTCCTTGGGAGGCGCTCCGTTATTACCTCCACCCTTGAAGAAGTTCAAGATTCTGTGCAATTTGTCACCCCCTTTTAGTTGTAGATAATTTTAACCTGTTCCGGTTTTATGTTGTAAAAGTTTGTCAGTACGCCAACTATCCCGGCCACAGCCTTTGGGTTTACCGCCCCCGGCTTGTCCGGCGTCCCGGGACTACCAACCTGGACTGTGACCGGAGTGACATTATCCACCAGTTTTTCTCCTTCCGGCTCCGGGCCGGCTTGTTCAGGGTTTTCACCGACAGTCAAAATAATTTCTTTGATCTGCCCGAAGCCCGGTTTGCCGGATTCGGACTCTACGTTCACTTCCACGTCGAGCACGGGTAATTCCTGATTTAAATTGACCAGGGCCGTAACCTGCCGGGCCAGCCCCTGCCGGTACTGTTCAATTCCCAGTTCCTGCTGCCTGGCTGAAATCTTTCGGCCTGTCTCCAGAATTTCCGGCAGTTGACCACGTCCATCTCCGGCGCCGGTCACAACGGCCGGCATTTCTTCAAAACTCCAGCGGGCTATGCTGCCAACCGCCTGGACAACTGCTATAATGACCAGCAGGCCCATGATCATTTTGACGTACGTTCTCATTTCCCCGGCAGGCAGCAGCATTTCCAAAAACATGGCCAGGATAATGATGATAACCAGGCTTTGTACCAGATTGCGGATTATTTCCATCAGACCCCCCCTTTAGCTGAGTGAATGCCGCCCGGAGCTTGAAAAAGCAAGGGCTTTCTGCAGTCACCTCAGCATCACAGAAATATTTCCCACTCCGACAACTATGGTAATGGTGAAAAAGAACAGGAGACCCACCGTAGCCACCGTGGCAAAGATTAAGAGCAGGTTGTTGCCCAGGCTGTTCAAGCAGTCCACCATCTGCCCGCTGCCAATGGGTTGAATCAGTGCTCCGGCCAGTTTGTAGATAAAGGCCAGGGTAATGATTTTTAAGAGGGGTATGACCATAACTGTCCCGATAACGGCTACTCCGGCGATTCCCACGGCGTTTTTCAGGAGCAGGGAAGAACTGATTACAGCCTCCAGAGCATCGGAGAGCATGCCGCCGACGACAGGTACAAAGGCATCCACACTGAACTTGGCCGTTCTGAAAGTAACGGAGTCACCAACTGCTCCTGCCACTCCTTGAATTGCCAGTACGCCCAGGAATATGGTTGAAAACACTCCCATCAGTCCCATGGCTACTGTTTTTAATAAATCAGCCAGATTAGAAACCTTGAACCGCTCGGAAAGATTGCCGACAATGCCCAGGATCGCCACGAAAAAAAGCAGGGGAAGGACGACGTCCTTGATTAAGGTGCCGAAGATGCTCAGGGTTGCCAGAATCACAGGGCTGAATATGGCTGCCGAGGCCAGACCGCCCACCGCCACCAGGAGCGTCAGCAAAACCGGCGTGAGAGCCTGCATGAAAGTAACCATGGTATCCACCACCTCCCTGCCCGCATTGACTGCGATGGAAAAGGAGCCGATGGCAAGGGTGATTAAGACAAGGTAGGTTACGGAATAAGTAAGCTGTCCGGCACTGCTCTTTTCGAAAGAGGTCATTAAATTTTGCAGAACGGCGCAAATAACTGCCAGAACAACCAGTTTTCCCAGCAAATCAAAGTTCGCCACAACTTCTTTAAAAAGTTGTCTTGCCAACTGGTTAAAAATTTGGGCAGGCTTCCAGTCCAGTTCCCCCTGGACCAGTTTGTTCACCATTTCTCTAAAATGAACCTGAGGAACGGAGCTCTTGATTTCTGTGTCCAGCCGGTCAATGTATTCCTGAATTTCAAATAAATTCTGAGTGGTGGAAGGCTCCCCGGAGCCGGCTGCTGCAGCTTGCTTTAACGGGACAAGGAGCGGCGCGGTGAGCAGCGCCGCCAGCAGAACAGTAAGATAAAACCTGAGCACAGTGTTCACCCCGCCTCACCCAACAATTTTAAGAGGGACTGGAGTACGGCTACCACAATGGGAACCGCCAGGACCATAATTAGAATTTTAGCGGCAAATTCTATTTTTGTAGCCACCGCGCCTTCTCCCGCATCCCGGCAGATTTGGGCGCCGAACTCGGCAATGTAAGCGATTCCGATGATTTTCATAATTGTGCCCAGGTAGACCATACTGATCCCCGCCCGGGCAGACAGATCCGTGATTATACCCACAATCGAACCTATTTTGCCCAGCACCAGCAGGAACAGGATCACCCCGGCAGCGACGCTCAAAAGCACCGCCAGTTCCGGCCGCTGGCTTCTTAAGACACCAATCAGCACAGTAGCCATGAGGCCGATGGCAACAATCTGCAGTACATCCATGGTGGTAAACCTCGTTTATCAAGAGTCTAGTAAAGCCTGAACACGGATTTAACCTGTTCAAACAGAGTGGCAAGCAGCTGAATTACCCACATAAAGACAATGGCCAGGCCTGCCAGGGTTACGATATGTCCCTGTTCTTCTTTGCCGGCGTGTTTTAAGATGGCGTTTAGCACCGCTACCAGGATCCCGACGCCAGCTATTTTAAAAATCAAGTCAATACTGCTTCCCATCTTTTACCTCTCCTTTTACTAATAAATCACCAGAACCGTAATCAGCCCGCCCAGAAACCCAAGGTAACTCCAGAGTTTTACATTCCGGGCAGCTTCTTCTTCAGCTCCGGCCATTGCTGATTTAATTTGCTCCATAGCCAGGTGCAGGTGTTTCACCTGGTCCTCCCGGTCGGATCTGCCCAGGGAAGAACCAAGACTGCGCAGGATCGAAAGGTCCTGGGGCTTTAATGCTGTTCCCGGATAATAGTGAATCAACGCATTTTCCCAGGCATTTGCGGCTGTTATCCCGGTTGATGCGGCAAATTCAGCGGCTGCCCGGCTGAAAAGGGGCTCCACCAGCCGGTCGCAGTTGCCTGCCACCCGGGCGAGGGCTTCCGGCAAGTGGGTGGCGCTGTAGACGACCTCCGTTTCCAGCATTTGCAGCGCAGAGCGCAGGGTTCTAAGCTCCCTGGGCCTGCGGGAATAATTACCGGCTACAGCCAGCCCGCCCAGGCCGCTCGCTGCAACGACCATGGCTGCTCCAATGAGTTTCAGCATTATTTCACCCCCAGAGACCTCATGCTTCTCCCGTCTATGATTTCTTCCACTGTTCCCACCCCCCGGGAGCGCCCCAGGATCACGATCCGTTCGATCCATTTAGACCGGATCAATTGACCCAGGGCGGGCCTGCAGGCCAGTTCGGCGAGTGAAGAACCGTGGGCGGTAACAAGGACCTTCACGCCGGCGTTCAGCATTTCCTCAATAGCTTCGACGTCTTCCCTTCGCCCGATTTCATCCGCCGAGACTACCCCGGGTCCCATGGAGCGCACCAGCATCATCATCCCCTGGGCTTTGGGACATCCATCCAGGACATCGGTCCTGATGCCCACATCCCGCTGGGGTATCCCCTTGTAGCAGCCCGCAATTTCCGAGCGCTCGTCCACTAAACCCACGTTGACCCCGGGAAAACCAAGTTCTTCAATGCCGTTACTGATCTGCCTGATCAGATCCCGGAGCATGGTTGTTTTGCCGCAGCGCGGGGGAGAAATCAGGATAGTATGGTAGATTCCCCGGCGGCCGTCAAGCAAGTAAGGCAGAATGGGCGCGGCCGCACCTTTGATTTCACGGGATACCCTGATGTTGCAGCCGGAAAGGTACTTTAATGTCCTGACTCTGCCGTTGTCCAGAACAGCCTTTCCGGTGATTCCTGCCCGGTGGCCGCCGGGCAGGGTAATAAAGCCGTTTCTCAATTCTTCTTCCAGGGCATAAAGGGAGGACCCGCTGATTAACTGGATAAGCTGCTCCATATCGTTCTGTGTGACCTGGTAAGCCTCCTGGCGCAGGCCTGTCAGTTGTCCTTTGACGCTTAAAAAATGGTCGCCGGAGGACAGGCCCAGAATCAGGGGTCTTTCCTGCCGGATCCGGAACTCCTCAACCTTCTCCTGGACAAATGGGGGCAAGGCCGAAACAAGGCGGCGGATGCTGCCCGGCAGGACCGGCAGGATTTCCTGGATTACCCTGTCCCCGCACCTTAACCGGGCCGGTGTCTCATTCACAATTGCGCTCAAGTTTGTCCCTCCCTTCTCTTAATAAATATGACCGGGCCGGTAAAATATACCAGAGAATCGCAGTTCCAGTAAAATGGAGTGCTTCCGGCGTCAATCTCTTTTTTCCACTGTCACAAAAGGGGCCCTCCCTGTATATTTTGTTAATGGGCAGTTAATAATTTTAGACTGGGATGTGAGCGGCCTGTGTCGGAAAAAAACACTGAGCCCGGGGTATTTGTTTTCCCGCTGCCGGCGGAATTAGAAAAATGTTATTTTGAATGGGCCAGTTCCTTCCGGTTCAATGAGAAGGCCCTGGTTGAAATGCAGGAAAAGGGTTACACCCCGCTCTTTATCCCTGTTTTTCCCGGCGGCACGGCTTATTCTCCGGATTGCCCGGCGGGTTCCGGGGGAAACCCCTGTGGTGGGAGTGCCCAAAGACAGTCCCCTGTGAACCCTTACCTTTTATTTTTAATTTTAATTTTGCTTCTGCTCAGCTTTAAAAAGGACCAGATCCTGGCGGCAGTTCGCAGGTTTCTCTTGAAATCCGCAAAGAAAGACCCGGCAGAAGACCGGGCCCCAAATATTAAACAGAAATAAGAAGTTTAAAAACAAAAGACAAAAAAAGAAAGCGGCCAGGAAGCTGCCGCTCTCTTTTTAAATATTTAATCTTTTAAATATCCTCTTCCGTGGACTCCTGCCTGGTATTATCTTCTTTTCCCGCAAGCATTTCCGGCCTATTCGCCGACTGGTAGCTATTGTCATCATTCACAAAAACGACTTCATCACAATTGGGGCAGGTCACTTCCACAATGTCGTCGTCTTGCAGAATGTCTGATTCAAAGCACACAGTTTCCCCGCATTTCGGGCAGTCCACCTCGAGATAATCCGCTCCGCAGATACAGTGTTCCGCATCGTTTTCAAAGACCTCGTCTTCAAGTTGATACAGGTCTTCGTCAATACTCTCAAGATAATCTTCCAACTGTTCCTGTCCCTCGGCGAGATCGCCTACAGAGTCCGCAAATTCATCCAGAACTTCGATAATGCCCCGGAGTAGCTTTCCTTCTTTGCTCTCACCCAACTCAAGTCCTGTGGATAGTCCTTGAAGATAGGCCACTCTGGTCTTCAGATCGTTCATCTGGAAGCACCCCCTGTTAAAGTAGTCGCGTGGCTAAATTTGGCTGTCTTAGTATGTCTCTGTGCAGGGGGTTTTAAACATGATTTTTTATTTTTGTATTCTTAAGCCCTTTTAATATAATTACCGGTTCTGGTGTCAATCTGGAGCCGGTCTCCTACATTGATGAAAAAAGGCACCTGTACCACTGCGCCGGTTTCCATAACAGCAGGCTTGGAGCCGCCGGAAGCAGTATCGCCTTTGATTCCCGGAGCCGTTTCCACAACTTCCAGCTCGACGAAATTGGGCAACTCCACTCCGATTGACTTGCCCTGGAAAGTTAGAATATGGATATTCATGTTTTCCTTCAAGTATTTCACAGTGTCTCCCAGCTGTTCAGCGGTCATGGCCAACTGGTCGTAGGTCTCCATATCCATAAAGTTGTAGTCCTTGCCATCGTTGTAAAGGTACTGTACCTCGCGCCTTTCAACTCTCGCCTTGGGTATTTTTTCTCCGGCGTTAAAGGTTTTTTCAATCATACCCCCGGTCCGTACGTTTTTAAGTTTGGATCTGACAAAGGCCGAACCTTTGCCGGGTTTCACATGTTGAAATTCGATAACCTGGTAGACATCTCCCTCCAGCTCAATCGTAAGGCCAGTTTTAAATTCATTTGTAGAAATCAAAGCCAAACCCCTCCATTAAGAATTTATGATAATGACAATAAATTTTCCTTGGGAGTGCGGGTCAGAACCCTGCAGCCACCGTTCAGCACAAGCACCGTATCCTCAATGCGTACTCCGCCCCAGCCGGGCAGATAGATTCCGGGTTCGATTGTAACGACCATCCCCTCCTCCAGAAGGGACTGGTCTTTGGCAGACAGCCGGGGTTTCTCGTGGATGCTGAGACCCACTCCGTGACCTGTGCCGTGGCCGAACTGTTTTCCATACCCCGCCTGTTCAATAATTCTCCTGGCAGCGCCGTCGACATCCGAGGCCTTGATCCCGGCCCGCAGGGATTCTATGGCACTCATCTGGGCTTCGAGGACAAGCTGATAGATTTCCTCCTGCTTTTTTTCGGGCCTGCCCAGGACCACTGTCCGGGTGATATCAGAGTGGTATCCGTTGTAGACCGCCCCGAAGTCCAGTGTGACAAAGTCACCCGGGGCCATAATCCTGGAGGAGGCAACTCCGTGGGGCAGGGCGGAACGGTATCCCGAGGCGACAATTGTTTTAAAGGCGGCGCCCTCCGCGCCCAGCCGCCGCATGAAATATTCCAGCTGCAGGGCCACTTCCCTCTCGGGCACACCGGGCCGGATGAGCGGAAGAACCTCCTTGAAAGCCTCATCAGCAAGGCGCACTGCCTCCTCAATAAAGGCTGTCTCGTCTTTGTCCTTGCGCGCCCGGAGTTCTTCCACCAGCCCGTCAACTGTTTTTAATTCCACCCCGCCGAGTTTCTCCTTCAATGTCTGAAACTGGTTGTAGGTCAGGTAATCCCCTTCCAGGCCCAGCAGGCTAATTCCTTCGCCCGTTAAATATTCCCGCAAAACCTCTGAACTCTCGCCGGAAGTCTCTATGACTTGATAATCGGGGCATTCCCGGGCTGCCTGTCCGGTATAACGAAAATCTGTAAATAAATAGCTGTTGTTCAGGCCCAGCAGGAGGCTGCCGGCCGTACCGGTGAAACCGCTCAGGTAAAAACGGTTTTCCGGGTTCGTGATATATAACGCTTCCACTCCTGCTCCAGCAAAACGTTCACGCAGCTTTTCGATCCTTTCTTTCAATTCCCCTGCTCCTTCCCGGCGCCTGCCAGCGTAACCGCAGCACGCAAAGCCAGTAGGTAGCCGGTAAGACCAAGTCCGCTGATTTGCCCGGCAGCTGCCGGGGCGATAACCGAGTACCTGCGAAAAGCTTCCCGCGCGTAGATGTTGGTAAGGTGAACTTCAATAACCGGAATGCCCAGGGCAGCTACAGCGTCACGCAGGGCGTAACTGTAATGGGTGTAAGCCCCGGGGTTGAAAACAACGGCGTTCATTTCCCGCGCGGCGTCCTGCAGGTGATCAATTAACTGTCCCTCGCAATTTGACTGGCGGCACTCGACAGCAGCACCAAGTTCCGCTGCCAGATCCGCCAAACTCCGGTTGATCTGTTCAAGGGTCAAATCTCCATAAAGGGAAGGTTCCCGGCTGCCCAGAAAATTCAGATTGGGGCCGTGCAGTACCAGTATTTTCAATTAATAGCACCTCTTAAAACGCACCCCGCCCGCGCTGGTGACATTTTACCATAATTTGCTCACAGTCGCCAGAAAGAACAAAGAGCATTAAACTTTATTTTAGACAATCAAAGTTTTCACTGTCTCCATATATTACCAGGGTGGACAATAAGCAATAAACTTTATTGCTTATTGTCCACTAAGCGTCATTTCAGATATCCTCAAGGTGGGTGACCCCCTGCTCCCGAAAAACTTCAGATCGTTTCCCACAGCATTCACCCCCGCCAATAGATCCATAATATTTCCGCCCAGGGCCATTCCCCGTACAGGCCTGGTCAACTGGCCCTTTTCAATTAACAGGCCGGACACGCCCACTGAAAAATCCCCGGAAATGGGGTTTGCCGTGTGCATCCCCATAACTTCAGTGATGTAAATGCCCTTTTCCAGTTCCGAGAACAGCTGTTCCGCCGGAACTGAGCCGGGTTTAATAAAAATATTTGTAACGCCCACTTCAGGCGTTCCCTTAAATGAATTGCGGACGCCGTTACCTGTGGAACAAACGCCGTCTTTAGCCGCCGTGTAGGTATTGTACAGATACCCTTTAAGCACTCCATCTTCAATGAGGACGGTACGGGAGGTGGCCACACCCTCACCGTCAAAGGGGGCTGAGGCGATCCCCCCGGGCAGGGTTCCGTCGTCAATAACCGTTATTTTACCGGAGGCAACCTCTGTATCTTTTTTTCCTGCAAAAAGGGAGCGGCCTTTTTGAACTGCTTCTGAAGTAAGGGCCGTGCTGATCAGGTCGAGAAACCCTGCCGCCACGTAAGGATCCAGCACAACCGGAGTTTTGCGCGTCGTCACCGGCCTGGCCCCGAGCATCCGGACAGCCTGCCCGGCAGCTTTACGGCCCACTTCTTCCGGTTTTAAGGAATGGTATTTCAAATTGAAATCAAGGTCAAATCCGGTCTGACTGTCGTCTCCTTCGCCCGCAGTCAGGGCCAGGTAAATTCCGCAGTAGGCCCCTTTATAAGAGAGTTTCAAGCCCAGGTTATTGGCAATAATGACTTCCTCTTCCCCGTCCAGGTAAGTAGAGCTTTCGATTATTTTTACCCTGGGGTCGAAGGACCTGGCTGCTTCTTCCATGGATTTGGCCAGGTCAATTTTTTCTTCGACTGTGGTTTCCCTGATCGCCGGGTCGTAAATATCCAACTCCGGGTAAAAAACACCTGGTGAGGGAAGCTGCAAAAACGGGTCTTCGGCAGTTAACCCGCAATTTGCAATAGCCTGTGTTGCGGCTTCCTTAACTCCGGCAGGGCTCAAATCCGTGCTGAAGGAAAAACCGGTACGGCTGTCACGCACTACCCGCAGGCCCATGCCGCGGTTCCCGGCAAGCTTCATGGTCTCAACGCGGCCTTCCCTTACTTCGATCTTAAGTTCTTTGGAATTGCAGATATAAGCTTCGGCTAATTGGGCGCCCATCCTGATTGCGCTGGTAATGGCCGCTTCAGCAGTGCCCAAAAATGCTTCATTTTCCACAGATTCAGCTCCCTTCCCTGTTCCCGTCAGGCCAAAAAAGTGCCGTTAAGCTGGTTATGTTTATTATTCATTTTTTTAGCTTTTACTATAAGCTGCATAAGTATAATTCAATATCAGTCAAAATATTCCTTTATATTTGAAATAGTTTTGCCGGCTTAACTATGATTTTGTAAAAAAAAACTGCCCCATTGGCAGTTTAGTGAACAAACACTGGCGTGGTCAGGGCAAAAAGGTGTCTTGCCGAAATGGGGGCAAGATCCTGTACCGCTGCTTCCACAATGAGGCTGGGGTCCAGGAGGGCCAGGATGGCCACCCTTTCACCTGTAGCCTGGTTTGTATAAAAACCAATAATGCAAAACTGCATGTCCTCTCCGTAAATCTTCCTGGTAACGATATCCCCGATTTTCATCTCCGTACCCCCTGTGAAACCGGTGCGAATCACAATAAATCTCAGCTCTTTTAATATACTTTATACATATGCCTTTAGAATTGGAGTTGTGTATGAAAACCAACGGTTATAAAACCACAATATACCACCATCTAAGGGTACTAACTGACTTACCGGTTACCATGTTTAATGTAAAAATAAAAGAAGCGCCGCAGGGCAGCTTCCTTTAATGAACATCCCGGTCAACCAATCTGGCGATCATCTTAGCCAGGACCCGCTTCTCGTCTTCCGAGCCAACTTCCCATAATTCTTTCAATAATCGCTGCTCTCTGTTGCCCGGCTCAAAGTTGCCCGCCAAAAACTCACCAACCTGGTAGGCCATCTTGTTGATCAATTCATCCGGCATGCCTATAAATTCGGCTGTATTAACAGCCCTGCCGAGGGTTTTCTTCCAATCATGCCAGCCCGTGTCAATTTCCATTCCCATGGCTGCACCTCCCGGCTCTATTATACCCTCTCGCAGCCGGATAATTCGTAAAACCAAATGGTCTAGATGCGCCTGATCTGTCCCTCAGGCCTGCCCCGGGTGGTACCGCCGACAATAATTTCCTTGATGGCCAGAGTCGGCTGGGCGTCGCTTACAGGAACACCCTGACCGTCTTTACCGCAGGTGCCGATGGTGTAACCCAGGTCGCTTCCTACCATTTCCACTATCCGCAAAACCTCGGGCCCATTTCCCGTCAGGGTTGCGCCCCTCACCATGGGACCGATTTGGCCGTCCTTGATCAGGTAGCCCTCCGCCACGTCAAAAACAAAATCCCCGGTGGTTGTGTTGACCTGGCCTCCACCCATTTTTTTTACCAGAAGCCCGTTTTTAGTCTCCCGGATGATTTGCTCCGGATTGGTTTTGCCCGGCGCTATATATGTGTTTCCCATTCTTGGAATAGGCTTGTGCTGGTAAGACTCCCTTCGCCCGTGGCCGTTGGAGGGTTTGCCTTCCCTGGAGGCGGACAGGCGGTCATATAAAAAGTCATTCAGCACACCTTTGTCAATCAGTTTAACCTTCCGGGAGGGTACCCCTTCGTCGTCATAGCGATAGGAGCCGTAACGTTGTTCAATGGTTGCATCGTCGACAACACTGACTTCTTTCGCTGCTACAACCTGGTCCCTTTTTCCGGCGTAAACCGAAGTACCCTTCTGGACCAGATCGGCTTCCAGACCGTGGCCGCAGGCCTCGTGAACCATGGTTCCACCGGCTTCCCCGGCCATAACCACAGGCATTTTCCCTGCCGGAGCCGGTTGCGCCTCCAGCATCTGCACAGCACGCCTGGCTGCTGCCGCAGCCACCTGTTCGGGGGGGCAGCCGGCAAAAAGCTCAAAACCACAGAGCCCGCCCACTGCCTCATTGCCGGTCTGAATAACGGATCCCGAAGCCGCTACCGCCTGAACCACAAGCCGGGTGCGGATGCGCTCGTCTTCCACGTAATCCCCGGCGCTGTTGGCGATAACAACCTTTTGCACCACGTCGCCGTACCCCACGATAACCTGTTTAATCAGGTCTCCGCCCTCCGTTCTGGCCGCGCGATCGGAGGCTTCTACCAGCGCGACCTTTCGTTCGGTAGGTACGTCCTCCGGGCGTTCCTTAAAAACAAAGTCAACCAGGGGCTTCACCCTGGTAAAATCCAGATTGATGCCTTTTTTTCCGCAAGCTGCGGCATGGCTGACAATTTTAGCCGCCCCGGTGAGGCCCTCCCGGGAAAGATCGTTCGTATAGGCGTAGGCTGTGGAATCTCCGCAGATGACCCGCAGACCTGCTCCCATCTCCACGCCGGTTTGTATTTTTTCAACTTTTCCCGCTTCACAGCGAATACCGGTGGTCTGTCTGTTTTCAATAAAAATATCCGAAAAATCACAGCCGTTGGCCGCTGCTGTGTCCAGCACTTCTTTTAACAATTGTTTATCCACCAAAACCCCACACCTCAAAGTTATTATTTGCATCCGGCTATTTTTGATACCGGCTTGATAATTTGATTTTGTTATCTTTTAACGTAATTTATTTTTTAAGGATATATTCCGGCTCAGGTTGAACCGGCCTGGTTTGACCCTGATTGCCGGATTCCGGTGTGCCGTTATTTTCCTGTGGTGAGTTACTATTGTTACCTGCTCCGGGTAGCTGGCTGCCGTTTCCCGCTGTAACTTCGTCTGTATTACCCTGGGTGTCACTGTTTCCCGGTGAAACGTGAAGATGTTTTTCCAATTCCTGGACAGGTGCAAATGGACCTGCCTCCCGGAAGATGTTATACCGGCCTGTAAGCCACCTGTTGATGGAATCCAGTTGCAGGCGGGCCTGGGGTTCCTTCGAGGAATAGATCACGAATTCCACACTTGCCTTGACCATTCCGGAAGCGACAGCCTGGTTCTCCGGGTTTATTTTCTCAATTCTCATGCTCCGGATCTCAGCCAGGTTCAAATCGCTGATCCCTTTTAATATTTTTTCCAGCTCATTACAAAAGGCCAGGATGTTGAGGTAATCACCTTCTGCAACGAGATTAAGGGGGAGTTCCAGGGAATAGGCATTCTCCTTGACTGCGGCCGGTACAATTTCAATAATGACAACTTTGTCGGAGAGTGATTTTAAACCCAAAAGGATGATGTCGGAGCCGTCTCTCATCTCGGTTGCAAACAACTTGCCCTTTTCTGCATACTCGGCTTTTACTTTTTCCAGTTGAGCTGTTTCTGTGGTGAGGGAGGCTGCCGTGTTCTGGGCCCGGAACAGTTTGGTCCGCTGTTCGTCCAGTTCCGTTTTTACCTGATTGTAAGCCTTGAGCTGGGGATTGAAGATGTAATAATAAAAACAAAAGAAAACGGCTGTTCCCAGAAGCCCGAATAGGAGAAATTTTTCTCTTTTGCTCAGCCGGTTCCACATTTAGACCTCATCCTTCAGGATAGTAGTGATCTCAAAACGATACCCCTGTTCATCGAGGCTGATCCTGTTCAGTTTTACTTCCTCAAAATAGGGAAGATAGTTTAAATTCATTACGAACACGCCAACAGAGGAGACCGTCAGGGAATAGCCCTTTAAAGTAATGGTATTGGGATGGGGCAGGCCGGCAGTCTTTGTTTCATCCTGTCCCGCCGGACTTCCGGTACTGTTTTGGGAATCGGCCGGCGGCGCACTGGCGGAAGCGCCGGGCGGCGGTGTTTCCGTCTCAACCGGCCTGCGCAGAATAGCCAGTTCTACCAGCCATGCATCAATGGGTATAATGCTGCTCAGGTCATCAAGGAGGACGGACCAGGTCTTCTGGTTTTGCAGAATCTCTGCGTATTCCTCCAGGGCCGCCTCCAGACCAATTCTTTCCTGCCGCATCTGTTCAACCCGCGACACCAGCGGAGCCAGGGCCTCCAGCTGGGCTGTGGTATCTTTAAGGTCGTTTTTCATGAAAGTATAATTGATTAAAAAAGCTCCGTAGCCGCCCAGCGTAAGGGCCAGGAAAAGCGTTGCGGCGCTGATTAGAACCAGGCGTTTAACATCAATGAGCCCTTCCCGCTGAAGTTTGGCGGGCAGCATATTGACCTTATACAACATTATGAGCAGGCCTCCCTTAATGCCAGTCCGATGGCAACGGCATAGGCCGGATCATATGTTAATGGTTCGGAAAACTCCACAGAGGGAATTCCTATTACCACAGGCAGATCAAAAGCATCCTCCAGGTAACCGGTCAGGCCTGTAAGCTTGCTGGTACCTCCGCTGAGCACCAGTTTTTTGGCCGCAATGTTTTCCTGCACACAGTAATCCAGTGATCTTTCCAGTTCCCGGGTGATCTCCGGCAGCACCTCCTGTAAAACTCTGCTGATCCGGGAGGCGCTAAAATCACCCTGGTCATCCAGGGTTACGGCAGCTTCTTCCTTCATTTGCCTGGCTTCCTGCGGGCCCACTCCCAGGTTTTCCGAAATATACCCGGTTAAAATCTCCCCGCCCGCCGGTAGAAGGCGGTTGAATTTAATCAACCCGTCTTTGACCAGGACAAGGTGCGAAGTTTTCGAACCGATGTCCAGGATAGCCGTGCATTCCTCCTCTGTTCTGCCGAATAACCGCCAGAGGGCAAAGGCCTTCAGATCGATGGCCGTAACCACCATCCCGGCCCGGGAAAAAATACTGTGGTACTGGTAAATGGTTGCCGCAGGCGCAGCCAGAAGCAGGATATTCTGGCCTTCCTCCTGATTGCCGCTGATTTCTCTTGTTTCACCTGTGCGGGGGATAAATATTTTTATTTTAGGGGTAGGCCTTTCTTTTTCCTCTTCAGGATCCAGGCGGACATAACGGATGATCAACTGATCCACCGGAGTGGGTACAAACTTTTCAATCTCGAACCTGGCCGCCGTCTCCAGTTCCCTGTCGGACATCCGGGGCAGGCGGGTCAGCCTGCTGACCAGTTTTTCACCGCCGATACAGGTAATTACTTCTTTTAAGTCAGGGCTGGCTATTTCCTCAAGCGCCAGAACCAGGCTCTCCTCGTCAAGCTCGTCGGTCCACACCCCCGGGGAAGCTGGACAGCGGCGCAAAGCAACCACTTCCGGGACGCCGTCAATGATTTTTACTTCGGCCGCCTTGATCTCGTAGGCGCCGATATCAACACCCATAAAATGGTTTTTCTTTGGCAGGAGCTTCTGAAACAGTTTCTTCATGTGCGCGCCGTCCTTATTTTGACGATCTTAAATTATACAGTAAATACGACAAAAAGGTCTATTTTTCCTCCCAGGAAAGAATCTGGAGAGAAGTTGTAACCCAGTCGGGCTGGTTGTTTTCCATTTTGGGTTCAAAATAAAATTCTGCTTTATTGTTCTGGATCAAGGTGCGCGCAATGACGCTTCCCCGCAAAACTGCGTTGTTATCAATAGTGACGATGGCCGGCGAATAGACCAGGGCCCTGACTTGAGCCCCATTAATCAGGGTTACATTCCCGGCGCAGAGGATACAAAGGTCGTCCTGCTCAATGTCCGTGCAGCCGAGGTTGCCCTCGAATGTTACCGTTCCGCTGACCACAACCGTGCCGACGCCGCTATAAGTTCCCTGGATTTTGAGATTGCCGTCGATATAGAAGAGCCCGTTCAGGTTCAGGTCGCCGCTCCAGGTCTGGGAGCCGGAATAATAATAGTCGGCGTTTTTATGGTACCAGTCCAGGTCAATTTCCGGAAAAGGATGGACTGTAAACCGCAGGTCCATGGATTGATTGGGGTAGATTCCTTCTTTTTTGGAAGAACTGTTATTGACTACACCGTTGGCCCAGACGTCACCTCCGACAACCGCATTCTGTTCCAAGGTAATATTACCCATGGATCTAATATCCCCGGTCACTACAGCATTATTTTCCACAATGACATCGCCCACGGCCTGGATGTTGCCTTCAACTCTTCCTTTATTTGCGACAGTGACCGGGCCGCCGGTGTTGAGATTCCTGGCGTTCATGTTATTTTCAATTATGACACTTCCACCAACAATGACATCATTATGCATGACCATGCAATTTTGTTTAAAAATAATATTCCCGTTGATGAGCATATTCGATCCAACTATGGAGTTGTTTTTAAAGGAAGAAGGGGCGTCGGGGGGTGACTCGGTCCAGAGGCCGCGGTAAAAGGGCATGGGCTTGCCCAGGTCCACTTTAACTCTAATCTCGCGGTAGACGTCCCGGTACTGTCCTTTGCTTTCGATACACAGGGTAGTCTTACTATCATTATAGAATTCTTTCCGTACTTTAACGTGGACAAGATTGCCGTCGGCGTAGCCGGCAGGAATCACGTCAGGCACCAGGTTGTATTCCGAATTGAGGACGAGGCTTTCCACCCAGGCGCTCTCCCGCTTGGCTTTGTCAACGGCCTTTTCAATTCCTGCTTCAGCAATATAGTGGGCCTTTTTCTGTTCCGTTTCCAGTACGGCTGTTTTTCTGACGGAACCGCCCATGGTCAGGGCTGCCGAGCCGATGAAAAAGAGAACGATGGTCATCATCAGGACAATAATCAGGGCATACCCTTTTTGATTGTAGAGCATGATCTCACATCCCCGCTTAGTAAGCTCTGGCCTGAACCTTTGTGCTCATTTCACAGGCAACAGGTGGATTGGAATTTTGTTTTATTCCTTTAATGTAAATCGTAACTAACTTTGTATCACTGTTGAACTGGAATTCCAGACCTTCAATATTACTGACAACCGGCTGGAAGTTGCCGGCTGCGTATCTTTTTACCTCCACCTCCTTGTCCGCCGGGTCGTAACCATACATAATGTTTTCACCGGAGGCGGTTAAGAAGGATATTTTTGTCCCGGTTCCATCGTTTGCCGGACTACCATCCTGCTTGTAAATTATTAGCCCGGATTTGGCCTGTCTAAGGTCCCGGCTAATCCTGTTCAAGGCAATCCGCAAATTTTCCTGAACCTCGATTTTTTGATTGTTTGCATGATAACTGGCGTATCCCTGCACATAAACGGTTAAAACAGCCGTGACCAAGATTGCAAAAATCGTTAAGGCAACCATGGTTTCCATAAGGGTAAAACCTCTATTATCGGTGAATTTAGACACACTCAACTCACCTCCTGTGTTTTTCCGTGGTCAGGGATAGTTCTTTCAAAGAGTCGCCCGACGGATAAAATACAGTAACTTTGATTGTTTTCAGGTTTTCAGCGGCAGCGGGAACTTCTATTCTGTACTCATATCTGTAAAGCCTGTAGAAAGACGTTGCGTCCGGCTGAGTATGCCAGTTTGATTCAACGGCAGCAATCTTCGTTGTCCCGTTGTAAGCCTTGATTTTTTGAACCTGTCCCGCTCCTTTTCCCCCCGCTATCATAATGAAGTAATCCTTGAAAAAGTCGTTTTTACTGTTCTCGTTGCCGGCCAGCCTGACTGTATTGGCGGTACCGCTTTGCACGGCGCCGGTCAGGATTGAACCGTTCCCGCAAACAAGATAGTGCGACGTGTCATCCGGCGCCTTGCC